>Ga0315279_10007558_pt1 | contig 13406 bp, 20 predicted proteins | sample YL17G06_20_MG_FD_203694 | JGI IMG/M metagenome (GOLD analysis project Ga0315279, IMG submission 203694) | Sediment microbial communities from Yellowstone Lake, YNP, Wyoming, USA - YL17G06_20 | ecosystem: Environmental > Aquatic > Freshwater > Lake > Sediment | place: USA: Wyoming | collected... | reverse complement strand
ATGGCTGGCAAGACGAGTGACAAAGAGCACGGTCCCAGCGCGAGGGAGATAATTGTTCCAAACAGAAATGAGCCGATGACATAGTTGTATTTTGGGAGTCGCGTCAGCGCAGCCAGCTTCAAGATGTTCGCTTGCTCAGCCAAGGATTCTTCAGCATACCTGATCAAATTGAGTTTCTCAAGCAGGCGTAGGTTGCTAAGCCCGAAGAGAATGAGAAGAACACCGGAAAGGCCGAAGAAGAATCGGGAGCTGGCCAAATCTATCGGAATCAGAGAGGATACGGCATAGCCCAGCACGAAGAAAACTAGGCACATGGCTGCAACGAAGCTACAACCGATCACGACTGCTCTCCTTATGCTCCCGCTAAGACCTGCAACGTAGACCAAGTAAACTGAAATTAGTGCAATGGAACAAGGTGATAGAAAAGTAGCAATTCCGTAGAGGAACAGCCCTACTGACTCCTGAAGCATTCCTCATCATGCCTCCAAGAGTTGGCTGATCCTTACTGACAGTTTGTCAGCCGTTACCGCTTCGTTATACACCTCGGCTATGTTGAACGCTTTGTCTATTAGCACGATCGCTCCGTCCTTGATCGAGCATGCATTAACGTAAGCATCAACTATGTCCATCTTCTTGTCGTCGTAGTCGTTTCCCAAAACCCAACTAATACCGTAGTTCGTGCGAATTCGCTGAAGCTCACTATTTTCGCAGGTTGCCACAGCAACCGTAACCATGGCAAAAGGTTTCTTACCGCAATACCGGCTACATACAGCCTTCAATTGGCTGAGCCTCTCCTGATTCAATGGATATATCTGGCCATTGCAGCCCACAGCCATGAAGTGGATGACGATGATTTTTCCAACCTGTTTATCAAGCGAGAACTGAGTTCCTACTGCGTCTCGGAGAGAGAAGATCGGAGCTGAGCCCTTCTGAAGAGGACCGGACATCTTTCCACTGCTGATCGATGGTGGAAGTCGAGCATAGTACTCCCACACTCCATACATGACGAGCATCAAAGCAATTAGACAGATTCCGCCAAAGATTCTGCGTGTCTGCTTCTGCTGCCTCTTCTTTTCTGTCGCTCTTTCCATTCGTATTTCATACGCCTCATGAGACCTCTGCCACCGCATCTGCCTCTCGCGCTGTCTTTCCTTCCAGCTCTTCTTTCTCTTTCCTTCTCTCTGCAATTCCTCTCATCTCACAAAGTAAACGTAGTTTTTGGCGAGTGGGTTGGCTCATTGGCTAATCTCTCACAATTGGAAAAGCGGTTCGATCTTGGGTTAGCATTTACTTTCTTCGCTATGACTATCAGCGCGGAAGCCCACCCAAACCTGCGATATGTGTCCATGGCCTTTCTAATGGCGTGGTCCGTCATCATTAACTTTCCAGGCCTCCGGCACTCTTCATGGATAGAATCATTAACGTGAAACTTCCCGCCATCATATCCTGTCACGACAACCCAGTGAGGTGCGTGAGGCGCGTTATGCATCCCCCTGTCTTTCATTGTGTAGTAGGAATCTACTAGGACAATCACCGGATTGCGAGCGGTAAGCGCACTTCTAATGTCTGCGACAGTTGGCTTTCTGTGAAGAATAGATGAGCCAATACGTTTTTTCAGAAGATCATTATGCGCTTTGAAGAACCTGAGGAAGAGCTTTCTCTCTGCACGGTCAACTCGCTGACAAACAAACCGCGCGACACTATCACTGCTTGTCTCACTCGTTATGAGTTTCGTTTCGAAGCTTTTCTTGAGGAAGAACATTGCGATTCGATATGGTGATGAGAATTTGAAAGGTAATGCCATTATATCCGTCCAAGTCAAGAACTCGTTTTGCTTGGAGAGCTTCACCTTCTTATCGAAATACCTCCAGACCATGAGCGTCGCGCATGCGCCGCACGTGAAGTCCGTTGTCTGCTTGTAGAGAGGAACTCTCAATCGTCTACCTTTTTCCGCTCTCATTGCAAGACATCTCTGGCCTTCGATTGAGGAGGATTCTCCAGAGGTACGGGGCATGCTCCGATCCTTTCCTATCTCACAAACTTCTCTTTCATTAGTCTGATCTGTTGGGAAGTTATGTTAAGTTCCTCTTTCAGGATGGAACGTATCTGCTCTTCTCGTCTCTTCAGTGGTTGGCTCCCTATCATGTTCTTCAAGTCCTCGATCGGTCTGTCAACCTTAGATACAAGTTCACCTGTTCCCTCCAGCGTTGAAGCCACTGCCTTCCTCGCCTCTTTGTAGGCAAGTCCGTTGTCTATTCCAAACTGAATTAGAGTATCAACGAAGGGCAGAAAATACGTCGGTCCCATTGCCGAGAGGATTGAGTAAAGCTCGATCTTGTCCTCATCTACCTCTTCGTGTTCGCCTAAGACACAGAGGAGGTTCTTCAGCCAGTCCTTGTCCTCCGAGCTTACGTGTCTTCCAAACGAGAACACATTGAAGCCCGAGCCCACCATGCTTGGTATGTTAGGCATGATCCTGACAACTCCGATGCGTGAATGCAAGGTCTCTTCAATAAGACCTGTCGAGACATTTGCGACGAGTGAGATCAATGTCTTTGATTCCGATAGTGAGTCCCTGATCTCCTCAAGTACCTGACGTGCTTCTTTGGGTGGAACCGCTAGCATAATCGCATCCCCGAATCTTGCTCCATCCATATTGTCTACGCTAGTCATCACACCGAATCTGTCTTTGATCTCCTTCAGAGTACTCTGATCTATGTCGCATGCGAAGACGGAATCCGGACTCACGAACCTGGACTCAATGAGTCGCTGTAAGACCGCGCCTCCCATTGCACCTGTTCCGATGATTGAAACTTTCTTCTCCAAATCAATCACTTTGATTTTCTAATGAGTCTTTGATTTCTCTGTGTAGAGATTTAGCAGTGCCAGGAACTCCTCGTATGAGGGAAAGTTGCCCGCAGTCACCAGTTTCTCCTCGACAAATATGTAGGGCAACGAGTCCCGCCCTTTCTGAGAGAGGGCGTTCCGAACATGTTCTGGGTAACTCATCAACCCCCTACGGCTGGTGACGATGTCTCTGCGAACTTCGACCAATCCACGAAATTCCTCTTGCAACCTCCTTACAGTCGTGTTTCTCTCAACCAGCATTCTTCTGAGGCTTTCAACCGATTGTTCCGTTACTCTTGTTGGGGTACAGCAAGAACCTTCAAATGGGTCACCTTCATAGATTTCCAATTTGACCCGGTTACTCGCCGTCATTTTTCCCTCCATTAGCTTTGCAGAATGGATCATCATGATGCGTTTGACGACCGATTCTACGGCCGCCGTAGAAATCTAATCCGAAAGACAAGCTTCTGCACGACAATGGACTTCCTAGACCATACCTAAGGAGTCTAAGAACAATGAGAGGTATCAAACACCACCTCAAGCATTATCGTCCAAGAGCTCTTTCATGTACAGGTTGTATGTTCTCTTTTGTCGCGCATGCGTCATGGCTTTTTTAGAGAGAGCTTCAATTGATTCAAGTATTCCATCTAGCCTCTCGATCGGTATTCCAACTAGACATTCACCATCTGCTATGTCTGTGGCGTCTCGGCAACCGTAGCATCCCAGACTGACGTTAACGTTCTTTGTGAGATAAGGTACAACAGTCACATCGACGCAACACGCTTGAAAGACAGCGGAGTTGAAGAAGAGGCGTCCTCCGGTTTCATGAATCGCAGCGAGATTTATCCACATTATCTTTTCCGGTTGATCCTCAATTATGACCACATCTGGCGTGAATTTCGCCTTTTCCAGTGGAGCCGCAGCCACGGCCTTAATCCTTCCTTGCTCTAATCTTGGCATTTGAGCCATTGTTGTTGCCGCAGCCGCCCTTGCCGTGAATAAACCCATGGTCTCCAGCATTTCTCCGCTACTGATTTTCTCCGGAAGAGGCGATAGACCTAATGCCGCTGCGGCAGCAGGGCACGAAATGTTCTCTCGCGTAAGAGTCGCGCTTTCTCCTTTCTTTGCCTTCATTAGAAGCTGACAGTACCGAATCCTCTGAGGCGATAGTTCGGGTATGTCATTCAGATCCTCGTTATTCTTGATCAGTTTAACTCCTATAGGGCTCCATTTGAGTTTGAGTAACTCTCGAAGTGAGTGTGAGGCTTTAGAGTTGTATAGCGGCATCATGAACTGATCATTCCCCAGATTCTGCTCTCTTGTTTTTCCAGACACGCGCAGCCAAGAAGAGATTAGTTGGTGCGGAGCCCGGAGCGAGGTAGGATAACGATGTTAAGGAATAAGAGGCATGTAATGGTGCGTTTTGCCTCAATCTTAGAGTTCCGCCTCTTCCGTTATTACTTGAGCAATTTTCTTGACATCGCCAATGTAGATGTCGAGTGTTGGAACCTTTTGCAGATATTTGGATATGGTTATTTCGTAATGAGTTTTCTTTCCAGCCTTCTCTAAGACCTTAGACGCGCACCGGTTCTCACATCCGTTTATCACAATATTCTTCTTGGCTCTTTCAGCTATGTCTAGATGAGGCTTCGAACCGGCTGCGACAGCCGCTGTGCAGCACATTCGTGCCTTATCCATGTTTGTAAGCAAGACTCCTACTGCCTGTCCAACCTGCCCGACATTTGCGGCGCCATCGCATACCCAAATGATATTTGCATGTTCAGCGGACTTGTAGCAGCTCTCGAGCACCTTGGGCTCTTTTCTTTCTTCGAGCGACATGTCTTTCTCCCTACGCTAAGTGCACGATCGGAACGACGGCTTTTCTCAACGTGTTGGAAACTGTGCAGTTCTCCTCAGCCAACCGAACCAATTTCTCCAGTCTTGCATTATCGTTGGTGTTTGCGTCGATTGCAACGTTCACATGGAGTTCGGTAAAGGATGAGGGGTGCTCATTGTGCTCTTTTATGCCGCTGATCTTCATTCTGACGCTTCTGAGATCTATCCTCATTCTTTTGGCTATTCGCGATATGTTGATCATTATGCAGCCTCCTAGAGCCGCTAAGAAGAGCTCGGTCGGCGCCGGGCCAAGATCATCGCCCCCTTCATCCTTGCTGGAATCTATCAGGATAACATGGTCTCTCATCTTGGCCTCAGAGCATAAATCTCGCTTCAAAGCAACTTCAGCCGCTAACAGCTTTCTAGCGTTCTTCGGCAATGTCCAATCGCCTCTTGATCAGAGATCTTCCTGAATCGCTTTGATTATGATTCTCTTCGTTTTCTCCACATCTTCAGGCAAGACGTAATCCATCAACGGTTTCAGGTTCTCTCCAATATCCTCGTGCAGCGCTTTCTTTTTCATGCCGATGTCTCTGACAAGCATGAAGCTCTTCGTGGGCTTGAAACCGGCCGCTTCAACGGTTTTCCGGCTGCACTCGAACGGGCAGCCATCCACTGTAATGACCTTTTTCGCAGCCTTTGTCTTTCCGATAACCGGAGCTACACCGAGTGGAAGCGACGCCAAGCAGCCCACAGCCACCTTATCCAGACCAAGCTCCTTCACCGCCTCAAGGCTTCCCAAACCAGCGGTAATGCCAGTATTCGAAAGGCATCCAAAGCAGGCGTAGATAATGTTCTCGTGAGTCTTCATTCCCTCTTGCCAGTGCTTCTCCTCCACCATGATTCCCCGTCTCCTATAGGCCTCCGCTAAGCGCTCCGTATGGCGATCCGAAGATGATGTTGCCCGCCCAAGCAATGATCATATAGACTAGAACGACCTTCCAACATGCACCCCTTGAGACCGCCACGACGCCGGCAACATCATGCGGTTGCCCCATAAGCCAGGACAGCGATGCTCCTTTGGACATGATGTTAAGTCTCTTCATAGTCGTCTCGATGCCCTCTGCCCTTACGGTTGCAGCGGCCTCTTCCACATTCTTCCAGGTAGCGTGGCATCTGTGGGACGGAGGGTCAGGACCGAAAACTCCAACATATACCTTCTTGCTCAAGTTCAATCCTCCTTCGCCAATCATTTCAAGATTTATTGAAATCGAATTTGCGACCTTAAAAAGGTTCCGATTAAGTGCATTTCTTTCGCCATACTTCACAACCGAGCCTTTGCCAAACGGTGGGGGCTAGAGCGTGATAATGGCCTCATAGATTAGACCTGAGATCACTGAAAACGCGAACGCGAGAATTCCGTATGTAATCACGATCTTCCAGCCCACGATTCTACTTGTGGAAAGGGCGTTCGGAATGTCGTAGGGTTGTCCCATCAGCCACGCAATCGTCGCACCTGGAGACATCCCCAAGTCGACAAGGGCTTTGCCTAATACGACTTCAATCAAAGTAGGCGTATATAGTGGTCCTGCTAGGAGGGCTGCGAATACGACGCCGAGTGGACCTGTCAGGTAGGCTTTGACAATGTTCTCGGGGAAGAATGCTTGGAAGTAGCTTACGACCACAAGTCCCAGTATGAACGCAGGCACTATCTGCTTGGCTAGGTAACCGCCGAATTTCAGAGCACTCCAGAGTCGCTCATCGACGGGTTGCTTCACAAGTTCCACCGATGCTGCGCTGGCTTGATTCTTCTTGAATTGTGCTTCGAACCTCTTCCCCCAAGGTGTCTTCGAAACCGCGTAGCCTATGACGACTGCACTTATTCCAGCTGCGACAATATCTGCTAAGGCGATTCTCCAGCCTAGAACCTGTATGGTTACGATGTCGGCCAGAAGGTTGTTTGCGGGGGCGACGAGAAGGAAGGTCAGGGCAGGACCTATTCCTCCACCGGCGTAGATTACTCCTGCGAATATTGGCACCATCGTACAAGAGCATACGCAGAATAATGGGCCGATAAGTGTCGCAACCAGATAGGAGATGGGTTTTCCACTACTCATGTAGCGTGTCATGAACTCTTGGGGGATGAACTCGGCGAAAAGACCAGCCACGGTGAACGCGAAACCGAGACAGGTCCATCCGTGCTGTGCGTAGTCCCACATGTACACGAGCGGGATCTCCCACAGAGGAAGTCCCTTTAGATCTTCGGCTGTGGATGTCGGTGTCAGCGTGTAAGCACCTACGATAGCCCGAACCATCATTACCACGAAGAAGGCAACGAAAGAAATCATGATCGCAGACTTTACGACCCGCTTAGTCTCCATAGCATCACCGTGACTATTTTGTCTGAGTCAGGAGACGTTCGATCTCTTCTTTGCTAGGAACTCTTCCCATTGCCTTGACGACACCATTAACCGCTAGGGCAGGGGAGACAAGAACACCATATCTCTTCACGACCTCCCTGGAGAGAATGTTCAGTTTTTCAACGGTTACCTCGATTCCTTTCTCCTTGGCTCGGGCTCCTGCCTTCTCTGCATTCTCCATCACGCTCTTGCAGCGTGCGCATGCAGGTTCAGGTCCAATGACCTCGATCTTCATCGTCTTACTCAAGCTCACACCCTCGTTCTCGTCATTTCAAGGTTATTTGAAATATTCCCATCTTAAGAACATTGCGGCTTCAACTGGTGTGGAAAGTCAGCGGTTTCATTCTCTGGCGATTATGAGATTGACGGTGTTATCTCGTGGTGGGCTATTGTGCGATACTTGGGTGGTCTATGTTGTGGGGCGTATACGGCAACTTAAGGAGAATGGTGACAAGTCAATTTCGGCAAGCTGATTCAAGGAAAATTGAAATAAGCCTGCCGTAATCCTATAGATTCGAGAAAGCATGCTAATACCCAAGACCGTTGCCGAGAGCGTTAAGCAGGCCGGGGGGCTTAGAGGGCTCGGTCGAAGCCTTCCTTCTGCTAGACATATAAATCGCGCCAGTGCGACCTTCCAGTCATTGTCTGATCCCATCCGTCTATCCATACTATACGCTCTTTCTGTGACGCCCTTGTGTGTGTGCATCATGAAGTCCTTAGTCAAGATTTCAGATTCGAAGCTATCCTACCACTTGGATAACCTAAAATCGACAGGACTCGTGTCTCGGGAACGCGAAGGTAAATTCCTAGTCTATAGGATTACCGAGTTAGGAAGAATGGTGCTATCGGCGTGCGATAGGACTGCGCCCTGTGTCACTACGTGAAAGCCACTCGGGAAACAGATGAGAAGATGTTGACTGGCCTACGCTATGACTGTAGTATGCTCGGCCAATTCTGCGTGTTACGATGTTTTCCCATACTCAGAAACCAACCCAGTAAACAGGCCCGAGGAACAGCAACATGGCCGGCCGTAAACGTTTCAGGTGCCTCTGGATGCGGCTGCGTTCGTCAACCACCCTGTCAAACAAGGCTCTAGAGACGACAACCGTGCTTTGTTTATGATAGCCGATTCCACTCACCATCACATTTCTGTAGAAGGCATCATTGGCGGCGTTCGCTTCATGCCATGTTGTCTGATGTTGCTGGCAGATGAAGTCCTTTAGAATACCATTTCCTAACCTGTCATATTGCTCGCCAAGTTTTGTATGGTTGATTGGTGTAGCTTGTAGAATACCCATCTTCCCACTTTCTCCGACGTGAGTATGCCATTCCTTTCGAGAAGATTCAGGTGGTGGGAGGCGTTGGGTTCTGTTAACCCTAGCGCCATCATGATCTCGCAAGTGCACATCGAACGCTCCTTGAGCAGATGCAGTATTTTGATTCTTGTGGGGTCGGCCAGGGCTTTCAAAACATATGATCGCCTTTTGACATCCGCTTCATCTATTTTCTCCACTAGCTTCCTCAGTTCTCTAATGTGCTTCTCAGAGCTTCTGCCGTTGCATAGGCCTGATCCCAGCAGCCTTCCTAGGCGCGCCTCATATGCGACTCGACTCATTCCTCATCATGTCTGATTGATACAGCAAACTATATAAGTCGATAGATAAACGATCTTGGATCTATCCAATCGGTTGGAGACGAAGTAGGGATAGCGCATAGACATGTCGGGGTGGAAAATTGAAGAGGATTTTGGTTGGTGTTGACGGTTCGGAGTATTCGACGAAAGCACTGAAGGAGGCGATTGAGATTGCGAAGAGGTTCTCGGCCGAAGTGACCGTTGTGAACGTCTTCCACCTGCCTGATGGAGAGGATGTGAGCAAGAAGATCCTGAACAAAGCTAGAGTCACTCTGGAAGAGTCCGGGATCAAATACAATCTATCCTCTGTACTCAGCCCGAATACGCCCAAAGTCATTACAGACATGGCTGAGGATGAAAAGTACGATCTGATCGTGGTTGGAAGTAGAGGAAGGGGAGAGGTCAAGGCCTTCATGCTGGGAAGCGTTTCCCACAAGATATCTACTGACTCTCCCGTGAACGTGCTTATTGTAAAATAGTCGCCGTCAACTGAGAGGAAGAGCGTTTGACTGACACGCAAACATCTACAAAAGAAGCTACTCTGGGAATCTTTGAGAAGTACTTGACAGTTTGGATCGTCATATGCATAGTTTTGGGCTTGCTGGTCGGAAGATTTCTGCCTCAGTTCGGACAATTCATGGATTCCCTGAAATTTCGATCGCTGTCTATTCCGATTGGTATTCTCCTGTTCTTCATGATGTATCCGACGGTACTTGGGATACGCTTCAGTGACATCAAACAAGCTTCGAGGAAGCCAAAGCCTCTCCTTGTCACGATAATCGCCAACTGGGTCATTGCCCCGCCTTTAATGACGCTCTACGCCAACACATTCTTGGCTGGAAACCCACAGTACATCGCTGGAGTCATCCTTCTTGGATTGTCTCCTTGTACAGCCATGGTCATGTGGTGGATGTTTCTGGCCAAGGGCGACATGGCCCAAGGCCTCATCAACACTTCCATCAACGCATTGCTGATGCTCTTTCTCTATGCTCCGCTTGCCGCCTTATACTTGGGATTAAGCAGCATCCCTGTTCCATGGGATCTAATCGCCCTGAGCGTTCTAGCCTTCATCGCGCTTCCAGTGGCGTCAGGAGCAATCTCCCGAAAACTGATAATAGAGAGAAAGGGAGAGGAGTGGTTCAATAACACCTACAGAACAATTGTGGGAAAAATATCCATCGTCGCATTACTAACAACGCTTATAGTTCTATTCTCATTTGAGGGAGAAGTCATTCTTAACAATCCTCTTCTGGTTGCCCATTTAGCTGCACCAAATCTGCTACATTATGCCACGATGATTACTTGGACCTATCTTCTGGGATATTTCGCCGGATGGACGTATGAAACGGCCATAGACACTACCCTGATAGGATCTAGTAGCCACTTCGAGGTCGCAATTGCTGTTGCTACAACCCTCTACGGCATAGGGTCAGGCGCAGCTCTAGCAACGGTCATCGGACCCTTGATGGAAGTTCCTTTGATGCTTTCATTAGTGAGGCTTGGCCTTGCAACACGCAAATACTTCCCCAGAAACAAGAAATGACCTCGTGAATATCTCTCGACATTTCTGAGAAAACGCGTGAACGAAGGGGAGCTCTGATCTGAATAAATTTCTCCGAACAACCTTTGACAAATTCGAACTCAAAGTGCGAGACGACTGCTACTACCTAGAAGACGGCTTCTGGGCACTTGTCGAAAACGGAAAGGTTCGGATAGGCATCACTGACTACCTGCAAAGGACGCTTGGAGACGCGGCGTTTGTCGAGCTTCCGAAAAAAGGCTTGGAGACAGAGCGCGGAGGAGAGATTGGAGCCTTGGAGACTGCAAAAGCCTCCATTCCAATAGTCTCTCCGTCTCCGGAGCAATTGAGGAGGTTAATGGCGCCCTTGATGAACGACCTGAATTGGTGAACTCGGATCCATATGGAGAAGGATGGTTCGCCGTCATAGCGCCGAGAAACCTTGGGGAAGAACTGAAGAAACTGATGAGCGCTGAAGACTACTTCGAACTGATGCTCAAGAAACTTGAGACTGACCACAAGAGAGTAGGGACTGAATGAAATCCTCACAGAGAGCCAAGGTAATAGTGATTCCTTGTAGCGGAATAGGCAAGCCTCTAGGTAGTGTGAGCAGAGAAGCAGTCTACGAGCTAATAGAGAACGCGAGGAGACAAGTAACGGACACCATCTGTCTCGCTCTACTTATCCGCGGTGACAAAGAGGCTCTTCAAGTCGTACAAAACAACAAATGCATAACCATCGATGGGTGCCCAATGCAATGCGCGAAGAAAAACCTTGAGCACGTGAGTGGAAACCTTGTCGCCAGCTATCGAGCAGTCGACGTTTTGAAAAAGCATCGAAACCTTAAGCCCAAGTCTGTCACTTTTCTGGATCAGGACGGAAAGAAACTCGCGGTGGCACTCGCCGCTGAAGTCGCGACCAAAGTGGATGAGATCTTAGGGAGGTAGACTCGGATATTGAATTCTTCAGAAAGGAAAGTCGGTATTGTGTCCTGTAGCGGAGAAGGATGCGTGGAAGGGACCGTTTCTCGGGTAGCGACAAGGCTGGTTCTTGAGAAGTACAGACCTAGCAACACAGTCACAATCTGTCTTCCGCTCTTTCTTGCAGGAGGAACGGAGGAGAGAGCTTTCGCGACAGAGCACTCGACTATCACGGTTGATGGTTGCGAGAAATTATGTGCAAAGATCGGCACTGAACGCCACAGTGGAAAAGTGACATCAGCACTGGTCGTCACTAGGCTGACAGGAAAAACACACCAGACCCCATGCTCTGGACGAAGATGGAGTGACAAGGATCTGAACTTGTCGGAAAAAGTAGCCAAGCAGATCGCTAAAGAAGTTGACAAGATACTGAATTCCGGAGGGAATTGAGTTGCCTGTCTACACGAGCAAGGTTGTTTGGACAGGCGGTCACGACGGGGAATTGATTTGTGGCAATGGCCCGAGGATGGTTTTCTCAGCTCCCCCTGCTTTGGAAGGCCGTTCTGGTGTCATGACGCCGGAAGATGCTTTCATAGGATCGTTGAACATGTGTTTTCAGTTGATGTTCATCTGGGCCGCCGACCGTTTGAAGATCGACCTAGTTTCCTATGAGTGTGAGGCCGAAGCTCAAGTAGTTGACCTCTTGGATCGGACCTCCACAGTCACACAGGCAGTACTCAAACCGACAATCAGGGTGAGAACGAACTCTGCTAGGAGAGTAGGAAAGGCGCTGGAATGGGCCCGCAAGTACAGCTTGATTGCGAATTCTATCAAAGCATCAGTCTTGATCGAACCGAAAGTCGAAAGTCAATCGTGAAGTGGATTGAGGGAGCAACTCTCTTGGTAAGAGAGAAGGTTCTGTTCATTTGCACTCATAACTCTGCGCGTTCACAAATGGCGGAAGGATTCCTTCGAACTCTTCGAGGCGACAAGTATGAAGCCTACAGCGCAGGAATTGAACCCACTTCCGTGAACCCGCACGCCATCCAAGTGATGGGTGAATTAGGCATAAACATATCAAAACACCGTTCAAAGAATACGAAAGAACTCCTAGGGATGAGATTCGACTACGTCGTCACGGTATGTGATCATGCCAAAGAGTCATGTCCTTTCTTTCCTGGCGCAGGAAAGTACATTCACAAGAATTTCGAAGACCCTTCGGCAATCACAGGCACCACCGAGGAGACATTGGCTGGCTTTCGAAGAGTGCGAGACCAAATTAGAGACTGGGTTTTGGCAACATTCAATGGCAATGTATAGCAGGCGAAGTCGTCCAGTGTTCGTCACTTGCGAGTTGTTTCAGACACATCAGATGTCAAGCATGTCGGAACGATCCCAGCCGCGGGCGCTGCACTCAAATTCAAAGAATGGGTCAGTATGGCGCGAGGCCGTTGCAATAATGGGTTTCGTTGACATGGCCTTGGCCGCCAGCAACCGACACTAATCAACCATAGGAGTCAGTCACATAGCCGCCCTCACACGGGGGCAGTAAATTCTCGACTTCGGCCACAACCAAGCATCAGCCTAACCAGAATCTACAAGTTTCGCATATCATCCCATAGGTACTGCCGCATATACCAAAGCCCTATGACCGTCTCACCCCACAGGATGAGCTGACACTGCCAAAAACCAGACAAGCAAAATGGTTGACATCGAATTAATAGATTCCTCGATGGTTCGAGGTCTCGTGTCAGAACAGCCCTGTATCTGATTGCGATCGAAAGACTTGTAAGCGCAAATGAATCATATCTGGAGCTGAGCCCACCCTGAGATGCTGAAGAGAGAAAAAGAGAGATTCGAACCTGAGATTCAAATCCCGGCGGCCGCACCACTTCCAAGTGATAACGCAACCTCACCACTATGAAGTAGCGTAAAATTGTCTGCACTGTCTCAGTCATGACTACTGATCTGTTTGCAAGTGTGTCTGTTAGATTTCTGCAGCATATTTATTGGGCTGCAGCTGAAGTTGAAGGAAGATCAACTTGGTCTCCGCTGGAATCTCGTAGCGCGACGCGCGTCAAGATTTATCGAGGAAAATTTCAACGATGTAGCTTCGCGCGCAGTCCACATCATACGTGTTGACGCTCAAATTCCCCGCTGTACTCAGATAGAATTTAGAAAACAACACTTATGAGCATGGTTTTTTCTCTACTAAAGAGTCTCGTTAAGGC
>Ga0315279_10007557_pt1 | contig 13407 bp, 9 predicted proteins | sample YL17G06_20_MG_FD_203694 | JGI IMG/M metagenome (GOLD analysis project Ga0315279, IMG submission 203694) | Sediment microbial communities from Yellowstone Lake, YNP, Wyoming, USA - YL17G06_20 | ecosystem: Environmental > Aquatic > Freshwater > Lake > Sediment | place: USA: Wyoming | collected... | reverse complement strand
CCGAGCTCATCCGCATGGCGTACGAGGATTTCGAGCGGCTGGCCCTGCCCACGGTGGCGCGGTTCTCCATCAGAGAGACGCCGAAGGTCGCGGAGAAGCAGGAGTAGCCTGCCGCCTGCCGCGCGCGGCAGGCCGTGCAGGCGTCAGAGGGTGCGCAGGTACGCCCAATCGGCGGCGAGCTCCTCGTCGGACATCTTGCCGAAGTTCGGCCGGGGCATGAACTGCGGGTTGATCTGCCTGCCGGTCAGGTCGGTGCCACTGCGCAGGAACCGCACGAACTCCGCCTCGCTCCACGTGGCGATCGGGCCTGCCTTGTGCAGGCTCGGCGCGGGCGGGAAGCCCGGCGCCACGGGCGGCGCTCCGCCGAGGTCGTTCCCGTGACAGCCAATGCACCCGCGCGTCAGGTACTCGCCGTACTCCGGCGCGACGCCCGCCGCCGGCGCCTCCGGCCGCGGCGCGTCGTGCGAGATCATCTCCGCCGGGACGAGCGAGTTCATCTTCCCGAAGGCGAAGAGCGTCCGCGCAACCGGCCCGGGATCGACTGCCGCCTTCCGCTGGTTCATCGGAGGAAGCTGCTTGAGGTAGGCGATGAGCGCGCCGAGGTCCTGGTCGCTCAGGTAGTAGTTCTCGTCCGCCGGCATGATGATGAGCGGCTTGCCGTCCGGGCCGACGCCGTGGCGGATCGCGCGCACCCAGTCGGCATCGGTGAAGGTCCGGCCGATGCCTCCCTCCCCGCGGGTGAGGTTGGGACCCTCGATCCTGCCCATGGCGAAGTTGTTCATGAAGGTGCCGCCGCCGAGGCCCGGCCCGTGACAATGCCCGCAGCCGCGCGACTCGGCGATGTGCATCCCCCGTGCGATGCTGGCCGCGTCGGCCGGGATGACCACCGTCTCGGCGTTGATCTTGTACGACCTGCTGAACCGCATCGACGTGCTCGCGTACACGTACCCGATGGCAGCGACCACGAGCAGCGGCGGCGAACGTCCACGCCAATGCCGAGCCCGATCAACAGCTTCCTCATCTTCCCTGCCCCTCCCTCCTGTCGGGAGCGATCCCGAACCCTGACCACCAAAGACACTCGGCAACGGACATCCTAAGTATACGTTGCCGCGTGGGGTAGCGGCACAAACGGGCCGCACTCCGTGGCGCGAGCACGGGCCGGTTGGTCGGCGATCGCGTCGCGGCTACATTTTCATGTCTTGCCGCCTTGCGGGCTCACGGCCCGCGCATCCGTTCCGACCGCCGCACGCGCCAGGGGAAAGGACCCGCTCATGGTCGACAAGGAGCATCCGAAGAACTACACGGTCCACATGATCGGCAACGCGCACATCGATCCGGTCTGGCTCTGGCGGCTCAAGGAGGGCCGGAAGGAGGTCTCGGACACGTGCCGATCGGCGCTCGACCGGATGAACGAGACGCCGGACTTCATCTTCTCGCGCAGCTCGGCGGCGGCGTACCTCTGGCTGGAGGAGGACGCGCCGGAGATGTTCGAGGAGGTCCGTCGGCGCATCGCCGAGGGGCGATGGGAGGTGGTCAACGGCTGGTGGGAGCAGCCGGACGCGAACATTCCCGGCGGCGAGTCGTACGTGCGGCACGCGCTCTATGCGAAGGAGTACTTCCGGGAGAAGTTCGGCGTCGACGTGCGCGTCGGATATAACGTGGACACCTTCGGCCACAACGGGAATCTGCCGCAGATCCTCGCGAAGAGCGGGTTCGACAGCTACGTCTTCTTCCGGCCGGGCCCGCACGAGAAGACGCTGCCGCAGATCTTCTGGTGGGAGGCGCCCGACGGCAGCCGCGTGCTCGCCTGTCGCCCGCCGCACCACTACGGCTTCGGCGGCGACTTCGGCCGGATGGCCGAACGGATCATGACGGCCTGGCAGCAGACCGACGACGGCCTGGTGGACGTGCTCTGCTTCTACGGCGTCGGCAACCACGGTGGCGGCCCGACGAAGGAGAACATCCGCGCCATCATCGAGACGAACCAGCGCGAGGATGCGCCGAACGTCACGTTCTCCACCTGCCATGCCTTCTTCGACAAGATCCGGCGCGAGAAGATGAACTACCCCGTGGTGAAGGACGACCTCCAGCACCACGCGGTCGGCTGCTACTCGGTCGTCACCGCGATGAAGCGCTTCAACCGGCGGAGCGAGCAGGCGCTCATGGCGGCGGAGCGGTTCGCGACGGTCGCGCACACGCTCTGCGGCCAGCCGTACCCCGGCGACGAGCTGCGCGACGCCTGGCGGGACGTGCTGTTCAGCCAGTTCCACGACGTCCTCGCCGGCACGTCGATCACGCCGGCGTACGAGGACATCTACAACATGTACGCCCGGGCCATCGAGACGGCCGGCACGGCGACGACGCATGCGCTCCGGGCCATCGCGCGGAACATCGACACGCGCGGCGACGGGCTGGCGGTCGTCGTCTTCAACCCGAACATGTGGCGGCGGAAGGACGCCGTGACGGTCGGCGTCGAGTGCGCCGTCGCGCCGCACATGGCGCTCCTCACCGACGAGCAGGGGAACGACGTCCACGCGCAGGTGATCGCCGGGGACGAGCGCGGCGACCGGAACACGGGGCGCGTGATGTTCGTCGCCGACGTGCCGGCGCTCGGCTATCGCGTCTATCGCCTGCGCCTCGACGAGATGCGGGACACCTACGACGCGAAGCTCGCGCCCGCGCGCCTCACCTTCGGCTCGACGACCCTCGGCAACGACCTCCTCGCTCTGGAGGTGGACCATGCCACCGGCGCGATCACGAGCCTCCGCGTCGCCGGCGGCCTTGAGCTCATCGGCGGGCAGGGCGTCATGTTCGCCGTCATGAACGACCCGTCGGACACGTGGAGCCACGACGTCAGGCAGTTCCGCGACGAGATCGGCCGCTTCTATGCGAACGGCCGCGTGCGCCTCGTCGAGCAGGGGCCGGTCCGCGCCACGATCGAGGTGACGGCGGCGTGCGGGCCATCGGCGATCGTGCAGCGCATCAGCGTGTACCCCGAGACCGCGCGGGTCGACGTCGAGTGCGAGATCGACTTCCGCGAGGCGCACCGCATGCTCAAGCTCTGCGTCCCCACGCGCGCGGCCGACGGCGTGCCGACGTACGAGATCCCCTACAGCTTCATGGAGCGCCAGGCCACCGGCGACGAGGACCCCGGCCAGAAGTGGGTCGACATGGCCGGAACGATCGACGGGCGCCACGCCGGCGTGACGGTGATCAACGATGGGCGGTACGGCTTCGACGCGAAGGACGGCGAGATCCGCACGAGCGTCCTACGAACCGCCGTGTACGCGTTCCACGCGCGCAGGCAGGTGGCGGCGAAGGAGGAGTACCACTACACCGATCTCGGCAGGACGAGCTTCCGTTACGCGCTCGTGCCGCACGTCGGCGGCTGGCGCACGGTCGGCGCGCCGCGTCGGGCGGAGGAGTTCAACACGCCCACCGTCGCCTTCGCCGAGCCATTCCACAACGGTGCGTTCCCGCAGGCCGGCGCCGCCTTCGCCGAGGTCGGGCCGGAGAACGTCGCCGGCATGATCCTCAAAGTAGCGCAAAGGGACGGCCGCCTCATCCTGCGAATGTACGAGGCGCACGGAGAGGACGGCGTCGCGAAGGTGTCGCTCCCGCAGCACGGCATCGCCTGCGAGGTGTCGATTGGCCACCACGAGATCAGGACGCTCGCCTTCGACCTCGCGCGCCCGGACGCGCCGCCGGTCGAGGTGAACCTCCTCGAGGAGCCGGTGCGCTGAGCCGACGAAGGCAGGATCAAGTTGGATAGGAGGGCGGGCCGGCGGTCCGCCCTCGGTGTGTACCGGACGTCGCGGAGCGCAAGCCGCGTTGAGCAGATCGACCATCACGGGTCGAGTCGGCAGCCGAAGTGCGGCGATACCGGCCCACGTTACGGCCGCACGTCAGCGGGCAGCCGCGCAAGGATCGCCCCATACACCTCCCGCGCAAGGCCAACAGCTTCGGCGGCCTCGTCGCGGGATGGCTCCTCCGGTTCGCCGGGGTAGCGGAACCGCCAGGCATACGCTGTCAGCGGCACCGCGCGATCGACGAGGTCATGCAGCGTGTCGTCGATCTCGAGGCACTGCTCGCCGATCTCCTCCAGGCTGTGGGTCTTCCGGAATGGGACCGCATGCCACACAAGGAACCCCTTCAACGCCTTCTCGACCGCCTGCTGCACATGGTACGCTGCGATGGAGCGGAGCGGCGGCACGGCACGCAGCGTCATCTCGGCCGTCGCCAAGTCCTCCTGCGCCCTGAGAAACCATGCCCGCGTCTCGGCCACCAGCGCGGCATCATGCGGCATACAGCACTCTCCCCTCGCGCTCGACCGTTGCCGGGAGCGACGCAACGACGTGAAGCCGCGCCTCGAAGGTCGCCCGCGGCCACACGAGGACATCCGCCGCCGTCCTCGTCCCGCGCAGCACCCGGTAGGCGAGCGGCTCCCGTCGGCGTTCCGCCGACGCGTCGTCCGGGACGATCACCGCGAGGTCGTAGTCGCTGTCCGGGTCGGCGTCGCCACGCGCCTTCGAACCAAAGAGGTAGATGCGCTCCGGTTCATAGGCCGCCACGAGCCGGCGGACAATCTCCGCGAGGATCGGGTCCCGCTCTAGCAGGGGATCGGTCATCGTCGCCTCCTGTGGTTTCCCCCTAAGAATGTGCCACAGAATGACGCGGAGATGCTATCGGACATGTTGCGTTGCACTCCCACCGCGGTCATCCCGCGTGCTCTCCGAGCACGAGATCGAAGGCGACGTCCGCGAAGCGGGCGCCACCGAAGAGAGGAATCTCTTCATCATGGGGAACGCAATCTCGCTTCTTGCACATCTGTTACAATCTCCCAAGGAACTGAGAGATTCTCCAGGGAACGCTCCGCGTTCCGTACGTCGCCTGCGGCGACGCGGCTCAGAATGACCACGTGTGTAGTGGGATGCGGTGTACCCACGCCACGTTCATTCTGTGGCACGTTCTAAGTATACGCAGGCCAACGCCGATGCGCACGACGGACGCTGGCTCACCCGGCAGGTGCCAGCGCCGACGTGGACCTCACCGCCACGACCCGGACCTCCGCGCCGCCGGTCGAGGCGAACCTCTTGGAGGAGCCGCTGGGCTGAACCGGGAGAAGGAGGACGGAGAACAGGGCGGGCCCACGGTCCGCCCTCCGCATGTACGGGTTGGCGGCACGCGGCATCCTGTCAGCGGCCACTGCACTTGGGCATCGCCCGTCCCCGGCGTATCCTTCTCAGGAGGTCCGACAGGTGGCGGACCTGGCCGCGCATCCGGCGATGCCGCGGCTCGCGTGCGCCGAGCGGCGCTCCCCTCCCCCTGTCGTTGGACTCCGGGCGCCGCGAAGCGAGCTTCCTATCATCTTCGGCGGCCCTCAGCGCATGCCGATGGACGATCTTCCTCTCTGTCACACCCACGCATCTCCCTGGAAAGGAATCCCGAAAGCATGGACAAGCGGCTCATCGGCGCCTATCGCGCGGTCGGCGGCGCCATCCAGTCGGCCGGCGCCTACAGCATGGAGCGCATCTTGCGGCTCGACCCGCTCACCGGCGCGCGGATCATGCAGCTCACGTCGTACCCCGTGCTCAGCCATGCCCTGTACTTCCATTGCCCGAGCGTCACGCCCGACTCGAAAACGCTGGTCTTCATGACGTATCCTCGCGCCGGACGGTTCACGAGCCCCGATGCGTGGCGCGTGAACCTCGACGGGAGCGACCTGCGCGCGATCACGGACCAGGAAGGGCTCGTCGGCTTCGTCCTCGCGCCCGACGGGAAGACGGTCTACGCGCAGGACGGCGCGCAGCTCCTCGCATGGTCCATCGAGGGCGGCGAGCCGCGCGAGATCGGCCGCGTCTCCGGCGTGGCCTACGCAGCGACGATCTGCGGCGGCACGAGCGCCGACGGCGCGTACTACTTCTCGACGGCAGTCATGGAGAGCGGTCTGACCGCCATCGTCCGCTATGCCACCGACGGGAGCGAGGCGCGCGTGCTCCTGACGCGAGGGGCGCTCCCGCACATGCAGGTGGATACCTCCGGAACCGACCGCATCCTCTTCGGCTGCGAGCCCGACGCGCAGGGCTACGGCATGTTCTTCACCGACCGGGACGGCAAGAACCTCCGTCCGTTCCGGCTGCGGCACTGCACCGGGCACTACGCCTTCTTCGGGAAGATGGGCCGCGTCATTGCGACGGTCAACCGCCCGTTCGGCTCCATCGCGCTCATGGGCGAGGACGACGGGGAGCCGGAGATCATCATCAAGGGCGGCCATTTCTGGCACGCCGCCGGCTCCGACGACGGCGAATGGATCGTGTCGGATACGAACTGGCCCGACCTCGGCCTCATCCTCGTGAACGCGAAGACGGGCATCTGGGCGCCGCTCTGCCATCCCTTCGCGTCGAGCGGGCACCCGCAATGGACGCACCCGCACCCGTTCTTCTCGCCCGACGGCCGCCGCGTCCTGTTCAACTCCGACCGCACCGGCATCGGACAGGTATACGCGGTCGAGGTGCCGGAGGACATCCGCCGGCAGCTCGCGGGGACGTAGGGCGCAGCGCAGTTGGCGTGAGGGAACAGGAGGGCGGATGTTCCGCTTCGCCCTCCTTTCTGCCGTACGCTCTCGCAGCGCCGTGCCGGTCACGGAATCGCCCGCGCCCGTCGGCGCGCCCGGTGGGTTTGATTCTCTGACCGGACTGCGCACACTTCAGGGGACGGCATGCGCCGCCATCGCGGCGCGGGTATCGCTCGCCGCCACGGGAGCGCCAATCGACACACGGGGGGATATCATGAACCGCCTGCATGTCGCCATCGACCGGCTGCCCGACGAGCTGCGCCGGGGCGTCCGCCTGCTCATGGAGGAGTACCCGATCGCCGAGGCGCCGTCGGCGGACGCGCGCACGGTGGTCTTCCGCCGCGGCGACGGGCCGCTCGCGATCTCGACCGCGGGCGGGACGACGACGGTGCGGTACGCGGCCCCCGTGCAGGCCTTCCGCGCGATCGGCAAGCTCCTCGGCGGCCTCGCCTCCGGCGAGGTGGTCGAAGAGCCGCGATTCACGTTCCTCGGCCTCATGCTCGACGTCTCGCGGAACGCGGTGCACACGCCGGAGAACGTGCGTCGCTGGGTCCGGCGTCTCGCGCTCATGGGCATCAACGCCCTCACGCTCTACGCCGAGGACACGTACGAGGTGCCGGGCGAGCCCTTCTTCGGCTACGGCCGCGGGCCGTACACCGAGGCGGAGCTCCGGGCCGCCGACGACTACGCCGGCGCCTTCGGCATCGAGATGTTCCCCTGCATTCAGACGCTCGCGCACCTGGAGCAGGTCCTCCAGTGGCCGGAGTACCGCGAGATCACCGACGTGGGCGGCATCCTCCTCGCGGAGGACGAGCGCACGTACGCCTTCGTCGAGCGGATCATCCGCGCCGCGATGGCGCCGTTCCGCTCGCGGCGCATCCACCTCGGCATGGACGAGGCGCACGGCCTCGGCACCGGGCGCTACCGGCAGATCCACGGCGAGAAGCGCCGCTTCGACATCATGGTCGCCCACCTCCAGCGCGTCCTCGCAATCACCCGCAGCATGGACCTCAAGCCGATGATGTGGAGCGACATGTGGTTCCGCATCGGCTCGAAGGGCGACGACTACTACGACCGGGAGGCGGTCATCCCGGACGACGTCATCGCCATGATCCCGCGTGACGTGACCCAGGTGTATTGGGACTACTACCACACCGACGAGGAGTTCTACCGCGACTGGATCAGGCGGCACCGCAAGCTCGGCAGTGAGCCGCTCGTCGCCCCCGGCGCGTGGACGTGGGGGCACTTCTGGGCCTACTACCCCTTCGCGTATGGGACGGTCGAGCCGTGCATGCGGGCGTGCAAGGCCGAAGGGGTGAAGGAAGTGCTGATGACGATGTGGGGCGACGACGGCGCGGAGTGCGACTTCATGAGCGCGCTGCCGGTGCTCCAGTACTACGCCGAGCACGGCTACCGCGAGACTCCGGACGATGCCGCGCTGCGGACGCACTTTCACGGCGTCACGGGCGGCGACTACGACGCGTGGCTGCGGGCCGCAGGGATCGACGCGCTTTCGACGCTGGAGAAGCCGGAGGCCGGTGCGCCGAATCCGTCGAAGTGGCTGCTCTGGGAGGACCCCATGCTCGGGCTCTGGCAGCCGCTCCTCGACGGCCACTCCTTCGCCGCCGAGTACGCCGCGCTCGCCGATGAGCTCGAGGCCGCCGCCACACACGGCGGCCTGCTCGGCCACCACCTACGGTTCCCGGCGCAGATCGCCCGCGTGCTGACCGCGAAGTGTGACCTCCCGACGCGGATACGCGCGGCGTACGCGGCGGGCGACCGGGCCGCGCTCCGGGCGATCTCCGACGAGATGCCGGCGCTCATCGACCAGGTCCGCCGCCTGTGGCGGACGCATCGCGCCGTGTGGTTCAGTCAGCATAAGCCGCAGGGGTGGGAGGTCATCGAGGGCCGCTACGGCCACCTCGTCGCGCGCCTGGAGACGTCCGCGTGGCGCATCGACGGGTACCTCGGCGGCGCGGCGCCGCGGCTTCCCGAGCTCGAGGAGCGTCACGAGAAGCGCGCGACGAGGGGAGACCTCGCGCACCTGCCGCAGATGGGCTATCAGCGGATCGTCGCCGCGACAGCGATAAAGTAGGGGCGAACCCGCGAACGCGAAGCGTTCGACCGTGTTCGCCCACGGGACGCCCACGGCGCAAGCGCCATCGATCACCGCCACCACACGCGTAGGGGAGCGCAGCATGACCGATTACCGCGTCGCCATCATCGGCACCGGCAGGCCGCACCGGAGCGAGGGCTCCACCGGCTACGGGATGGCGCATTCGCACATCGAGGGGTACCGCGCGTCGCCGGGGTGCATGGTCGTCGCGTGCGCGGACATCGTGCCCGAGAACGCCCAGGCGTTCGCGGAGCGCTACGACATCCCGCGCACGTACACCGACTACCGGGAGATGTTGGCGAAGGACCGGCCCGACATCGTGAGCATCTGCACGTGGCCGCAGCTTCACGCGGAGATGGTGATCAACGCGGCGAAGGCGGGCACGAAGGCCATCCACTGCGAGAAGCCGATGGCGCCGACCTTCGGCGAGGCGCGCCGGATGAAAGAGACGTGCGAGAAGGCCGGCGTGCAGCTCACCTTCAACCATCAGCGCCGGTTCGAGAAGCGGTTCATCCTCGCGCGGCAGCTCGTGAAGGACGGCGTGATCGGCGATCTCCGGCGCATGGAGGGCCACTGGGGCAACATGCTCGACGTCGGCACGCACTGGCTCGACCTCTTCAACTTCTACAACGACGACGCGCCGGCACAGTGGGTCATCGGCCAGATCGACCGCGCGGGCGATCCCGCCTCGTTCGGCGTGCCGGTGGAGAGCCAGGCGCTCGTGCACATCCGCTATCGGAACGGCGTGTACGGCTTCCTCGCCATGGGCCAGGACCATACCATCTGGGCCGAGCATCGCCTCCTCGGCAGCGAGGGCATCATCGAGGTGGACTGGCCGGTCGTGCGGGTGCGCGGCAAGGGCGACCGCGAGTGGCGTATCCTCGACGGCGAGGCCGCCGACGGGTCGATCAGGATGGGCGTCCAGGACCTGGTCGATGCCCTGCGAACCGGACGCGAGCCGGTGCTCGGCGCGAGGAAGGCCTTCGCGGCGACGGAGGTCATCTTCGCCACGTACGAGTCGTGCCGCCGCCGCGCGCGCATCGACCTGCCGCTGACGATCGATGACAATCCGCTTCATGCCTTGATCGCCGCGGGCGAGATCGGTCCGAAGCCCGTCCCCACGAAGCCCGTCGGTCCAAGCCGCGCCGGCCGGAGACGCCTCGGCCGAAGCCGTAAGAGCTGAGGGAATGGTCCCGTGCGCGGGCTCGCGTGTCCCTCCCGCGGCAGACGAACTGAGCCCTATCGAGCCATCACGATACCCGCAACTCCTTGGAGGAATGTCAGCCATGTCGGATCTGCGCGCTGTGATCATCGGGTGCGGCAAGTCGACCCGCACGCTCGGGGCGAAGGGCCACGGCATCTCGCACTGTCACGTCCAGGCCTACCAGGTGACGCCGGGCGTCAAGGTAGTCGCCTGCGCGGACATCGTGGAGGACTACGCCGCGGCGTACGCCGAGCTGTACCACCTACCGAAGTACTACCTCGACTACCAGGAGATGCTGGCGAAGGAGAAGCCGCACGTCGTGTCGGTCTGCACGTGGCCGGGGCTGCACGCGGAGATGGTGATCAACGCCGCGAAGGCGGGCGCCCGGGCGATCCACTGCGAGAAGCCGATGGCGCCGACTTTCGGCGAAGCGCGCAAGATGAAGCAGGTCTGCGACGAGGCGGGCGTGCAGCTCACCTTCAACCACCAGCGGCGCTTCGAGCGGCAGTACTCCCTCGTGCGCAAGCTCGTGAGCCAGGGCGCCATCGGCAAGCTTCGGCGGATCGAGGTCGGCTGCGGCAACCTCTTCGACTGGGGCACCCACTGGTTCGACATGATGAACTTCTACAACAACGACGTCCCGGCGGAGTGGCTCCTCGGGCAGATCGACAGCCGGTCCGAGGGCGGGATCTTCGGCGTGCAGATGGAGGACCAGGGGATCGCCCACATCCGCTACGCGAACGGCGTCTACGGTCTCATGCTGGCCGGGTATGGCCACACGATCTGGGCGGAGCACCGTCTGCTCGGCTCGGACGGCGTGATCGAGGCGGAGATGCCGGTGGTGCGCGTGCGCGGCAAGGGGGACGCCGAGACGCGGACGATCACGTTCCGCGAAGAGAAGAACATCGGCGCGTGGTCGGCGATCACGTATGGTATCTGGGACCTCGTCGGCTGCCTGAAGACGGGGCGCGAGCCGGAGCTGAGCGTGCGCAAGGCCCTCGCCGCGACCGAGCTCATCTTCGGGACGTACGAGTCGAGCCGCCGCCGTGGCCGCGTCGATCTGCCGCTGGCGATCGACGATAACCCGCTCCACGCGATGATCGCGGCGGGCGAGATCGGCCCGAAGCGGAAGACGTAGAGACAGCGGCGGGGCGATGGCACGGCGGGAGGGGCGCACGCGGCGTCGCGCGCTGCGGCGACGGGGCTCCCCTCGGAACGTGTACCCAGGGCGTGCCGGCGCACTCCGAAAGCGGCCGGGCGGAGCGGCTCCCGCAGGCAACTCGCCTCATGCGCGGCGGAGCCGCACGACGAGGTCGTGCCGGAATGACGGGAGGTCGATCGGGACGCGTTCGCCGCCCTCGATCCGAATCGCCGGGGAGTACATGCCGGTCTCCGGCGAGTAGCACGCGGCGCGGTACGTCCCGCCCGGTAGGTCGAGGGCGATGTGCCCCTCGATGGGCTCGCCGCAGCCGGCGTCGTCGAGTTCCCGCCCGTCGGCGAGATAGATGGCGTAGTCCTCCCCCTCGACCGCGAACGCCGACTCCACGATATGCGCCGGCCGCTCCCGAAGGAAGCCCGGCATCGGCCGCGCGCGCACGAGGTCCATCGAGGCGATGAACTCCGAGAGGTGCTTCATCCACGTGCGGACGTGCCGCCGGGAGTCCGGCGTGCCCGTCTCGCAGTAGTTGATGATGGAGAAGTCGATGTAGTCGTAGTGGCAGCCCGCCAGGAGCGTCGTCCACGCGCGCTTCCGGTGGATCGTCCACCCGTCGTAGTCCTTGTACTGGCTCGCGACGTTGTCCTCGTCGAGGTTGAGCGGCTTCCGCTCGCGATACGTCGCCAGGCAGAAATCCCGCACGGCGCGAAGCTTCAGCTCCTTCGACATGAAGTTGCCTTCATCGTACGTCGTGCCGGCGTACGTCGTGGCCGGCAGCGGGTGGATGTTGACGATGTCGATGGCGGGCTCGGCGAACGCGAGGTCGGCCGGCTGCGCGAACGGGTCGTACGTGAAGGCCGTCTGCGCGGCGATGAGGTGGCGATTGGGCAAGCCCGCCTCGGTCTCCCTGATCGTCCGCGCGATCGCCCGGAGCCAGTCGTTCACCTCGGCGACCGACGGGCCGCCCGCAAGGCCGCCGCCCGGTTCGTTGCAGAGCTCGTAGACGACGTTGTCGTACCTGTTCGTCTCCTCGACGATCCGCCGCACGTGGGCGAGTTGGTGCCCGTTCATCCGCGGCGCCCGCAGCGTCATGTACTCCGCCCAGGCGATCTCCTCGGTGCCGTTCACGTTGTTCGCCGAGTTGAGCGGGTTGAGCGCCCACACGCCGTCGCCGTACGTGTTGCTGAGGAGCACCACCTCGACGATGATGCCGTAGTCCGAGGCGAGCGACAGAAACCGATGGAGCCGGTCGAAGAACTCCGGATTGGGCCGGTCGAGGTCGGACTTCGGCTGCCCGTCGAGTGCGCGGCCGGGGCCGGTGCGGAGGAACGGCGCGACGTAGTCCGGCGACTCGGGCTTGCACGTCGAGTACGGGTTCTGCGCCGACTGCAACTCGCGGAACAGCACGAAGAGCCGCGTGAGCGTCATCCGCTTCTCCGCCGCGTCGGCGAGGTACCGCTCGAAGCGGAAGGGGCGGTTCATGACCGCGCCGTAGTGCTCCGTCGCGGTGACGAGCGCGAGCGGCCGGCCGCGGAACTCGAAGCACTTCGGGTTGGATGGGTGCACTCGGATCGGCTGAGCCATCGGCATGTCACCTCCCACGGGCGGACGCGCCACGGCGCCCGCGCTGCCCTTGTTCTCCTGCGGCCGGCGGCCGGTCGCTCGTCGCGAACCGCACGCCCTCGATCGGGTACCCGTCGGCGTCGGTCACGCGGAACGTGTAGAGGAAGCTGCTGCGCATGTTCATCGGCGTGCAGACGATCCGCGTCGCCCCTGCCGCGAGGTGTACGGGGATGCGCCGCTCGAACTGGAAGCGGTCTCCCACCCAGAGGTAGTGTCGCGGCGGCGGGAACGTGTCCTCGCGGAAGACGACGCTGTCGCCCACCTGCACGGTCAGCCCGTCGGCCCAGCCTACGTTCAGCCAGACATCGACGGGCCGGTCGGTCTGAACCCAGGTCGCGCAGTACGCGCTCGCGCTGTCGGTGTCCATATAGCCGAACGCGCGGTTGAGGTCCACGACGCCGGTCGGGTGGTGCGCCGGCCACGTGAACCAGCGCACCCAGCCGTCGCGGCCCCAGTACGGGGTGACGGTCTGGATCGGCTCGGTGAGGGCTTCGCGCGCGGTCCGCGCCGGCGCGAGGTGGGGGTCGGCGAGGACTCCGAGCACCCACCAGCGGCCGGGCGTGCCGAACGCGTCGCAGAGCCCGTCGCCGTCGAGTTCGCCCCGGTCGAACGCGCGGTCGGCCTGGATGAGCCGGACCATCCGCGGATCGGCGGCCGGCAGCGCGTCGTATGGCGTCCGATCCCGCAGGATGTCGTGCCAGCCGGCGGTCGCCGCCGCCGCGTCGGGGAAGTTC
>Ga0315279_10007556_pt1 | contig 13409 bp, 7 predicted proteins | sample YL17G06_20_MG_FD_203694 | JGI IMG/M metagenome (GOLD analysis project Ga0315279, IMG submission 203694) | Sediment microbial communities from Yellowstone Lake, YNP, Wyoming, USA - YL17G06_20 | ecosystem: Environmental > Aquatic > Freshwater > Lake > Sediment | place: USA: Wyoming | collected... | reverse complement strand
ATGCATTCCGAAATGGACCTGGTCAGGATTGGAGGTTACTCCGAGCCTTGGTCCCAGGCCATAATAGCCTGCCGGCCTGTCGCCGGCAAATGCCGAAATGCCGGCGAATAGGACTATAATCGAGGAAATGATCATCGTTCTCATTTTTCTCTCCTTTCCCCTTTTGTCGATTGTTGGGCTGCTCCAGTCGCTCCGACTGGAAATCCCGAACAGGGTGCCGTCACACTTCACGCTCGGTGTGATATCGACCCCTTATATAAGTCTGGTCGGCACTTAGACGGTAACTATTACCATCTCCAACAATATCCTATGGCAAATTGATCGCTTACTTATTTCTCAAAGAACTTATCCGAATGGACATGATCACCAGTCCTGATTCAGTCAAACGGTTTGCTTCCCCTGTTGTTCCAAGAGGCAACAGTTTCCCTGCTGGATGATCACTACAATCTCATCGGAATATTATATCGCTTAAAGACTTATAAGAATGGCCCAAGCGTGGGTACAGGGACTCATAAAGGTCCATTTTGGGGCCACCAACTGGCACCCAGATTGGCTCAAACATGTCATTCGGCCGATGGCGAACGACGCCAGAATCTCGAAATAATAGGCAGGGGCTTGTGAGATCAGACCGATGGCTTCAAGATGACGCCTAAGTTCTTTCTACCATCTATCGCAATTCTTATGGGCTTATCAAATGCAATATGCCGAAGATACTCCGTTTCGGAAGCGGCCGGCAGGCTATCGACCCATGAGGTGTCAAGAAAATCCCCCCTCCTGTGGTAGGTCTCGACAGTCAAATACCCAATTCCAAACGACATCAGATTCTGGAAAAAATGGGAGCCCTGCGAGGGATCAACTTGCATGTCTTTGAAACCTGTTTCGACAATACAGCGGGCGGCCGAGATTTGCCCCCATTTGACGGGAATTCCAAGCCAGGGATCAGAACTTCCCCATCGGCCCGGGCCGATAATCAGATAGGGCTTTTTGCTCTCTTTGAGTTTGTTGTTGAGATCGCCTATTTCGGCGGCAATCTTGGGAGTGGCGGCCCGCTCGAAAATGTCGGCGCGGACGTAGATCAGGTCATATATGCCCCTGATATAACCGTTTCCCAGCGCCCGGTGCGAGACGCAAACGGCGCTTTGGGTATCGAAGTCCTCTATTTGGATTTCCTGTAGCTCCGAACCAAGCACCAGAGGGCGGATCTGCAGCCAGGCGAATTCATGCGGTTCGTCCGGCTTGTCGGAGAGGTTAGCCGCGAATTCGATCTCGACCGGACAGGATGATGCCGCTGTTCCAACCTTCAGCAAGAACGAGGTGATATCCGCCAGGGGAAAAAGCTTCCCCTTAAGCAAGCCCGCCATGGTAACGAGGCGGATTCCCGGCCTTGTGATGCCATCATAAATGGCATCGTTGTCGGCGGAATAGACCGATCCGATGGGACCAAGCGTCCCGTGTTCTTCGGCTACATCTATGTTCAGGCTGGTCAAGTCAAGATAGGATGGCGATATGAGCCTTGCCCTGGAAGGGGAACGCGTTAGGTCCAGAGCCAGAAAGCTCTTTTGAGAGTTCTCCAAGTAATCCGCGGTCGTGAAGGACTGTATCGGCTTCCTGGAATGGGCCGGACAAAACCGGAAACAACGGCCTCCGTCGACAACCGTCTTACCCATCCCCAAGGCCACCGAGACCACCCCGTCTTCAGATTTGACACCCTCCAGGGGATAAAAATTCAAGGAGCGGCCAACCCCTGCAAAACTGGGGTACAAATAGCTGCGGTGACGCCTCCCCACTACTTGTTGGATGATAACCGCCATTCTTTCCTCTTCAAGCCGGTTGGGGAGTGACTCCATATAGGCTTTGGGGTCGGCATGATAAGTCGACGCGTAGACCATTTTGATAGCGCTGCTGAGCTCGGCCAGCCTGATCTCAGGATCATCATTGTTGTTGGGGATCATGTAAGTCTTGTAAATTCCTGCAAATGGCTGATAGGAAGCGTCTTCAAGCAAGCTGGATGAGCGCACAGCCAGGGGATAACGGACCCATTGCAGAAAATTCCAGAGATTTTCCATAACATCCGCAGGAAGCTCGACCCCAAGAAACGTTCTCGTGATCTTGTCGTCGTCTTTCTCTCCCAGCACGAACGACCAGAGGCCGGATGATTGCATGAATCTTTCGAATATGCCGGTCGTCAGGACAGCGGTGGGAGGAACGAATATACGGACACCCTCAAAATAGTTCTCCAGCTTGTAAGTATTGATTAGCGAATTGATAAATGCCAGCCCGCGCCCTTTTCCTCCCAGCGACCCCTCGCCTATCCTGACGAATCCGAGACTTCCCTCGAATGTCCGGCTGGAATAGTCGGCCACGACTCCCGAAATGGAGCGCTGCCTGAAGGTCTTGAGAACTCTGAGCAGCTCATGACGCAGGTCGGTAGCGCTCATGTCGGCCCTGTCGGCCAGTGATTTAATATTTTCAGCCAGTTCGAACTCGGTCCGCGCCATGAGCCAGATGTAGAAGTCGTTGCGAGTAACATTGCTCCGCAAATATTCGTCGGGCACTGCCTGGATAGCCCATTCCAATGTGTGCAGATCGGGCGCCCTGCTAATCACAGTTCCATCTGGCCGCCTAAAAGTGAAATCACCAAACCCTAAGTCGCGGCGCATGAAATCCCTGAGATTCGCCAGAAGCGTTGGTGAATTCTTGTCGATGAAACTTATTCCCAGCGAGGAGGCATCATGAGCATTCTGGGCCTCGGATTGCATTAAGATAGGAAGGCCGGGTGCCTTTTCTCTCATCGTTCGGGCGATTTCAAAGCCTGCCATCGGATCGATCTTGCCCCCTCTCGGAAAAGCGGCATCCAATATGATGCCAAGCAGGTGGTCCTGGTGGCGTTCAAAGAGGTCGACCGCCTCTTCATAGGAGCGGGCCAGGAGAATCTTCGGCCGGGCCCTCATGCGCATGATCTTCTGGGCCCGGTTCACACTTTCCTCAGTCAGAGCGTGCGTTTGGCTGACTATCTCGGTATACAGAATCGGCAGGTATGATGAGTAGAACTGCACGGAATCTTCAACCAGGATTATGCTGCGGACTCCGGCCGTCCCGGCATCGTGCACCGCGTTTTGCCTATCCTCGATATACTTGATTATGGCCAGGAATATCCTGACGTCACCCATCCAGACAAAAGCGCTATCTATACCTTTGAGACTCTCGATATGCGGAAGAATGCTGAGCTCGCGAGTGCTGCCGGCAAGAAGAACGACAGGTATGTCGGGGTTGATTTCAAGGACCGATGCTCCGAACTCCCCTATGTTCATGTCTCCGACCCTGGCCATGGAGATTATGAGATCATAGGTCTCGGCGCGAAGTTTCTCCAGGGCCTCATCAGCGGTGGAAACCCGCTCTATGGACGGCGTAAATCGGAGATCGAGGTCGAGATATTCGGCGAAGATCATCTCCGAGAGCTTGCCATCTTCGATTATGGTGAAGTAGTCATAGAGGCTGCTGACGATCAGGAGATTACTAACTCTCCTCGGCATGAGGGCATCATAGGGAACTTCCGTATGCCTCGGAAGACCCAGGAGGCCGTTAAGCGTGCGATCACGCATCTTTTTCTCTGCTTCTGTGACTGATCAGCAATTCGACTTCCGGAAAGGCTTCGGCAAAAAACTGGCCAGACCCCTTTGATTCAATGCATTCTATTATCTTTGAATAAGATAGGCCAGTCATTTCCGCACGATTCTCCAGCCTTAATATATCGTCCCAGAATGCCTGCCGTCAACCTAAAATCGATTCCCAGCCCGCTGAAGCGTTTCCCCAAGCGTCAGTTGAGGCTGACTTAGTTGAAAATTGACTTGACATGGCATTATCGATGGGGTATTTTGTATCAGAGTTAGGGTAATTTTGTATCGTTTCCTGGATTTCTTGAAGGAGTCGATCGGGTGGTGGTTGTTGAAGCTTGTGAAATTTTCCACGAGATTGCGGTCTCGTGGATGCCGTTGTTATTGGCGTTTCCTACACGGATATCTTCCGGGACTGCTATTCGCTCTGGTTTCCGTCCGGAAATCCCCCATTTGAGGATTCATTAACTGTAAAAATCACGTCTTAAGGAGGTCTGTATGGCGGTGCTCAATATCAAAGAGTACACCGGAAAGTTCATGGATAATCTTATAGCTAAGCATGCGGCCCAGCCGGAGTTTCATCAGGCTGTGCGGGAGGTGGTGGATACGTTGGGACCCTGCCTGGAAAAACACCCGGAATATATCGATGCCAAGATTTTGGAGCGGATATCCGAGCCGGATAGAATATTCATGTTTCGCGTCACCTGGCAGGACGACAGGGGTGAGGTCCAGGTCAATCGCGCTTTTCGGGTCGAATTCAGCAACGCCATCGGCCCTTACAAGGGCGGTCTGCGATTCCACCCCAGCGTCAATCTCGGCATCTTGAAGTTCCTCGGCTTCGAGCAGGTCCTCAAGAACAGCCTTACGACACTCCCCATGGGCGGTGGCAAAGGAGGAAGCGATTTCGATCCCAAAGGTAAATCGGACTTCGAGGTAATGAGGTTTTGCCAGGCGTTCATGAACGAGCTGTATCGTCACATAGGAGCCGATATCGATGTCCCGGCGGGCGATATAGGCGTTGGGGGTCGCGAAATAGGCTATCTTTTCGGCCAGTTCAAGAAGCTCACTCACTCCTTCGAAGGCGTCTTTACAGGCAAGGGCCTGAACTGGGGAGGATCGCTGATTCGTCCCGAGGCCACGGGCTATGGCTGCGTTTATTTCGCCGAGGAGATGCTGAAAACCCGCAAGATGTCGTTTGCCGGCAAGACAGTCGCAGTTTCCGGCTCTGGAAACGTCTCTCAGTATGCCATCGAGAAAGTGAACCAGCTCGGCGGCAAGGTGGTCACGTTCTCCGATTCCAACGGGACAGTCTATGACAAGAACGGGATCGACACTGAGAAGTGGCAATATCTTATGGAGTTGAAGAATGTAAGAAGAGGTCGCGTCAAAGAGTACGCCAACCAGTTCAAGGCGGAATATCATGAAGGCAAGCGTCCATGGTTCGTGAAATGCGACATAGCCCTGCCGTGCGCTACCCAGAACGAGGTCAGCGGCGAAGATGCCAAAATGCTTATCAAGAACGGGTGCATGTGCGTGTCGGAGGGTGCCAACATGCCCACCACTCCGGAGGGCATCGAGGTCTTTCTGCAGAACAAGATATTGTTTGGACCCGGAAAGGCTGCTAATGCCGGTGGAGTCGCCACCTCGGGGCTCGAGATGTCGCAGAATAGCATGCGTCTTTCATGGACCCGCGAGGAGGTCGATGAGCGACTGCACAACATCATGAAATCGATCCATCGAGCCTGCAGGACAACATCGGAGGAGTACGGCGAGCCCGACAATTATGTTCTTGGCGCCAATATCGCCGGCTTCATCAAGGTGGCAAACACCATGTTGGACCAGGGGCTTGTCTAATAATCGCGTTAATTCGCGCGTAGCGAATTGGGGGAGGGCATCAGTCCTCCCCCAGAGACTTGGCATCTCACCTGACAAGAAAAGGCGCATGATGCCTCGTGCCCAGCTCAGGATTTCATCTTAACAAAAGTCTTGGTGGCACGGGAATTAAGCCAACTGAAGAGGAATCACGACCTTTAGCATTTGAGGCAAGGGAATATGGCGGATTTTGAGACGGAAGGCGACACCCCGTTGAACTCGTTTATCCCCCAGGGGAAAATCGGCATGGGATTTCGAGAGTTGCTGCATGAATTCCTATCGACTGCCAATCGCGCCTACTCCACATTGGATGCTCTCAGGCTTGCCTGCTCTTCCTTACTCGATTTCTCCGGCGCCGATATGATGAGCATAAGAATCGAGGAACAAGGGAAAATAATTAGATGTCGCAGTCAGCGCAATGCTGACGGATCGAAGTCGACCGAGGGCCAGGCGTCGAAAGGCATATCTCAGCAGGAGGATGACAGCAGCAGCGGAGGCGACCCCATACCGGAGCCGATACTTCATGCGCTGATGGCCGGCGGATTCTCTACGCCGGCGCAGTCATTCACCAGGGGCAGAAGCTTCTGGACCGGTGATGCCGCCCGCCCGATATTATTGCGACAAGCCGATGCCGACAATTCGCATAACCAGACCGTCGTGATCGGTGGCGAGTTTCAATCCCTCGCCGCCGTGCCGATTCCCATAAGCGGCCGGGCCCAGGGAATTCTGTTTCTGGCCAGCCGCAAGAGAGATTTTTTTGCGACAAGGGATGTCCAGCTTTTCGAAGCTGCGGCCGAAACGCTCGGCGTCGCCCTCGCAAACCAAAGAGCGCAGTGGGCGCTCGGCGAGCGAATAAAAGAGCTCACCTGCCTCTACAGTATCGACAGGGTGGCGGGCCGGCCGGGAATTCTCCTCAATGAGATTCTCGCCGAAATCGTAAACCTTCTGCCGCCGGGATGGCAGTATCCGGAGATCACCACCGCCCGCATTACTCTGGATGACCACATGTATGCCACAAGCGGCTTCAAGGAAGGTCCTCATGTGCAAGTTGCGCCCATCCTTGTCGATGACGAGGCGCGTGGCGGCGTGGAAATCTTTTATACCGAAAAGAAGCCGGAAATAGACGAAGGCCCTTTTCTCAAAGATGAAAGAAATCTTATCGAGGCCGTGGCTGAGACAATCGGCAGACTGGCAGAGCAACACAAGGCCCAATGGGCGCTCAGGGAGAGGGTCAAAGAGCTGACCTGCCTGTATGGAATAGCCAGGGTGGCCAGCAGGCCGGGCATCCGAATCGATGATTTCCTGAAGCAAATCGTGGAGTTGTTGCCGCCAGGATGGCAATATCCTGAAATCACTCAGGCGCGCATAACTCTAGACGGACTGGTTTACAACACCGCCGGATTCAGGGAAAGTCATCATCGTCAAGCCGCCAAAATCGTGGTGAATGATGTCGGCAGAGGCACGGTGGAAGTATTCTATACGGAGAAAAAGCCGGACGCCGGTGAAGGTCCGTTTCTGAAGGAAGAGAGAAACCTCATCGATGAGATTGCACGCCAGGTCGGATTCGTAGTCGAACATGCCGAAACCGAGATGGAGACAAACCGACTTCAGGAACAGTTACGCCATGCCGAGCGGCTGGCCACGGTGGGGCAGCTTTCGGCGGGAGTCGCCCATGAGTTGAACGAGCCCCTGGCGGCGATTCTGGGATTCGCGCAGCTCGCCAAAGATTCCGAAAGCCTGTCCCCTCAAGCAGGCAAAGACATCGACAAAATCGTCAATGCGGCTCTTCACGCCCGAGAAGTCATCAGGAAGCTAATGATCTTCACCCGGCAGATGCCTACAAAAAAGGCCAGCTGCGATCTCAATCATCTTGTCAAGGAGGGGCTATATTTCCTGGAGTCTCGCTGCGCCAAAGAAGGCATAACGCTTGTCCGCCGGCTGGATGAAAGCCTCCCCCACATCGTCGCCGATGCATCTCAATTGCACCAGGTCCTGGTGAATCTGGTGGTCAATGCCATCCAGGCAATGCCTGGCGGGGGCAAGCTCACGATCAGCACCCGCTCCCTCGACGGCAGGGTTTGTGTTTCGGTCGAGGACACCGGAGTCGGCATGAGCCTCGAAGTGCGAAAGCATCTCTTCATGCCGTTTTTCACCACCAAGGAAGTCGGCCAGGGGACCGGCCTGGGGCTGGCCGTCGTCCATGGCATCGTGACTGCGCACGGCGGAGAAATATCCGTGAAAAGCGAAGAAGGCAAAGGCTCGACATTCGAAATCTGCATTCCTATCCAGGGCCCGTCGGAATCAGAAGAGGCATAACCCATGCCCGATGGAAAGACAAGAGAATGCCTGCTTGTCGTGGATGATTCTGCGGATACCCGCGAGCTTCTTCAGAGAAATCTGTCGTCAAAGGGGTACGAGGTCCTCTCCGCCACCGACGTCGACGAGGCTCTCAGTATTCTGCGCTCCGCCGCGGTGGACGTTGTCATCACCGACCTCAAAATGCCCGGCGCTTCCGGGCTCGACCTCGTTCGGCATGTCAGGGAGAATCTGCGCCAGACCGAGGTCATGATGATCACGGGATATCCCAGCATTGACGGGGCGGTGGCGGCGGTGAAATCGGGGGCCGAAGAGTACCTGACAAAGCCGTTCACAAAGGAAGAGCTTTTCGCGGCGGTCGAGCGCGTAATCGAGAAACTCAATCGCCGTAAGGGAAATCAAGCCCATTCGAATAGGCAAACCTCGAATCCCCCGGGCATTATCGGGGAATCTGAGGTGATGCAAAAAGCCATCAAGGCCGTCCATAAATTCGCCACCGCTTCCACTCCGGTCCTGATCGTCGGTGAAAGGAGCACCGGCAAGGATCTTTTGGCCCAGGCAATTCATTGTTTAAGCCCGAGGGCGTCGGCCTCATTCATTACAATAGACTGCCCAAGCTGGCCGGAAAAAACTCTTGATAGCCGGCTCTTCGGCGAACCACGGGCCGACAGCTCCAGACAAAAGGGGCTGACGCAAAATGCAGGGAGCAGAACGTTATATCTTAAGGAAATCTCGGGGCTGACGCTCGAATTGCAGGAAAAGTTGACAAGGGCGTTGGAAAAAAGGCAATCCAAGTCAGCCAATATGGCAGAATGGGCTCTGATCGCAAGTAGCAGCGGCGATCTTCCCGCGCTTGTCAACAATGGAAGATTCAGAGAAGAGCTTTTTGTCAGGCTGAGCATGAACACGATTTCAGTTCCGCCTTTGAGAGAAAGAGGAAACGACGTGCTTATCCTGGCCGGGCATTTTCTGGCGAAATACTCGGAAGAGGAGGGCATAAAGATTGCCCGTTTCTCAGAAAGGGCGCTGCAGGCGCTGACGAGCCATTCATGGCCGGGCAATTTCGGGGAGCTTCAAAATCTCATCCGGCAGCTGGCCAGGACCGTGGTATCGAGCATCATCGATATTGCGGACTTGCCATCTCATATGCGATATTCGATATTGGCGGCAACCGGCCCTACCCGGTCGCTGGCGGAAATGGAAGCGATTCATATTCGGAACGTAATGGCCGGTGTCGGAGGCAACAAAAGCCGAGCGGCGGAGATACTGGGCATAAATCGCAAGACGCTCAGACAGAAGCTTAGACAGGCGGGCCTGCCAGAATCTCAATCAGGTGGCGGGCAGGGGGCGCTGCCGGACGAGTGACATAGTTCATCATCAGGGAGCGTGACGCAGCCATGGAGGTAATCCAAGAGTCGTATTCATTTGCAACTTGCGTCTCTCGCTCCCGACTAAAATGGATCGGTTCTTGCAGACATGGGAACTCGAAAGATCCAAAGATTCAGAGACGCGACGGTCTACGGTGACGGCTCCCCCGGAGGCAAGGGGGCGGGGCTTATCCGCATCAACGATTGCGACCTTCCGCACGCATCCAAACTCCCCACTTATATCTTGGCGACGAGCTTTTTCGATCACTACATCGAGCGAGGATACTCTTTTGGAAAATCGGAGCTTGGGGCGCTTACCTCGATATTCGAAGCTATTGGAGATGTCCCCATAGGAGTGCGGTCGTCGGCGACCAACGAGGCCGGCATATCGGACAAGGCGCCATGGGCTATACACGCCGGCGAAAACATTTCCTTCATGCTTCCCAATAACCATCATGACCGCTCCGTCCGATTCAAGCAGCTCGAAACTGCTGTCGGCCATATTTACAATCATTTCATCCGCAGGCATTCGGGCGAAGAAGGGGAGAAGATGGCCATCGTCATCAATCCTATCCCGGGCATCTATGACGATACCCTGGCCGGGCCTGTATACTACCCCTACATCTCCGGCGTCGCCAATTCCTTTTTCCCTCATGCGCTCAAAACGCAGGACCCCAAAGAAGGCTTTGCCAGGATTGCCTTCGGCCACGGCTATGCCACAGTCCTGGACGATTTCCCTGTAATATCGATGGCCACAATCAAGAACCCGATCCCCATCAAATTGATGCAGATGGGGAACGGCCAGCAGTTCTTTTACTCGCTGGATATGACCAAGAATAGGGACCTCAGAGGCAACGAGCTCGAAACCATGAAAAAGCTCCACGTCCGCTTCGCCAACTTTCATAAGATCAAGATGCTGGGAATCCAGAATCAGATCATCACTATCGAGGAATTGGTGCAAAGCGATCATTTCGGATTCAGGACAGGCCTGCAGAAAATCATGGAGACGATTTCATCCAAGGTCTCCTCGCATTTCCAAATCGAATTCGTTTTCAACATTGATTTCAGCAGAAAACCATATAAGGATGGCATATTTCACGTGGTTCAGCTGACGCTTCTGCCCGAGGTCGCCTATGAAGCGATCAACGTTCCGGCGGCGGCCCGGCATATTTATCTTTCCATAGGCAATCTCCAGGGGCACGGGGTAAAGAGAGGAATCAAACACGCAGTCGTGGTCTCTCCGTTTCTGTATTGCAAGGACAGACACGATGAGGTCCGCAGAAAATTGGCCGAGATCAATCTCAGGATGCGGGAAAGGCTTGAGAAGTATATCATGGTGGTGCCGGGCAGGCTGGGAAGCAAGAACAAAGACTGGGGAATTTGCGTCGACTATGGGGATGTGGACCAGGCGGCGGCCATATTCGAGTATGGGGTGGATATCGCAGGGCGGCCGGAACCATTGCCGGACGAGGAAAGCCTTACCGGCGGCATATACGGAAGCCATTTCCTTTACATGGTGCAGGGGGGATACGATGAGGACCAAAAGAGAATGCAGACCAGGATGTATGGAACTCAGGGCACACATTTCCTGACCAATATAATGAGCAACAACGTATTCTACGGGTATATCGCGCCCGCTCGAGACAAGGTGGACCCGTGGTTCTTTTCCCCCAGGGGTACAAAACAGGCCATCTATGTTCTCCGCTTCCCCAGGGCGGTCAGCATTTATGCCGACGCCCCAAAACGGCGCTGCCTGGTCATTGACGAGAAAGATTAGGGGCCGATGAAGGAAAGAAGTAAATCCGGGCGGGATAATGGGGACCAACAGCCTGCGCCAGCCTTCGTGCCCCGCGTAATCAACCCTGTAAAGATAGGAGAGGTGGTCATATTCTCTGCTGAGGAGGAGGTGCGACGAGCCACGACGGCAATTCTCGCGCAAATGCCGTGGCTAAGGGTACGAGTGCTGACTAATCCCGCCGCCGTGGCCGCGACGCGCTTTGAAAAGGGGACTGCTTTCATTGTCGACGACATGGCCTTGAGCTTGCTTGACGTTGACATGGTTCGCGAAAACAATGCCGACTGCGTCGTAGTGCTCCTGTCGTTCACCAAACTTATTTGGTGCTCTCCTCCGTCTCTGGCTCGTCAGGAATTTCCATATACGGAAAAAGCGGATCTCGTTTTCGCCGTGAATAGAGGCGACCTTCGGCCGGATAAGATTATCATTTCCGCAATCAGGGCTGCCGAGGATCATCTGAATATCAGGAAACGGCCGGATATTCGGCGTTTCATTGTTCTGCTTGTGGACGATGAGCCAAGCTGGCCATCCCAGTTCCTACCCGTTCTTTACGGGATCATCGGCCAGAGGGCGGCGGTAAAGGTCACGCGGACCTATGAAGAGACCCTGACCTTCATGTTTGGAGTCGATAATGAATCGAAAATCGCCGAGAATTACACTGAGGTCGGCTTCGGAGATCAAGTGGTCTGTCTGATTACCGACATCTTCTTTCCCAGGGGCGAGAATCTGAACGGCGATGCGGGAAAGGACCTGATTGATCTCGTGAACAGGCGCTATCCGCGCATTCCCATTATCATCGCCTCCAAGGCAAAAGAATCAGCGCAGCTTAGCGAAAAGGGATTCTGGCTTCCCAAAGGCGACCCCGGAAGCCTCGAGACCCTCAAAAGTTACTTGCGGGACCGTACGGGAATTGGCGACTTCGTGATATTCGATGATAGCGGAAAGGAGCTGCATCGCCTGAAAAACGTCCGCGAATTATATCACCTCCTGTCCAAAGCGGAGGGTGACGACCCCGGAGCCGGGAAGCTGCGCTCCATCCTGGAAGCCTACGGCGATAAGGATATGTTCTCCACCTGGTTTTACATGCACGGGATGCGCGAGCTCGGAGACAAACTCAGGCCGCAGAGGCTGAAGGGGATGCAAATGATCTCCCTTTTGAAAGAATCGCTGGAAGCGGAGATGGCACAAATGACGCTCACCCCGATGATGCTGGGCGGAATTAAGATATTCGAACCGGTCGATCTCCTGCGAGCGCTCATGAATATCCCACCTAAAGAGCTCGAGTCAATTTCGCATGACGACATTATTTCATCATGGCTCGACAGGAAAGGTTACTGCGAGCTTGCCGACGAGCTTCGGCCAATCCACGGCAAGGGTATGGGATTAAGAAAGGCCATTGTCGACTGCCTGGAGAATTGGATGGCAACGGAAAATAAAAGTCATTCCCGGAATAGATCGGGGCGACCAAGAAGAGGACTCAATTGACGCTTTGTTTTTTCGTTTCGGATCTTCACGGCAACTCAAGCAAATACAACAAGCTGTTCGAGGCCATAGGCGCCGAAAAGCCGGGCGTGGTTTTTGTAGGAGGCGATTTCCTACCTTCCGGATACGGACGCGGAATCGAGAGCCTGTCGGACTTCGTCTATGACTTTCTGTCGCCGAATCTCCAATCGCTGAAGCGAAATATGCTGCGGGATTTTCCTCGAATATTCTTGATAATGGGCAACGACGACGAGCGCAAAACAGAACCGGCGGTGAGCCACCTGGAGCGGGAAGGTCTGCTGGAATATATGCATGAGAAGCTGGCGCATCTGGGAGAATATCAAGTCTACGGGTACTCCTGCGTGCCTCCGACTCCGTTTCAACTCAAAGACTGGGAACGGTACGACATTTCCAAGTTTCTTGAGGCGGGCTGCCTGGCGCCGGAAGATGGTTGGTTTTCGGTAAAGGTAGACGACCGGGAAATCCGCATGGCGACAATCAAATCCGACCTCCATCGTCTCGTAGGTGAGGCTTCGCTGCAACACTCCATTCTCTTGTTCCACGCGCCTCCGTACAGCACTCATCTGGATCGAGCCTCTCTGGACGATGTCAGGGTCGATGGTGTGCAACTGGATGTCCACGTGGGGAGCGTCGCTATAAGACGCTTGATCGAGAGCCGTCAGCCAATGATTACTCTCCATGGTCATATTCATGAATCGGCCAGGCTCTCGAAATCGTGGCAAGATAAGATAGGGCGAACCTATCTTTTCACTGCTGCGCATGATGGCCCACAATTGGCCTTGGTCTCATTCGACCTGGAAAATCCGGCTGGAGCCGTTCGAAAGCTTATCTGATCATCTGGTTATTACTCCGCGGCCGCTTCTGCCGTCGACTTTCACCAGAATGGGTGACTCAAGCTTGACACGCCTTACCAAATCGGTTTCGGAAGAAGCCTCCTGGCCG
>Ga0315279_10007555_pt1 | contig 13409 bp, 6 predicted proteins | sample YL17G06_20_MG_FD_203694 | JGI IMG/M metagenome (GOLD analysis project Ga0315279, IMG submission 203694) | Sediment microbial communities from Yellowstone Lake, YNP, Wyoming, USA - YL17G06_20 | ecosystem: Environmental > Aquatic > Freshwater > Lake > Sediment | place: USA: Wyoming | collected... | reverse complement strand
CCTCTTTCATCTTGTCGCCATACCAGCCATCCAATGCATACCCCATGTACGCATCGGCTTTTTGCAGGTCTTGCTGCCTTTCCATTACCGGCTTGCCCACCTCATGGAAATCGCTGCCTCCCCGCGGCTTGATTCTCTTGGAAACGGCTTCCTGATCATAATCCTGGTGATGCAATTCCGGCAGCGGTCGTAAAAAGTCTTCCGATTTCCACGTACTCATTTCATTGCGGGTAAGGGATTCCACTTCGCCGGTCGATTGGCCTTTATATGAAACGGATGTTGCATCCATCAACTTTCCGGTATTTCGCGAAACCCGCCTTTTCTTCAGGCTATCGGCCTGAAATGCCTTGACCGCCTCTTCGGTCTTTGGCCCGAATGCCCCATCGGCAGTGCCTTTGGGAAGATACCGATAATCCTCCAATGTCAATTGCAGCTCATGGATCGATTGACCGGTGATATATCCTTGCGCCGGATCAGCCGGATATTTGCCGGGCTTTGCATTGTGCGCCTTATCGTCGTGCATGCCTCGTTTAAGGGTTTGAAGGCTTTTGCCGGCGGAGTTGGGAAAATCGATCGTAATTTCAAGGGGCTTTTCATGCCGCGCATGGGAAATGATCGCTTTGTAGTGTACCGCCGTATTGATTGATTCCTTGTTATTGGCAAGCGGGTATTTTGAATGGCAGTACAGCGGAACGCCAGAAAAGGTGAATGAACCATCATCGCTGATCTCCGCGGTCCCGTATTTCTTTTTCGCGATTTGAAGGTCCTCGTCTGATCCATCGTATATGGCATGCAACGCAAGGGTAACGCGTCTCAGCGTGGTTTTAATGATAAATTCCGCTTTGCCTTTGACCACCGCTTCTTTATTTATGGCATATCCATAGCTCGGGTGCGGTTCGAAAGTCCCGGAAATAAACCGGACTTCCGGTTTGACTGGTTCTTTGGCTGCGGCCGGTTCTTCCTCCTTCGCAGGCTTTTTGGGCGGCGGATCATCCGCTGGTTTGCGGAATTTCCCCGGATTGTTTATATCGTGCCAGCGTTCGGGCATGTCATTGGTCCTTTACGGCTGTGCGTAATCGAAATTTCCGCTTGAATACTGACCCATGCTTTTCGTCCCCCGGGAGTCGCGGGATACGATCTGATAAAAATACGTGCAGGTCTGCCCTGATGCGCAGTTTGCGGGAGTGAATGTCCAGGAAAACGGTTTCGGAAGCGCAGCGTTATAGTTGAAAGCCGGATCATCGGCCCGCGTCCAGTCTTTGGCGGTATCGGGAGAGTTCGCCGAGGTGTCCGGCTGGCTGCCTTTCTTCACGAGTATCCGGAACTCAGTGGCAAGGCTGTCCTTCGCGTCAAGGCCGGACCAGGAGAATTTGCCTGTTGCATCGCTGTAGCTGGCAGTGATCGCACGCGGCGCACTATCGGCAAACACCGTAAATCTCCCCCCTCGCGTCAGGCTGTCGTCATCGCGCCCGTAAATCCACATGGGCCAGCCGTGATTGACCTCCAGGATTCCGATATTCCGCATGATCGTATCGGTTGCGGTCCGGTGGGCCAGCGATGAATCAGCCTCATTCCAGAAAAATGCGATGACATTTCCATTTGTATCGCTGTGATTGATGTGGATCGGATACGACTTTCCAGCCCCGTTGTCCACAATCACCCATGCCGTATCCGCTTTGTCCGCATACACCAGGGGCGGGGCTTTATGGGCGGTAATGGCCGAATCCTTGCGCGCCGAATACACGCCGTCGTCGTCGCGCGCCCAGAAGCGCACGAGACGCCTGCCCGCAAGCGCCGTATCGTACGCATGCGTAAAGGCAGTATCGATTGACGGCATGGGCGTCGAAAGAGTGATGGAATCGGCGGCAACCGTGCCGCTATCCCACGCCGCATAGAGCCTGGTGATTTTGCCGTTGACGTCGGATGCATGCACGCGATACTTGCGCGTATCGCGCACGAACAGGTTGGCGCCCGTGGTGTCGATGCGCAGGCTGTCTATGCGCGGGGCGCCCGAACGGACCTGCAGCGTGAAGAGCGTATCATGCGTAAATCCATGGTTGTCGGATGCGCGGAAGCGGATCGTCGCCGTCCCCGAATCGGTGATTGCAAAGGTGTGGCTGAATGTATCGGCGCCTGCGACAGCCCGCTGTCTCGCTTCGAAAACCGTGTCGCCGTTCCATGATACTCTGATGGAATCGATCGTGCCGTTGGGATCGGTGCAGGTCACGCTGTAACGCCGGTTGTCCGCTATGAAAACCATGCCCGGGGCGGTATCGATGGTGACGGATGCGAATGCAGGGCCGCCATGCAGCACACGGATGGTGTCCTGGAATGGGGGTGATGCGATGCCGTCATCGTCCGTTGCCGTAATGGTAATCACGCTGTCGCAATCGCCGATGCCGGTGAACGTGTGGTGGACGGTCGTGGTGTTGCGGTGGCCGCCGGAGGTCACGGGAATCACGGCAGGCGCGGCGCTCCCCCACGCCACGGAAAGGTTTTGCACCGTCCCATTGGTATCAAACCAGCCGATTGCGCCGGCAAGGTCGCTATAGACGTAAACGGTGTCCGGGCCGAACGATTCCACGCGCGGGGCCGCCCGCAGCACGGTCACGTGTATCGCGTCGTCAATCAGCGAGGTGTCGCCGAATGCGTCTTTGCAGCGCACGGTGACGGTGCATATGCCGGCTGATGTAAACACATGACGGATGGTATCCGCGCTGTTCTGCCGGGTCACCGGCGCGGTAGTGTCCCCAAAGCGCCAGAGGATCTCGGATATCGCGTACCGGCTGTCGCGCGTCATGGGATCGGCATGGAGCAGCACCGTATCGTTGATGAACACCGTGGTGTCCGCCATGCTGTCCGCGGTGAAATACGGCCGCAGATCGCGGACCTCAACGCGCACCGAATCCGGATTGGACGGGAAGCCGTCGTTGTCCACGGCATGCGCGGTCACATCGAACGTGTCGGTTGACGCGGAGGATATGCGCCAGATCGAGTCCCCGGCGGCGGCCGTGGTATCGCGGCCGTTTTTCCCGGCGCGATGAAAGTTGATTGACGCGATAGCGCCGCTCATTGAATCAACCGCATGGACCGAAAGCGGAACGATCTCGCGCGGTCTGGCGATGACGGTGTCGCGGGTTGAAAAGCGCAGGAACGGCGAATAGCGATGCACCGTGACCGATGCGGACAGGTCGCCGGACCTGCCGCCGGCGGAGTCCACGGCATAGGCCGAAACGCCGAAATGCGCGCTGTCGCTGAAGTAAACGCATAGCGTATCGCCGCGTGCGCTGCGCCGGAGGATGAACCCCGTATCCGCGGGCAGCGTCCAGACATACCTGATGCCGTCCCGCCGCGCGCGGGCCGCATCGTCCACCGCCAGCCACCAGACAACCGTGTCCTTCGCCCCAAGAGTGAATTTCGTGGTATCGGTCATCAGCCGGTAGCCGTACGCGTGCGCTTGAATCACGACGCTGTCCGTTGCGCCGCGATAGCCGAACCGGTCGATGCCGTAGACGCGCAGAACGTGAAGCAGCGAATCGGTATAGCTGACCGTAAAGCCGCCGACGGCGGTGGTATCGATCATGTTGTCAACCGACCATACAAATAACGAGCATCCCGCGCTCTGCACGGACACCGGCGCCGCATCGACCTGGTTGATCTGCAGCGTCTCTGATGGAAAGTGGACTGTCGGCAACACATACCGGATGTACGCGGAATCACGGCGATTGACGGAAAAGCCCGATGAATCGATCAGCGTTATGGAAAAATGCACCCAGCCGGTATCGATGATCCGGCGCGATAATGTCACGACCGGCGCGCCCTCAAAACGCATGAACGCGGTGCTGTCGCCATAGCGACGGTCGGAGATGACGCGCAGCTTGAAGGACGAACTGTCCCGGTCGAGCATCATAAGCCGGACCGAAAGGAACGCCCCGAGGTCCATGCTGTCAACCATGATCAGGCTGTCGATTATCGGCCGCGCCCCGCCGATTGTGATCGTCCGATGCGGCAGCGCAAAGCAATGTCCCCGGGAATCGAGCACCGTCGCTGAAATCGTATAGGCGGCCATGGTCTCCGCGGGATAGGCGAAAACAGCACCCAATGGCATCGTATCGATCGCGGCATCGTTGACCGACCATTGGACCCGGAGAGAATCGTTGATAGCGCGCGGCAGCTTCGAGTGCACTGCCGCGCGGATGGAATCGCGGAATTCCGCAATGTTGTCCGCGACGATCTCGAATGGGTTGACGACGATCACCGGCAGCATCGATTCGGTCATTTTCCCATTGGGATGAACGCCGCGGACTGTGATTGATCCGGTCATGGTCATGGTATCGATGAAGTAAAGGCGCAGCGCGGAATCCGGCAGATCGGGAGCATGCGCAAGGGATGTATCCAGTGCGCCCGGCGGAACATCGAGCAGCGCATATTCCGCGAATGTATCGCGGCCGGTGGCGGTCATGGTGATCCGGTATGGTTGGAACGCATACAGCGTATCGCCCAGGCTGTCGGTGTTGATGCGGAACCGATAATCGCCCTTATAATGCGTGCTGACCGGATTGACGTCGTCGAACCTGGCGCAGTGGTGCATCAGGCAGGCGCATAGTGCCGCAAATAGAAGAAATGTGAGGGTTTTGCGGTATTTCATTGTATCCGGGTTCCCATAATTGTAAACGGACCCTGCCCGCATAGCGGGGAGCATTGCAGTGGCGCCCTTGAAGGGCGCTCCGATTTTTCACTTTTCTCTTTTGACCTCACCCCGGTCCCGCTATGCGGGACCACCCCTCTCCCGTAAGGAGAGCGGCTTGACAATGAAATATATTCTTCCCTTCTCCTCGTGGGAGAAGGGGGGATAAGGTCATGGGAAAATGAAAAAGCCGAATGCATTTTGCGTATACTCCCCGGCATAGCCGAACTGACTATAATCTCATTAAAACAAAAACGTAACCGCAAATCCCGCCGCTCCCAGCGCCGCAACGCCCCAGCCAGCCCGGTTGACGAGTTCCGCATTCCGTCGTTTGGCATAATAGCGGTCGGCTTCAGAGGGAGAAATGCCGGTCTGCAGGTGTTGCGCATTGTAGTGCGATGCCATTTGGAAAGCGCTGATCGCGGCCGCGGCCCCGGCAACGGCCGTTCCCGCGCAACCCCAGCGGATGATCGCCGTCATGGGTTTTCGCGGGCGCGATATGGCAGCGGTGTCCGAAAGCGCCGTCTTCGGAAAATGAAAAAGCGCATCATCCGCCACGTCGACAATGCGACGCCCCAGTTTGAAATTGCAGATCTCGTTGTCGCTGAACGTCACGGAATCGAGTTGCAGGGGGCGGCTGGCTTCCCCTGCCTTGAGCCCGAATTGACTACCGGTAATACGGGTATGCCGGGCGATGAACCCCGCGGAATCGGCGACAATGATGCCCGTCCATCGGCCGGCGTTGTTCCGGCGCGCATCGCCTCCAAACGGTCCGGGATACGGTTCGAAACAAACGGGTTCGTCCGCCGTACCTTCGCAACGAAGAACGCCATTGACTTCTATGCCCGCGCCCTCTTTGATCTGTACCGTGGCCCCGGGATCAAGGACCATGGAATCGTTTTTATTGATATAAATGGTATGTACTACCAGATATCTGTTTTTTCCATATCGTCCGCCGCCCTGTTCATCGGCAATGGGGAGATAGCCCTGGCTGCGGTAGGCATCGAATTCGGAGGACGTCGGATCGGCGGCGCGCGCGGGCTGCGCAAGCACGCTGAGGAATGCGGTCAGAACGGCCGTTGCGCGGGCCGCATTCGGGGATATCAATTTCCGCAATCCGTACATCACCGCGGCATCCATCCGGAAATATCGTGGAAAATCAGGGCTATAAAATAGTATTCGTACCTGTTTGGAATGCGGGCATGTGGTTTTGCCCGGCATCGGGGGCCCCCGGGCCGGCGGGATATTGACATGCGCTAAAGCCGCCTTCGGCGCCGTCGCATGGAAAAAAACCGCTTGACACCTGTGCCGCGCGCTAGTATAATAAATATTCAAACAACCGCGGAAACGCCGCATCGTTCAAACGCCACCCTTTTTCATGAGGAGCCCCGCATGGCCAAAATTTCCAAAAGTGAGATGGCTCGGTTGCAGAAGATCCTGAAGACCGACGCCGCGATCGGGAAGAAGTTCGGCATCACGCGTCAGGCTGTGCACCAGTTGCGCAGGAAATACGGCATCGAATCGAACACCGCCAAGAACGTTGAACGCAATAAAAAGATCCTGTCGCTCAACAAAGGCGGAAAAACAGGCACGCAGATCGCCCAGAAATACGGGCTGTCGATTTCGCAGACCTATCGCATCATCGGCGAGCAGAAAAGAGCGAAAAAGAAGAAAAGGAAATAGTGCGGGACGCCATGTCCGGTTTTCGAAAAAAGGACGGCAGCGATGCCGTCCTTTTTTCGTGGAGCCGGAGAGCGGCCGGCCGGCGGGAAAAAAGTATATTTCTATATCTTTTCACATGCGATTAGCGGCCGGATGCGCGAACCATGACCGATCCTCAGATCCTCGAACGCATACGCCTTCTGATGGCGCGGGAAGACCTTCCGCACGCCGTCATCGATCTCTTTGCGTCGTATTATCGCGAATTGTGCGAGGACCGCACGGGATATGTTTACGAACACGATATTGAGCCGGTGGCCGATTCCGATGTCGTGCGGTATGACGATCTGCGCCAATGCGAGAAGGCCGGCCGCAAGGCGATAAACCAGGCCGCGCTCATCAAGCTGAACGGCGGCCTGGGCACCACCATGGGGCTTGAGCGGGCCAAAGCGCTGCTCCCGGTAAAAGACGGCTTGACGTTCCTGGATATTATCATCCGCCAGGTCCACGCGTTTTCGCAAGCTTTAGGGACCCGCCTGCCGCTGGTGCTGATGAACAGCTTCCACACCAATGACGATACGCTGCGCGCGCTTGCGCCCTATGCAACGCCGGGCTCCGAATTGCCGTTCACCTATGTCCAGCATAAATATCCCAAGATACTGAAGGATTCGCTATGGCCGGCTGAAGTTCCCGGGGACCCCGGAATAGCCTGGAACCCTCCCGGCCATGGTGATGTTTACATGTCGCTTTTTTATTCCGGCATGCTAGACCTGCTCATGGACCGCGGCGCCAGATATGCATTTATCTCAAATATCGATAATCTTGGCGCAATCCCAGATATGGCCATATTGGGATATATGACGGAAAAACAGGTCCCGTTCATTATGGAAGTTTCCCAACGCACCGACATCGACCGCAAAGGCGGCCATTTGGCGCGATGGAAAAACGGCGCCATGATATTGCGCGAAAGCGCCCAATGCGCCCCGGACGAGGCGGCATCATTCCAGGACATCACGCGATATTGCTTTTTCAATACCAACAATCTCTGGATCGATCTGGAGGCCCTTGCACGGGTGCTGCGCGAACGCGGCAACATTATCGCGCTGCCGCTGATCCGCAATGCAAAGACGCTTGATCCGCGGGATACCGCTTCCCCGCCGGTATATCAATTGGAAAGTGCGGTCGGCGCGGCAATTTCCCTTTTCCCCGGGGCGCAGGCTGTTGTCGTCCCTTTGGACCGGTTTGTCCCGATCAAAGGATGCGGCAACCTGCTGAGCATTCGTTCCGACTGCTATGCGCTCGCGGAGGATTACCGTATTGCCAATCATAGTGCGGATACGCGACCTTGCATCGATCTTGATCCCCTTTATTATGGCGGAATCGATGATTTTGAGGCGCGATTTGCGGCCGGCATCCCCTCCCTTCGCCAATGCCGGTCGCTTAGTATTCGCGGCGACGTGGCGTTTGGCGCCAATGCGATCTGCCGCGGCGATGTCCGGATCACCAATGCATCCGGAAAGCAGGTCAAGGTCCGCGATCATGCGGTGCTGGAAGGCGAAATAGCCTTCTGATCGTCCCGGCGCTCCCGCACGCCGGGAATATGGTATTTTTTCCGATCCATGAATTCCCTCGATCTACGCGCATCCGTCGAACGATTTCTGCTGCCGCACGTTGAAAAGCCCATGCGCTACGCAGGGGGCGAATTGAACGCGGCCTGCAACGACCCCGGCGCCGTATCGCTGCATGGCGTGCTCTGTTTTCCCGACATCTACGATATCGGCATGTCGCATTACGGGAGCCAGATCCTGTATCACATTGTCAACAGGCATCCGAAATGGATGCTGTCGCGCTGCTTTGCCCCTGCGCCCGACGCCGAGGCGATCATGCGGCGGCACGGGATCCCGCTCTTTGCGCTGGAAGACTTTTCACCCGTCGCCGCCGCGGAGTGGATCGGCTTTTCGGTGCAGTACGAGCTGCAGGCGACCAATATTTTGAACATGCTTGATTTGGCGGGAATCCCATTGAATAGCAGCGAACGCCGGGAGGGTGATCCGATCGTGGTCGCCGGCGGCCCTTGCGTGGGCAATCCCGAGCCGCTGGCCGCTTTCATCGACGCGTTCGTCATCGGGGACGGGGAGCGCGCCATCGAGGAGATCTGCGCCGCATTGGATCAGGCCCGGCGGCTGAAGTTGACGCGAGAGGAAACCGTCCGGCGTCTGTCCGGCCTGAACGGCGTTTATGTTCCGGCACTGGTCGCCGTCCGTCGCAGCGGCCGGTTCGATGTCCCGGACGCGGCCGCGGGTTCGTTGCGCGCGGCCAGGATTCAAACGCTGGCGCCGGAGAATTACCCCGTCGATCCGGTGGTCCCGCTGATCGACGTCGTGCACCACCGCCTGGCCGTGGAGGTCATGCGCGGGTGTACGCGCGGATGCCGTTTCTGTTCCGCGGGCATGCAGTACCGGCCGCTGCGGGAACGGCCGGCCCAGGACATCTGCGCGCAGATTGAAGCGTCGATCGCCGCGACCGGCTGGCGCGATGTGGGCCTGCTTAGCCTTTCCAGCGCCGATTATGGAGGATTGGACGAATTGCTGGTCCACGCGGCGCGCTTTAAGCAGACGGCGCATATCCGGCTTTCCATGCCGTCAACGCGCATCGACGCGCTGTCGCCGGCGCAGTTTGATGCGATCAACGACATCTCATCGCCGTCCTCATTCACCATCGCGCCCGAAGCCGGCAGCGAACGTCTGCGCCGCGTCATCAATAAAGATCTGACCGACGGGCAGATCATCGCCATGGCCTCCATGCTCATGGAACGCAATGTGCAGACGCTCAAGCTTTATTTCATGATCGGCCTGCCCACGGAAAGCGATGAAGACATAGCGGCGCTCATCACTCTGGTCGCCGCCATTTCCGGCAGGGCGCGCGCGCTGTCGGGCCGCAAAAAAATCAACGTGTCGCTCTCCCCGTTTTCGCCCAAGCCGCATACGCCTTTCCAATGGGAGGCCGCGGCGCCGGCGGATACGCTGATGGACAAATCGCGCCGTATCAAGCAGGCATTATCGCAGCGGACCAATGTGAAGGTGTCCTATCGCGATCCGGAGGTCACATTTCTGGAGACGGTGATCGCGCGAGGCGACCGCCGGCTGTCGCTCGTTATCGCCAAAGCATGGGAACATGGCGCGCGGTTTGACGGATGGGAAGAGCATTTCGATATGGCCCGGTGGCGCGATGCCGCGGCCGCCGTGCAGGTCGATCTCAATGTCTATGCGGACGCCATTCCCCTGGAACAGCAATTGCCCTGGCAAGCCGTTTTCGCGGGCGTATCGAAGGAATTTCTGCTCCGCGAACGACAGCGCGCGTACGACGGCGAGATAACCGGCGATTGCCGCACCGGCGCGTGCAATCAATGCGGCGCCTGCGCCGGTGAGCGCGTATGCGTCTGGACGCGCAGCCGGCCGTCCCCTGTGCCCGCGATGCCGGAAAAATCGCCACCGAAACCGACGGAACGCCATTTTTACCGGTTTGTCTACTCAAAAGCGCGCGGGGTGCGTTTCCTGGGACATCAGGACATGGTGCGCGTCTTTGAAAGGGCATTTCTGGCCGCCGGCATATCGCTTGAATACAGTTCCGGCTTTACCGTGCATCCGCGGCTGGCCTTTGGACCTCCGCTTCCCCAGGGAGCGATCGGCGATGCGGAGTTGTTCGATGCGATCCTCACCATGCCGCTTTCGGATGGCCAGGCGGAGTCGGTCAATCGCTGGTTGCCGAAGGATTTGCGCGTGACCGCCGTTACCGGTCTGCCCGCGAAACCGATGCCGGTGAACGCGGCAATCGCGGCGGCGCGATATCGCTTCCTGCCGATGGGTGGTTCGCCGCTCCCGATGGCCGGCGCGCTGCGTCGTTTCGAAGCGTCCGAAAACGTTATTGTCGAATGCGAAAAAAATGGCGTCCGCGCGCAGAAGGAGATCCGGTCCCTGGTGCATGGCATCGCGGAAACCCCGGGGTCCCCGGGTTTCGATGCCACGCTGTCGCTGCTTCCCGGCAAGACATGCAAGCCTTCGGAACTGGTGCGCGCGTTGTTTCCTGGGCTTTCAGCAGCGGATTTTTTAATCACAAGGTTGGAATGTCTGATGCGCAAGGATGGAAATCTCGCGGCGTTTTAGCCGGGCTATCACTGATCTCCCGTCTTCACCGATCACTGACCACCGATTGCCGATGACCGGTTTTCTCCGACCTCCGACTTCCGACCTCCGACTTCCGACCTCTGACCTCCGTATTACCGTATTCCCAGTTGTCGGATCTTCCTGAAAAGCGTTGCTTTATGCACTCCGAGCTTTTTCGCCGCTTCCAGTTTATTGCCGCCGGTCTCTTCCAGAATGCTTTCAATGTAGACCTTTTCGAGGTCTTTGAAATCGCGCACGCCTGATACGCTTTTCGCTAATTCGCGGTTTTCGCTCTCCGCCTTTAATTCGGCCGGAAGATGATTGACCTCAATCATGTCGCCCGCGCAGAAAATAAAGGCATGTTCGATGATGTTTTCGAGTTCGCGGATATTTCCGGGAAATGAGTGGGAAAGCAAAACATTCAGGGCGTCATCGGTGATGCCCTTGACTTCCTTCCGATAGCGCGTGTTGAAAAGCCCGATAAAATGATCGCAGAGAAGAGGGATGTCGCAGCGGCGCTCTGCAAGCGTCGGCAGCTTGATGCTGATCACTTTGATCCGATAGAAAAGGTCCTCGCGGAACCCCCCTTTTTTCACCATGGCCGCCAGATCTTTGTTGGTGGCCGTGATAACGCGCACATCAGCCTTGATCGGCGCGGTGGCGCCAAGGGGTTCATATATTTTTTCCTGCAGCACGCGCAGCAGTTTGACCTGCATGGCGCTCGAAATATCGCCGATTTCATCCAGAAACAGCGAGCCGCTTTCGGCAAGCGCGAATTTTCCCGGCTTGTCTTTTTTCGCATCTGTAAAAGCGCCGGCTTTATAGCCGAACAGTTCCGATTCCAGCAGGGTATCGGGCAAGGCGCTGCAATTGATGGCCACGAATGGCTTTGCGGCGCGCGAGCTCAGTTCGTGCAGCGAGCGCGCGATCAGCTCTTTGCCGGTCCCGCTTTCGCCGGTAATAAGGACCGTGGCCGCGCTCTGGGCGATCTGCGGGAGGATCTCAAAAATGCCCCGCATTGCGGGACTGCGGGACACCATATTGTGAAAGCGGGCGTTCTGCACCAGTTCCTTGCGCAGGCCTTCAACCATGCGCTGCGCTTTCTGGGCCTCGTTGCGGACTTTCTCAAGCCGGGCCGCTTCGGTGTTGCGCTGTTCCGTGACGTCCTGCACCTGCGCAAGCACGATGTTCTCGCCTTTGCCGGCGGTTTTGAGCAACGTCAGGCGCCAGTCAAGCCAGCGGGGCCCTTTGCCGCCGCTGTATTCCATTTCGAAGCGCGCCTCGCCGTCATGCCGGACGCTTTCGCATGTATCCTTTAGTCCCGCGAAAAATCCGCCCATGTCGTCCAGTCCGTCTTCACCGCGCAATCCGAAAATTTCGCGGAACGAGCGGTTGACATCAAGCAGCTTGCCCCCGGCGGAGCAGAGCGCCATGCCGATGGGCGACTGCGAGAACATGCCGCGGAAGCGTTCTTCGCTCAATTGAAGCTGTTCCTGCGCCTCCTTGAGACTTGATATGTCGATAATGCAGGCGCGGATCCCCCAGGGTCTGCCGTCTTTGACCATGGGATATGAGTTGATAAGAGCGTAAAAGACCGACGCGTCCTTGCGGATCAGGCGATATTCCTGCGGCCCGCCGCGGTAATCTCCGCTCAGCACATTGCCGATATCGCGGCGCGCGTGTTCCTGCTCTTCGGCGGGCAGCACCGAGCGCGCATTGAGTCCCTGGGCAAGGTCTTCGCCGTCATAGCCGAACAGGCGCAGCCCCCAGGTATTGACAAAATGCAGCTTCCAGTCGACGTCCATCTCGATAATGCCCACATGCATCGCCTCGGCGGTTTCGCGGAACCGGCGTTCGCTCTCCTGCAGGAGGTCCTCGGTATGTCTTCGGTCGGTGATGTCGCGCGCGATGCCCTGTATGCACACCGGCGCGCCGGCGTCGTTTTTCACCAGGCGCGAACTGACTTCGATCCATACCGGAGCGCCCTTCAGGGTGCGCGCAAGAAGATCGTACGGTCCCGTGGACCCGGGACCGGAAATTTTCTGGGCGATATGCTTCCGGGCAACGGCATGATAGGCGGGATCGATGATGTCCCAGATCGTCTTCCGATTCAGATCCTCCGACGAAAAGCCGAAAAGGGCTATCGCCGCGGCATTGGCGGAGAGCAGCTTTCCTTCAAAATCATGTTCGTAAATGATGTCATTCGCATTTTCGAACAAATCACGATATTTGCGTTCGCTCTCCCCCAGCGCGCGCTCTATGCGCTTGCGGCCAGTGATGTCGATCAGGGAGATCAGGCTCTGCTTGGTGCCCGGGATCATGCCGACATTCATGAGTATGTCGCGGATTTCTCCGCTGCGGTGCTTGAGACGGAATTCATATTCGGCGGGAACGGACGAAGGGTCCTGGCGGCGCTTGACATGATAATTCATCAGCCGCCCCATATCGTCGGGATGCACGAACGTGGTCCATTTCTGGCCTTTCTGAGCGTATTCCGCGGTATATCCCGTTACCTCCTCAAGGCGGCTATTCCACATGGTAATGGTCGTGTCTTCCTCAACCAGCATCATGGCCGTGCCGGTTGATTCGAAGGCCGCGCGATAGGCTTCTTCGCTTGTCCGAAGTTTGTCCTGAAGACGCTGCAGTTCCAACTCCGAAGCTTCGAGCCGGGCGATACGTTTACGGGCGCTATCAAGTTCACCGCTGAGTTCCTGCATGTCTGCCATAGGATGTCCTCGTACAGAATCGTTTTCGATCTACAGGTGTTTGCCTTTTTCCGGCAAGGCCGGCGGCGGCTTATCGCAGAAATACATTTTGACAAAAATCCCATATGCTTCTTCGAATTTCCCGCTGCAGGACTGGTCCGCATTGCGGTTCGGGTTCTGCAGTTCTTTTTTCTC
>Ga0315279_10007554_pt1 | contig 13409 bp, 13 predicted proteins | sample YL17G06_20_MG_FD_203694 | JGI IMG/M metagenome (GOLD analysis project Ga0315279, IMG submission 203694) | Sediment microbial communities from Yellowstone Lake, YNP, Wyoming, USA - YL17G06_20 | ecosystem: Environmental > Aquatic > Freshwater > Lake > Sediment | place: USA: Wyoming | collected... | reverse complement strand
AGGCCAAAGCCGATGTGTTGAAGGGAGCGAATATCTCCTTTGACACCGTCACCGTCACCGGGACCGAGAATCTGATGATGGCCGCTACGCTCGCTAAAGGAAAGACCACTTTACAGAATGCAGCCATAGAGCCTGAGGTCGTTGACTTAGCGAATGTCCTGAATAAAATGGGTGCAAAGATCAATGGTGCAGGAACGAGTGTGATCGAGATCGAAGGCGTGAAGTCGCTTCATGCTGTTGAGCACACCATTATTCCGGATCGGATCGAAGCCGGGACGTTGATGGTGGCCACTGGACTGACGCGCGGAAATATAAAGATTCTCCGTTGCCCTCTTTCCGAAATGGAGATGGTGGTTCATAAATTAAGAGAATCAGGCATGGAGATTGAATCCGAGGGAGATGGAGTCAGGTCGGTGGGTACTAAAAGAATTCGGAGTGTGGATATCAAGACGCAACCTTACCCTGGATTCCCAACGGATATGCAGGCCCAGTTCATGGTTTTGATGTCCTTGGCAAAAGGGTTGAGTGTCATTTCTGAAACGATCTTCGAAAACCGTTTCATCCATGTGAGCGAACTGAGAAGAATGGGAGGTGATATTCGCATTCAAGGTGATTCAGCGATCATCCAGGGGGTAGAAAGCTTAAGTGGAGCACCGGTGATGGCGACCGATTTAAGGGCCAGTGCCTCCCTCATCTTGGCTGGATTGGCTGCAGAGGGTGTGACAGAGGTCTCCAGAGTCTATCACTTAGACCGAGGGTATGAGGGTCTGGACAAAAAATTGGCCAAACTCGGAGCGAATATTAAAAGGGTGAAAGAGGGGGACTGAGATTTCGGATTGCCGAATGAAAAACAGATCATTCAAAGAGGCTTTTTAATGAAGATTTTTCGGGCAGGAGAAAAAGGATTTGATCGATACCTCTCCGAGATTGAGGGAAGAATGGCTCAGGATAGCCTTCGCTTCGAAAAAGAAGTTCGTTCCATATTAAAGGACGTGAGGAATCGAGGAGATAAAGCTATCGTTCATTACACTCAGGTCTTCGATGGCTTACGAATTCCGATTCATCAACTCCAAGTGAAGAGACATGAGATAAGAAAGGCCTACAGGATGGTCCCCCGGGATTTTTTAGGAACACTGAAGAAGGCCACTCGACGCATTCGAAAGTTTCACAAACTTCTGAGTAAAAAATGGATGATATCATTGAAAGAAGAGGAAAAGGGGATCCAGCTTGGGCAGGCGGCGAGACCTTTAGAGAGGGTAGGAATCTATGTTCCTGGTGGAAAAGCCTCTTATCCTTCAACCGTTCTCATGGCTGCCATCCCTGCAAGGGTGGCGGGCGTTCAGGAAATTCTCATGGTCACTCCCCCCCAGAAGGAGGGGATCAGTCCTGCTGTCCTGGTCGCAGCGGATTTAGCAGGGGTTGATCGAATCTATCGGATAGGCGGGGTTCAGGCCATCGCCGCTCTCGCCTATGGGACGAAATCGATCCCCAAGGTGAACAAGATTGTTGGACCAGGAAATCAATATGTGGCCACGGCAAAACGATTGGTCTATGGCGACGTGGATATAGATATGGTGGCTGGGCCAAGCGAGATTGTAATCGTCTCCGATGAAAACACACCCCCTTCTTTTGTAGCAGCCGATCTCATCTCCCAGGCTGAGCATGATGAAATGGCAATTGCCATTCTGATTACCAACTCTGAAATATTTGGAAGGGAGGTAAAGGAAGAAGTGGAGAGACAACTCTCCTCTTTGAAACGAAAAAAAGTCGCCTCTGCAAGCCTTAACAGAAGGGGTGCCATTCTGATTGTCAAAAATCTTGAGCGGGCGATGGAATTGGTGAACCGGATTGCTCCAGAGCATCTGGAACTTGCTGTTTTGAGACCTCTCTCCCTGATAAAAAGTGTGAAACACGCAGGTGCCGTCTTTCTTGGACCCCATACCCCTGAGGCCATTGGGGATTATATAGCCGGGCCCAATCATATTCTTCCTACGGCAGGTACATCTCGATTCTCTTCGCCCTTGGGGGTGGAGGATTTTATCAAGAGGACCAATCTAATGAGTTTTACACAGAGTGCATTAAAACGGTTTGAGAAAGATGTAAAGAGATTTGCAGAGTGGGAAGGATTGGAAGGACACTATCAAGCGGTTCAGAAGAGGATGGGGCCCTGAACCGTGCAAGGTTCAGGGTAAGGAGAAAAGATGAAGAGAGTTCGCAAGGCAGAGGTGAGGCGGAAGACGAAGGAGACAGAAGTCGTCTTAAAACTGAATCTCGATGGGTCCGGAAAACATTCGATCGGAACTGGAATCCCTTTCTTCGATCATATGCTCAGTCTACTGGCCTATCACGGCAGGATGGACCTCTCCCTCAAGGCAAAGGGTGATATCGGTGTGGATGCACACCACACCGTGGAAGACGCGGGCATCTGTCTGGGGGATGGGATCAGAAAGGCTCTTGGGGAAGCTAAAGGAATCCAAAGATATGGAATGGCCATGATTCCGATGGATGAAACCTTAGTCTCTATTGCATTGGATTTTTCAATGAGGCCTTGTCTGGTCCTTCAGATGAAACTGAGAAGAACGAAAATTGGAACCTTTGACCCCGAGTTAGTGGAGGAGTTCTTCAAGGCTCTCTGCAACCATGCGAGGATCACCCTTCACATCAATCTCCTTTATGGAAGAAACAGTCATCATATGGTAGAGGCAGTGTTCAAAGGATTTGGAAGAGCATTGAGAGAGGCGGTTTCTTTTGATGAGCGAGCTTCTCAAATCCCATCGACCAAAGGAATGTTATGAATCCGAGGATTGTCATTATTGATTATGGGATGGGAAATCTCAGAAATGTGCAGAAGGGTTTTGAGAAGATTGGTTTTGAAGCAGAATTGACCCGCAGTAAAAAGGAAATCGAAAAGGCTTCAGCCATTGTACTCCCAGGGGTGGGGGCGTTTAAGGATTGTATGGAGAATCTTGAAAAGTATGGACTCATCGAACCCCTGCTCCGATCCATTGAAAAAGGAAAACCCTATTTGGGCATCTGCCTTGGTCTTCAGATTCTTTATTCTGAGAGTGAAGAATTTGGATCCCACAAGGGATTGGATCTGATCAAAGGAAAAGTAGTAAGATTCAGGCCGGATCCAGAGCATAAGGTTCCCCATATGGGTTGGAATACGATAGAGAAGGAAAAAGAAGTTCCCATGCTCCAGGGTGTAGAGAGTGGTGATTTCTTCTATTTTGTGCACTCCTATTATGTCATTCCGGAAGAGGCGAAGTGGATCTCTACTTTCACCACCTATGGTAAACCTTTTGTTTCCAGCATCTGGAAAGAGAATCTTTTTGCCACACAATTCCATCCGGAGAAAAGTCAACAGAAAGGTTTGAGGGTATTAGAGAATTTTGCGAGATCGATTTAAGGAGCGTTCGATGAATGAAGTCAGAGTAGGAGAGATTCGGATCGGAAAAGGAAATCCGCTTGTATTGATTGCAGGTCCATGCATTTTAGAAGGGGAACCCCTGGCTTTAGAGATTGCAAAGCAGTTGAAGGAAATCTGCAGGGTCCTCAAAATCCCCTTCATCTTCAAGGCCTCTTATGAAAAGGATAATCGGGGTTCCGAAAAATCTTACATCGGCCCGGGCCTTGAAGAAGGGTTGAAGATCTTGTCCAAGGTGAAAGAGAAAGTAGGTGTTCCTGTCCTCTCTGATGTCCATCGGATGGAGGATGTGGATCGAGCCAAGGAGGTTTTAGATATCATTCAAATCCCTGCCTTTCTCTGCCAGCAGACGAGCCTTCTACTCAAAGTGGGAGAGGCGGGAAGAGCAGTCAATATTAAGAAAGGTCAGTTCGTTGCCCCTGAAAATATGGCAGGAGCCGTGAAGAAGATTTACAGCACTGGGAATCGTCAGGTCCTTCTGACCGAGAGAGGAACTTGTTTCGGCTATAATAAATTGATTTCGGACTTCTGCTCTATTCCTCTCATGCAGGAGATCGGTTGCCCAGTGATCTTCGATGCCACCCATGTGGTCAGAAATTATGGTATCCCAAGTGAAGATCCGAGAGGAGGAAGTCCTCAATATGTTCCCCACCTCTCCAGAGCAGCAGTGGCTGTGGGCTGCAATGGCCTCTTCCTCGAGACCCATCCTAAACCAAGTCAGGCACTCTGTGATGCCTCCAGTATGATTCCTCTTAATGAAATGGAAGATCTTCTCCGACAGACTAAAGCGATTCACGATATGGTCAGGGCATGGGGGATTGTATAAGAAAGGCAATGTCAAATGTCAAAGTTCAAATGCCAAACTAAATCCAAATTCAAGTTTCGAAATTTTTGGATTTTGGGCTTTGACATTCATTTGACATTTGGATTTTGTCATTTGGAATTTTAGTTCGAGAGGAGGGGGAAGAGTGAAAATTTTTATTGATACAGCGAATATCAATGAGATCAAGAAGGCGAAGGCCCTTGGCTTGGTGGATGGAGTGACGACCAATCCTACGCTTCTTGCAAAGGAAGGGGAGGAAACAGAGGCGCTGATCCGAAAAATTTCAGGGGAAGTGAAGGGTCCTGTCAACGTGGAAGTGACTGGAACCACCTGTGAGGAGATGGTGAAGGAAGCAAGAGTTATGGCCACCTGGGGGGATGAGATTGTCATCAAAATTCCTATCACTCCAGAGGGATTAAAAACAGTCAAGATCCTTTCCTCTGAAAGAATCCACACAAACGTTACCCTCCTCTTCTCACCCAGCCAGGCCATTTTGGCTGCAAAGGCTGGGGCCACCTATATTTGTCCTTTTTTGGGAAGGCTCGATGATATCAGTTTCAATGGACTTGAACTGATTCGGCAGATCAAGGAAATTTATGCCAACTATCCTGATATAGAAACTCAGATTATTGTCGCCAGTGTCCGGAATCCTATTCATGTCATTGAGGCCGCAATGTTGGGGGCAGAAATTGTGACGATTCCTCCTGCCATTATCGAGCAGATGGTGAAACATCCACTGACCGATAAGGGGATTGCACAATTTTTAGAGGATGCTAAGAAGATTGGGACCAAGAAGTGAAGAAGAGATGGAAAGAGTCCAAAGGAGGTGGCAGATGAAAAAGTTTCTGTTATTGCTATTCATGTTGGGGATGATCCTTTCATGGAGCGTTCAATTGAGGGCGGAGACGAAGCCAAGCTTGGCCATCCTGCCGTTTTTTATCGAGAGGGTTGAAGATCCTGCAAGAGGAGCGGTGTGTCCCATATGTAAAGGGATCATTCAGAGAGGTAATATCGCACCTGGTTCACAGAATACTCTTATTCGACTCCTGCATGAGAAGATGGAGGCTATGGGAACATTCAAAGTCCTTCCCCCGGAAAAAGTGCAAGAAGCCTTTTCACAAATCGAGAGGAGGCAGTTTGAATTAAAACCCATGCGCTCATCTATCCAATTAGGAAGAGCATTGAACATGGATTTCATTTTCATTGGGGCTCTCTTCCGTTATGAGGAAAGGATTGGATCTTCTATTGGCGCAGAGAAACCTGCCTCGGTGGGCTTCGATGTCCATCTCTTCCGGGTAAGGGATGAGAAGATGGTGTGGAAAGGAAAGTTTGATGAGACGCAAAAACCCCTCAGCGAGAATCTTCTCAAAATAGGTTCTTTCGTCAGAAGAAGAGCTTCTTGGCTCACCGCAGAGGAACTCTCGAGCGTGGGCATGGATGAGATGTTAAAACGATTCCCTGGCACAAAGGAACTGGAGGAAATGCCGTGATCGTCATCCCTGCAGTGGATCTGAAGGAGGGGAGATGTGTCAGGCTTTCTCAGGGAAGGATGGATCAGGAATCGGTCTATTCAGAACATCCTGTTGAAATGGCCAAGCGTTGGGAGTCAAAGGGGGCAGAGAGACTTCATGTAGTGGATCTTAATGGAGCCGTGACGGGGAAGCCCTTCCACCGATCTCTGATCAAGGAGATCACCCGATCCGTACAAATTCCGATAGAGGTGGGCGGAGGCATTCGTGATTTGGCCACCATCGAGGATTATCTTTCTTCCGGAGTGAGATGGGTGATCTTGGGAACAGCAGCTTTTAAAAATCGTCCCTTGATTGAGGAAACTTGCCATCGCTTTCCCGGAATGATAATGCTCGGGATCGATGCCAAAGGAGGAAGGGTGGCCATCCAGGGCTGGAACGAGGAGGTTTCTTTAGAAGCGATCGATCTCGCAAAACAGTTTGAAGGGATGGGCCTTTCAGCGATTGTCTTAACAGATATTGAGAGAGATGGGATGGGCACAGGTTTAAACTTTGAATCGACCAAGAAGTTAACCCGATCCACGTCAATCCCGGTGATTGCTTCAGGAGGAGTTTCTCGAATCGAAGACATTGAACATCTCTTGGATTTAGAACCAGATGGAGTCATCGGGGTGATTGTGGGTCGCGCTCTCTACACGGGAAGCCTGGATTTAGAAGAGGCCATACGAATTACAAAATCCCCCCGCTCTCCCCTTTAGCCGCCGGCCCAAGAGGGCCTCTGGCCCGGAGGGTAAAGGGGGGTTGGAGGGGATTAAGCATTTATGGGAATGCGTGTTTAAAATGCTGGCCAAACGGATTATTCCCTGTCTGGATGTAAAAAGCGGGAGGGTGGTGAAGGGAACTCAGTTTGTAAACCTGAAGGATGCCGGCGATCCGGTTGAGAATGCGAAGGTTTATGACGAGCAGGGTGCAGATGAAATCGCCTTTTTAGATATCACAGCCTCATATGAGGAGAGGGATATTCTCATTGATATTGTTCGCAGGACAGCAGAGGAAATTTTTATTCCCCTCACGGTGGGAGGCGGGGTCAGGCGTTTGGAGGATATTCGAAAACTTCTTAAAGCGGGAGCGGATAAAGTATCGATCAATACTGCTGCAGTAAGGGATCCACATTTTGTAGAAAGAGCCTCGAAACGTTTTGGAAGCCAATGTATCGTCATTGCCATTGATGCAAAAAGAAAAGGGGAGAATTGGGAAGTTTTCACGCATGGAGGAAGGGTCCCCACAGGAATAGATGCAGTTCTTTGGGCAAAGAGAATGGAGGAAATGGGAGCAGGGGAAATTTTACTGACGAGCATGGATCGGGATGGAACAAAAGATGGCTACGACATTGAATTGACTCGAACCATTTCGGAGCAGGTGGGTATTCCTGTCATTGCTTCAGGAGGAGTGGGCACTCTCGAACATCTTTATGAAGGGCTCATCCTTGGAAAGGCCGATGCTGTCCTTGCAGCTTCCATTTTTCATTATCGGGAATTTACGATTGCCCAGGTTAAATCGTTTCTGAAAGAGAAAGGAGTCACGGTTAGGCTTTAGTTAATAGTTCGGAGTAATGAGTTCGTAGTATTTTTAAAAAGATTCCGTAAAACTTAGTAATTATAAATGGCAAAAAAACTCCGAACTAAAAACTCCGAACTCCGAACTAAAAAGGATGAACCGTTTCTTTCTCGTATTGGCCACCGGATTTGGAGTCGGGTACTCTCCCGTTGCCCCGGGGACACTGGGAACTCTCCTTGCCATCCCGGTCTATTACTTTCTTTCAAACATCTCTTCACCCATCTATGAAATCACTCTCATCGGTTTTTTCTTTCTCTCCGTTTGGATTTCAGAAAATGCGGAGATATTTTTTGGAAAAAAGGATGATCCGAGGATCGTCATCGATGAGATAATGGGATTTCTCATCACCATGCTCTGGGTTCCCAAAGCGACCCACTTCATCGTCATCGGTTTTTTTCTCTTTCGGTTTTTCGACATTCTCAAACCCTTCCCTATCCGCCGATTGGAGAGAGGATTAAAGGGAGGATTTGGGGTTGTCTTGGATGACGTAATTGCAGGGGTATATGCCAATATTATTCTCCATCTCGTCGGGAGGATTTATCCATGAAATTGGAAAAGGCCATCGGAGATCTTTTAAGAGAAAGGGAATGGACGCTGTCCGTTGCAGAGTCTTGTACCGGAGGACTAATCTGTGATCGCATCACCGATATAACAGGGAGTTCAGACTACTTTGAAGGAGGGATGGTTACCTACAGTAACGAATCGAAGGCAAAACATTTAGAGATTACACTGAATTATATCAAGAGGTATGGAGCGGTGAGCCCACAGGTGGCGAGAAAGATGGCCCAAGGAGTTCGAAAAGCGTTTGGTACGACTTTTGGGTTATCCACTACAGGTGTAGCGGGACCAACAGGCGGAACAAAAAGAGCTCCCATTGGGAGAGTATTCATCGGATTAGCCAACGGAAGAAAAACATGGATGAGGAGAGAGGATTTAAGAGGAAGTCGTAAAGAGATTAAGAGGAAAGCCTCTGAGAAGGCCCTTCAGTTTTTTTATGAGAGATTGATTCATTCCAGGCATTCCTAAATTATCAATGGTCCTTATTTGTGAATCTTTTCTTCTTGAAATTTTATTCTTTTGCCCCATAATAGTAAAATACATCTCCAAAGGAAGGAGGAGGTAAGGATGAGACTTGAGAGGTTTGAAGGTTGTTGGACAGCGATGGTGACACCTTTTAATAGAAAGGGGGAGGTCGATTTTGAGGGGCTTGAGAAAAATGTCCAGTTCCTCATCGAGAATGGGTCAAACCTCGTCCCTACTGGAACAACGGGCGAATCCCCCACGTTGGACTGGAGAGAACATGACCGGGTGATTACGAAAACAGCCAAGTTGGCTAAGGGGAAAGGTTTTGTCATTGCGGGCACAGGTTCGAACTCTACCCGTGAGGCGATGAGGGGATCGAAACATGCTGTTGAAGTGGGTGCTCAAGCACTGCTGCTTGTCGATTGTTATTATAACGGGCCATCCTCGCTCGAACTGAGGACACAATATTATGAGGTGATTGCAAAGGCATTTCGGAAGGCCTTCGTTGTGCCTTATGTCATCCCAGGAAGAACTGGTACAAAATTGGAGGTGGAGGATCTGGCCATCCTTCATAGAAAATATAAGAATGTCAGGTCGGTGAAGGAGGCGACTGGAGATCTTGAACGGATGGCGAAGACGAGAACTCTGTGTGGAGAGGACTTTGATATTCTATCCGGAGATGACGATAAAACCTTCGAAATGATGACTCGCGATGACATTCGTGCTTCTGGTGTCATCTCGGTGATGTCGAATATTGTCCCAGGGCCTATTGGTGAGATGGTCAAAGCGATACGGAATGGAAATATGGAGCGAGCCAATCGGCTAAAAGATATCCTCGATCCCCTTTTCAAAGTGGTGGTAGTCAATACCCTTGAGTCCTACGAAGGATTTGAGGTTCCGTGCAAACTCAGAAATCCGGTGCCGATCAAGACCATGATGAAAGGTCTTGGACTGCCCTCTGGACCATCCCGTCCCCCCCTTGGAAAGATGACCCCTAAAGGATTGGAGGTCGTTAGAAATGCTCTGAAAGAAGTTTATGGAAACGATAAAGAGGTGTTTAGGTCCCTTCAAGAATTTTATAAAATCAATGTCGAGGAGCGAATTTTCAACGACCGTTATTGGAAGTAGAGAAATGCTCAAGGAATTGGACGAAGGGCCTGTCCACGGAATAAGGGACAGGCCCTTTTTGTTAGTACTTCCGAGGGGTTTTTCTCATTGACTTTTTTTATGGTTATGTTAACATCATCTCAATATTGAAGGGGTTTTTGATTGATTCGATCCTTTCTGGCCATTGAGCTTCCGAAGCCGATCCTCAGAAAGATTGAGGAGGTCCAGGGAGACTTAAGATCAACCCGTGCAGATGTGCGGTGGGTCAATCCTGAAAAAATCCACCTCACTCTAAAATTTTTTAAAAATATTGAAGAGTCGAGGATTGAACCCATCTTCAAATCCATTGAAGAACCGATCCGGAATACCCTTCCATTTTCTCTCGAGGTAAGAGGGGTAGGGGCCTTCCCCCATTTGAGAAACCCAAGGGTGATCTGGATGGGACTGGTGGATGGGAGAGAAGTCCTCGTCTCGTTTCAGAAGCAAATAGAAACCCAATTAGAAAAAATTGGATTTCAGCCTGAAGATCGTCCTTTCCACCCTCATCTTACCTTAGGAAGGATGAAATCAAGTCGAGGGAAAGAGGAGTTGGTTGGGAGGATGGAGAGACATAAAGAAGAGGAGTTTGGAGATTTTCAAGTGGAGAGGGTGATCTTATTTAAGAGCGATTTGAAACCCTCGGGTCCAATTTACACACTCTTAAAAGAGATAAAATTAGGAGGCCGATAAAAGATAAGCACCAAATGGTAAAGACCAAAGTTACTGCATCATTAGGTCAATAAGTCATTAGTCATTGAATGACCTAATTACCCAGTGACTTAATAATTAAGAAGAGTTTGGAATTTCCTCAGCAGAGCTGAGGAAGGGAGGGTTGATGAAAAGCGATACAAAGGCAGACCCCAAAGTTGATCCAAGTAAAGGCAAGGCATTGGATTTAGCCATCACCCAGATCGAAAGGCAATACGGGAAAGGCGCCATTATGAAGTTGGGTGCGGGAGCAGTGCTGGGTGAGATCCCTACCATTTCCACTGGCTCCCTCTCCTTAGATCTTGCTCTCGGCGTCGGAGGCCTGCCAAAGGGAAGGGTGGTGGAGATCTTCGGTCCAGAGGCCTCAGGAAAGACAACCCTAGCCCTTCATGTCGTTGCGGAGGCTCAGAAAAAAGGAGGAGTTGCCGTCTTCATCGATGCGGAACATGCGTTAGACATTCAATATGCAAAGAAATTGGGTGTAAATATTGAGGATCTCCTGATATCTCAGCCCGATAATGGAGAGCAGGCTTTGGAGATTGCAGAGAATCTGGTTCGCAGTGGTGCAGTGGATGTGATCGTCATCGACTCCGTGGCTGCTCTCGTTCCCAGAGCGGAGATTGAGGGGGAGATGGGCGATGCCCATATGGGACTTCAGGCAAGGCTGATGTCTCAGGCCCTGAGAAAAATGACAGCCATCATCAGCAAATCGAATACGATTGTCGTTTTCGTCAATCAGATTCGGATGAGGATCGGCATCATGTTTGGAAACCCGGAGACGACCACCGGAGGCAATGCCCTCAAATTCTACTCCACTGTGCGGCTCGATATACGACGGATCGCCTCCATCAAGCAGGGACAGGATGTGATCGGCAGCCGGACAAAAGTTCGTGTGGTCAAGAACAAAGTGGCCCCTCCGTTCAAAGAGGTAGAATTCGATCTCATCCATGGCGAAGGGATTTCCAGAGAGGGAGATGTCCTCGACCTGGCGGTGGAAAAGAATTTCGTGGAGAAGAGCGGAACTTGGTATGCGTATGGTGGCGAACGGATTGGTCAGGGAAGGGAGAATGCGAAACAGTATTTAAAAGAGAAACCTAAGGTCCTGGAGCAGATGGAGAAAGAGATCCTTGAAAACTTTCGCAGCTCCAAAGCGTGATCGATAGGATAAGAAAAGGAAGGAGAAAAAGATGGATTTAAATCAGATTCTTTTAGAAGCCCTTTCCCAGGAAGCCTCTGACGTTCACATCAAAGAGGGAGCCCCTCCGATCTTCAGGGTCAATGGCGTCCTGAGACCTTGGAATAAGGTGAAGCCTTTCGATCATAATGACTTATCGAAGATGTCTTTCGGTTTGATGAACGACTGGCAGAAGGAACGATTCATTAAGAATCGGGAAGTGGACATGGGTTATGAGGTCTACGGTCTGGGACGGTTTCGGGTCAATGTCTTCCAGCAGAGAGGAAAGCTCAGGATTGCTCTCCGAATTGTCCCTTACCAGATCAAGAGCTTGGAGGAACTGCATCTGCCTACTGTACTCAGAAGTATTTCCTTGGAACAAAGAGGCCTTATCCTTGTTACGGGAACCACAGGGAGTGGTAAGTCAACAACATTGGCCTCGATGATTGACATCATCAACAATGAACGAAATTGCCATATCATCACCATTGAAGACCCCATCGAATTTATCCATGAAGATAAGAAATCAATCGTGGATCAAAGGGAAATCGGTTCAGATACGAGCACCTTTTCCAGTGCCTTGCGAGTGGCTCTCCGGCAGGATCCAGATGTGATCTTAGTTGGTGAGATGAGAGATTTTGAGACGATTGAGACCGCTCTGACCGCTGCTGAGACAGGACATTTGGTCATGTCCACGCTCCACACCTTGAATGCCACGGAGACGGTCACTCGAATCATTTCCGTCTTTCCTCCTTACCATCAGAAACAAGTTCGCCTTCAGCTTGCGGGCGTGCTCAAGGGCGTCGTTTCCCAGAGATTGGTGCCAAAGGTAGATGGAATGGGAAGGGTGCCTGCGGTGGAGGTCCTGGTCTCCACTGCAAGGGTGAGGGAGTGTATCGTCGAAAAGGATAAAACCAACGAAATCAATGACGCCATCGCCAGAGGGGTCACCAGTTACGGAATGCAATCCTTCGATCAATCGTTGATGTTCTTAATGAAGGAAGCATTGGTCACTTATGATGAAGCCCTCAAATACTGCACCAATCCAGACGACTTTGCTCTGAGAGTGAAGGGAATTCTTGCTGCGAGCGACGCCGGTTGGGAGGATTTTGAGCTGTTAGAGAAAGAGAAAGAGGCCGTCAAAGAGATGGTGAAGGGAGAAGGGAAAGCGTTGAAAGTTGCGAGGCCCGCGGATGCAAAAATGAATGACCGAAGGGGGACAGGTTTTAAACCATGACCTCTGACGAAATTCGAAGGGCCTTTCTCAATTACTTTGAGGAGAGGGAACACCGGATTGTTCGAAGCTCCTCATTGGTCCCCAAAAACGATCCCACCTTGCTTTTCACCAATGCCGGAATGGTCCAATTCAAAGCGGTCTTTTTAGCCGAAGAGGCCCGGGATTACAAACGGGCCACCACTTCACAAAAGTGTGTTCGTGCCGGCGGAAAACATAACGACCTGGAGATTGTAGGCAAAACGGCTCGGCACCACACCTTCTTTGAGATGTTAGGAAACTTCTCCTTCGGCGACTATTTTAAAAAAGAGGCTATTGAAATGGGATGGGACCTTCTCATCCGCCAATGGAGACTGCCAGCGGAGAAGATGTGGATCACCATCTATTTGGATGATGATGAGGCCTTTCACCTCTGGAGGAGAGTTGGAGTCCCGGGAGACCGAATTGTCCGGTTAGGAGAAAAAGACAACTTTTGGGCAATGGGTGAGATAGGGCCTTGTGGTCCTTGTTCGGAGATCGTGATTGATCAAGGAGAAGGAGTGGGTTGTGGTCGCTCCGACTGTCGTGTGGGATGCGATTGCGACCGATTCTTAGAACTCTGGAATCTCGTTTTTATGCAGTTCAATCGAGATCCAGAGGGAAGACTTCAGCCTCTGGCCAAACCCTGCATCGATACCGGGATGGGCCTGGAAAGGATTTCTGCCATCCTTCAGGGTGTGAAAAGTAATTACGAGACCGATCTCTTCAAATCTATCTTTAAGGAGATCGAAACGATCAGCCGAGTTCCA
>Ga0315279_10007552_pt1 | contig 13410 bp, 9 predicted proteins | sample YL17G06_20_MG_FD_203694 | JGI IMG/M metagenome (GOLD analysis project Ga0315279, IMG submission 203694) | Sediment microbial communities from Yellowstone Lake, YNP, Wyoming, USA - YL17G06_20 | ecosystem: Environmental > Aquatic > Freshwater > Lake > Sediment | place: USA: Wyoming | collected... | reverse complement strand
GGTCAGGCCCGTAGCTCCACAGAAGCCAAATCTCCGTTACCAAGGGATCGGAGACATAGTGCATGTATCGCCCGCCAGGGCCGAATGGTCCGCCCGGCAACCCAAACGGCTGTGGATTGTGGAAAGTATCCTGAGGAATTTCCGTCATATAGGCGATGGGGGTCGTCAGCCTCCAAGTTTCCGTGACGAGCAGCGGATCAACAAACGCGCTTCGCGCGGGCGGATACTTCTGGTTGTCCACGGCATAGGCTTCCAGCGCCGTGGCAACGGAACGCTGATCTGAGACCACCCGTGACACTTTCGCTCGCACCTGAGCCTCAAGAAAATTAGGCGCCGCAATCCCCGCAAGAATCGCGATGATCGCCACAACGATCAGCAACTCTATGAGGGTGAAGGCGTCACTGAAGTAGGTCATCCTCAAAAGCCGTGCTCCCACATATTGGCCTGACCAATCGGCGACGCCATACTTATATCACCCCTCTCAGGACTTTCCGCCGGGCTTTCCTTCTGGAGATCGCGGAACATCTGTTCTTTGCTCATTGTTTCGAGCTGCCCTTTGGCTGCACCGGGGCAATGCTCCGCAACTCCGGCTGTGTTGTTGCGGCTTCGATGGCCTTGATGGCCTCTTCGACTGCGGCGACTCTCCTATTATTGAGGGCGCCTGCGGGAAATTCCCCCCTCTTGCATTGGGCGTTGAATTGAACGATCAGCTCTTTCAGCTCCGGCACAACTCCACGGGCGGCCGCGCCATAGCTCATTATCTCCTTCATGATTTCCCCAGTTCGGCTTTCGCTGCCGTGGCCGCCCTGGGTTTTCGCGAACATGACACCCGCTTCGATGCCCTCTTTGAAGTGATATTTCGTCAATGCCTTGAATCCGCCCATGCGGATCTCATTGGAGAACATCATGTCCGCCGGACTAGGCGTTCTGACGGCGGCGAAGATATCCGGCGCCAGCGCCTGCACATCCTCCACGGTTAGCCGGCTTTCGAAAAAGCCTCGCAGCTTGGCGCGCGCCATTCCATCCGCGTTCCTGGCCACGGCCCGAATTGCTGGGTAGAGCAGCTTGGGATCGGATTCCTTAAGGGCGTCTGTCAGTGGTCCTTCGAACAATGCGGCAGCCAACTGGCCATGGGTGAGCTGGATGGGATCGGCCCAGACGATCGGATCGAGGGGCTCAGCGGTTTGGGCGACCGCCTTGAGTATGTCGGGGATGGCCGGTTTCGCCGCGCCGCCCATCTTCTTGAGTGCCTCGGCCGCCTTGAACCGCAGCCAGCGGTCTTCGTGGGAGAGCAGGCGGACAAACACGGGGAGCGCCTTTTCGTTCTTGATATAGCCGAGCGCCTCGCAGGCGCCTTGGCGGATGTGCGCATCTCGGCCTTCCGCCATGGTGATCAACTGGGGCACCATCGCTTGCGCTTCAGGGCGCTTGGCCAGCTCCTCCGCCGCCCAGCCACGGACGATGGGCGACCAGTCGCCCAGAGCGGCGAGAAGATCCTTCATGCTCTTGGTCTTGCGGTCCAGATCGAAGCGGCCGGACGCGATGGCTTCGGCGACGTCTTTTTTGCTGAGCCAGTTCGCCTGATTCGCGTCCTTACCGGTGATGCAGAGCTTCTTCAACGGCAGGGAATAGGTGAGGACATAAGTGGCTGTCGGACTCAGGCCGTAGTAGCCGCTCCTGCCGTAGTAGGTGTTGTCGTCCGTCTGTCCCGCGCCGTATTGCTCACCGCCATCATAGGTGAACGATCCATCGCAGCGCCGCACCAGATCGAGGTGCCATGAGGCTTCCTTGACAAAGGCCGCCGTCGCGTCAGGCCCGCCGGTATTTGCGCCCAAAGCGCCCCACAGATAACTGAAGCCCTGGCCGGTGTGTCCGTATTCACGATTCTTGTAGGAAGCGGTGACCATCTTCGCGAAGTATTGCGTTTCCTTGGCCCGGTTTCCCTGAAGCGCGAACATCACGGCGGTCATGGCGTTCTTGCCGTTGTTGTCGTGATAGGGCCACGGCTCGTGCTCGCCGTAGGGAATCGCCCCCTTGTCCACGAAGTAGCCGAAGAACTTCGAGGCCCGTTCAATCGCCGGATCAATCTCCGGATCCTTCACACCGCACTTCTTACCCATGACGATCGCGATATTGCACACCAGTCCCGTCGCGTTCACCGGGCCGTAGGGAGGGATTGATCCGTGAAGCCGGCCATCGGGAGTCGGGGGTGCTATGCCATGCCCGAAAGTGCCATACAGGCTCTGTCCCTTCGCGAGTGAGACCGTGTATTCATTGATGGCGTGCAGCACCTCCTTGTCACCAGTGAGGAGGTAATACTCGCAGAGAAAGAGGTTACGGTATCCCCAGTCCCACGTCACCATCCCGTCTTTCAATTCCAGCTTGAGCGTCGGCGGCCCGATCTTCCGGGCAAGCTCCCGCACTTTGGGCAGGTATTCGGGTTTGCCGGTCGCCATCAGCGCGAGGCCGTTCACCGCTCCCCAGATATCCTCTTGGAGCGGCTCCTTCTCCAGCACTTTGCAGGCCTCATCGAAGATGAGCTTAGACTTGGGGCAATTATAGGGCGCGGTGGCGCTGTAGGTCCCCAGCACTCTCAACTTGAGCTGCACCTCCTCGGTTTTGCCCGCCCGCCAGCGGGTCAGCTTCAGGATGCCTCCGTTGGCTGTCTTCTCCGCTTCCTGAATCGCCACGGCGATGCTCTTGCGGGCGTCGTCGGTGAACAGCTTGCCGCCGGCGCCGAGGATGACGTCGTCCACTTTCATCACGCCATCCGCCGGCGACCTGGCCCCGACGTGCGTGACCAGAATCTGGCGGCTGGCCGCCGTGGTCCGCCCCTGCACGCTATCGAGGTACTCGGCGGGCTTCGTGTAAATCCACCCGCGAAGCCCAGTGGCGCCGAGATTGTAGGTCAACTTGCGGTCAACGTTGTTGCTTCGGGTGAGATCAGGCGGCGCCGGCGACGGCGCCGCGGCGAGTTCACCGGCGATCATCACGGCCATAGCCGCCGCGCATATAATGCTCTTCATGTGCATCTTCATGATTGGGCTCCTTCTGAATGGTGTCTCCGTCGTTTCTCACTTCGGGAGCAATTTCTTCATGCCTTTGCCTAGCGCATCGCCGATGAGGAAGTAAGTCTCCCCATTCTTGAACTCGTGGTAGCCCTCCCCCGTCGGCGAATCCTTCTCCGCCCGCACAAAGTCGTGCGTCTCGACAAACCTCACCGTGCCTGCGAACTCCGGCCGCGCCGCCGCGTCCTTCTGCGCTTTTCGGATCGCCAGCGCCGCCGCTTCCTTGCAGTCCGCGCCCCACGGTCCCGTGAATTCCCCAATCACCACCGGCATCTTCGGCGCCTTCAAATCGCGGCGCACGTCGTTGATAAGGTTCACGAGATTCTTCTCATATTCCGGCACCGCGATCTTCGGGTTGCAGAAGTCATTCCAGCCGTGCCACCAGACAAAACCGGCGAGTTCGTAGCCGCCGCCCGCGTAGCCCGGGAACTGCGTCTTCAGGTCCCCGAGCACCTTGTTCACCGTGGCCAGCATCTCCGTGTAGAACGGCCCCACCGTGCCGCCGGAACTCGGCGGGCGAAAATCCTTGTAAAGATCCCTGCCGCCCCAAGCGGTCTTGATGATAAGCACCTGGTTTTTGAAGTGGTCCCCCAGCAAATGGCCGAATTGCAGTTCCGGGCCGAACCAATCCCTGTTTCCCAGGTCCCAGCCATACCCGAAGGCCAGCGCACCGTGCCGCCTCCCGCGTTCGCTGACGTCATAGACCCAGACATCCTCCCGCCCCTCGGCCCAATCGCCCTTCGCATTCACCCAATGCTTGAGCAGCGGAGCCTTCGCGGGGTCCTTCAGCATGGAGACCAGCGTGCCCGGCTTTTCGTTCCCCTCTTGGTCCTTCATCTGCACGACGCCCTGTCCTTGCATGTTCGACTGCCCCGCGAGGATGAAGACTTTGAGCGGGCTCTTGCCGGCCTGTTTCGGTGGGCGGCTTGGGGCGGCCGGTTGGGCAAACGCCGGATGCGCCAGCACTGCCAAGGCGGCGACCGCAAGCAGGATTAGTTCAGCAACGTTCTTTCTCATGGTTCAAACTCCTTTGTGGGGTTGGTCAACTCAATTCTGAAATCCTGCAAATCCTTGATTCTGGGCAAATCCTGGGGCGCCGCACTCATTTCTTGGCCCCTCCGATCAAAGGCAACGAGACTACCCACTCCTCTTTGGAGTGTCACTGTGGATTCTGACCATTTCATTTTGCCATTCCGAAGGTCTGGGGCGCCATATTCAGCATTCTATCACCTATGCTCGGGTCGCTACTGGGGGGATTCTCCCAGGAAGCGGGATGCAAAGCAACCAGAATCAGGCGTTCTGAATCAGCCGTTCTTATCCTGGCTTTTCCCTTTTCCATTCCCGGCAACCCCGTCTGCCTGCTCTATGCGTTGCCCACTCTCCCCTCCCCCCGTTCCTTCGATATCTCTATGGTGAGGCATCTCGTCCGTGGACAAAAAGGATTGGGGGAATCGTCCTCTGGGGGAATCGTCCTCCTTGCGAGCGCGTGTGCCTCCTGTTAGAATACTCCTCCTGGCAGTGGAGGCGGGAGCATGGCAAACCGGAAGACGAATCACGAAATGGAAGAGAGACCCTCTCCCGCGGGAGCGAATCGCGCCGCAGGGCCGAATCGCGCCGCAGTCCCGGATCGCGCTACGGGAGCCGTCGGCGCGGAAGCTGCGGGCTCGGGCGATTGCGGCGTCCGGGGGATGGAGTTCGTCGAACAGGATCATGGCAATCGCGTCGCGGGCTCGGGCGATTGGGGCGTCCGGGGGATGGAGTTCGTCGAACAGGATCATGGCAATCGCGTCGCGGGCACGGATGGCGCGAGGGGCAAGGCGGGCGCGTCTTACCTGAGAGTGATCGGCGCGTCGGAGCATAACCTCAAGCATATCAACGTCACCATTCCCCGCAACACGCTCACGGTGATCACGGGCCTTTCCGGCTCGGGCAAGTCGTCCCTCGCCTTCGACACGATCTACGCCGAGGGGCAGCGTCGCTACGTCGAGAGCCTCTCGGCCTACGCCCGGCAGTTCCTCGACCAGATGCAGAAGCCCAACGTCGAGCACATCGAAGGCCTGTCCCCGGCCATCTCCATCGAACAGAAAAGCGTGAGCAAGAACCCGCGCTCGACCGTGGCCACCGTCACCGAGATCTACGACTACCTGCGCGTGCTCTACGCCAGCATCGGCCGCGCCCACTGCCCCGATTGCGGCCGGATGCTCGAAGCCCAGAGCGTCCAGCAGATCGTGGACCGCATCTTGCAGTTTGCCGAGGGGACACGGCTCCTCGTGCTGGCCCCGGTGGTGCGCAGCCGCAAGGGGGAGTACGGCGCGCTCTTCGATCAAGCCCTGCGCGAGGGCTTCACGCGGGCGCTGGTGGACGGCGACACCGTGGAACTCGAGTCCCCGCCTGAGCTCAACAAGAAACTCAAGCACGACATCCATATCATCGTGGACCGCCTCGTTCTGGGCGGCGATATCCGCCAGCGCCTCACCGACTCGATCGAGACCGCGCTCAAGAAGGCCGAGGGCCTGGCCGCCATCCAGATCGTGGAGCGCTCGGGCAAGAGCGCCGCGCCGATGGTATTCAGCGAGCGGATGGCCTGCCCCGAGCACGGTCCGAAGCTCGTCGAGCTGACTCCCCGGATGTTCTCGTTCAACAATCCCTACGGCGCGTGCCCCACGTGCAAGGGGATCGGCACCCGGATGGAGGCGGACGCGGACCTGGTGGTGCCGGACCCGTCCCTGAGCCTCAACGAGGGCGCGGTGACGCCCTGGTACAATATCTTCCTGAACAAATGGGGCGCGCGCCTCAAGGACGCCAGCATGTCCTGGAACGCCCAACAGATCCGGAGTCTATGCGAGGCGTACAAGATTGACATGGATACGCCCTTCGAGGATTTGCCCAAAAGTCATCAGAAGTTGATTCTCCACGGCGGCGGCGGCAGGAAGTTCCGGGTCCATTACCGGTCCAGCCGCGGGGGGCGGCACGAGTTCAACATGGAGTGGGAAGGCGTGATCCCGCAGATCGAGCGGCGCTGGCGCGAAACCAACTCCGACGCCATGCGCGAGTGGTACATGCAGTATTTCAGCGACTTGCCCTGCTCGGACTGCAAGGGAACGCGCCTGCGCCCCGAAACCCGCGCTGTCACCATCCACGGTCTCAGCATCGCCGACTTCACCCGGTTCTCGGTCACCGAAGCGCTGCGGTTTCTGCGGGAGGCTTCCTTCTCCAACTACGAAAAGGAAGTCGGGCTCCAGGCCATCAAGGAAATCCAGGACCGCCTCACCTTCCTGCAAAACGTCGGACTGAGTTACTTGACACTGGACCGAACGGCGGCCACGCTCGCCGGCGGCGAGGCCCAGCGCATCCGGCTCGCCACCCAGATCGGCTCGCAGTTGGTCGGCGTGCTCTACATCCTCGACGAACCCTCGATCGGCCTGCACCACCGCGACAACCGCCGCCTGCTGGCCACGCTCCAACGCCTCCGCGACATGGGCAACACCGTCATCGTGGTCGAGCACGACGAAGACACCATCCGCGCCGCCGACTACGTGATAGACCTCGGCCCCGGCGCGGGGCGGCTCGGCGGGGAAGTGGTGGCGGCGGGCACTCCCGAGGAGATCGAGCGCAACCCCGCCTCGATCACGGGGCAATATCTGTCGGGCAAGAGGAAGATCCTGGTGCCGCCGGCCCGCCGCGTTCCCACCGACGGCCGCAACGTGATCGTGGAGAAAGCGCAGGAGCACAACCTCCAGGGGATTGACGTGGCGTTCCCGCTGGGCGTGTTCACCTGCGTGACGGGCGTGTCCGGCTCCGGAAAATCCACGTTGGTCAACGATATTCTCTACCGCGGCCTGGCCAAGCACTTCTTCGGCGGCCACGAAACGCCGGGACGCCACCGCCGCATCAAGGGCCTGGGCGGCATTGACAAGGTCATCAACGTGGACCAGTCGCCCATCGGCCGCACCCCGCGCTCCAACCCGGCCACCTACACCGCGCTTTTCGGGCTGATCCGGGACCTCTACGCCGCCCTGCCCGAGTCGAAGGTGCGCGGCTACAAACCGGGCCGGTTCTCGTTCAACGTCAAGGGGGGACGCTGCGAGAACTGCGAGGGCGACGGCCTGATCTGCATCGAGATGCACTTCCTGCCCGACGTGTACGTCGAGTGCGAGATCTGCAAGGGCCGCCGGTTCAACCGCGAAACCCTCGAAATCCTCTACCGCGGAAAGAGTATCGCGGACGTGTTGGACATGACCGTCGAGGAAGCGCTCGAGTTCTTCAAGAACCACTACCGCATCAAGGCCAAGCTCCAGACCCTCTACGACGTCGGGCTCGGCTACATCCACCTGGGGCAGTCCGCCACCACGCTTTCGGGCGGCGAGGCCCAGCGCGTCAAGCTCTCGCGCGAACTCAGCAAACGCGGCACGGGGCGCACCCTCTATATTCTCGATGAGCCGACCACCGGCCTCCACTTCGAGGATATCCAGAAGCTCCTCGAAGTCCTCAACCGCCTCGTGGACGCGGGCAACAGCGTGGTGGTGATCGAGCACAACCTGGACGTGGTCAAGACCGCGGACTGGATCATTGACCTGGGCCCGGAGGGCGGGGACGAAGGCGGGCGCGTGGTGGCTGAGGGCGCTCCCGAATACGTCGCCTCCGTCGAGGCCAGCTACACGGGACGTTTCCTGCGCGAGATTCTGCGTTCCGCGAAGTAACGTTGGAAACGAAGAAGCAAACCGTTGAGGGAGGGGATGTCGAGTAGGACGATTTCAAAGTCGCAAATCCAGCCGGCAAAGTGAGGGGAGTGGGGGCGTCTCGGCCCCTTTTCATTCATAAAGACCAGTTGAAAGCTCAATGATTCAGCCTGTAATCCCAGGTTTCAGCTACAGACCTAATATTCTAACATCCCACCGTTTTTCACTTTCCAGCCGGAGCCAGATAATCAGATCATCACCAGCGGGCCTGGAAACGATGCCCTGTCTGAAGTTTTTGCCGTCAGGAATTTCCCGTCCGCTAATTCTGAGTTCAGCCTTCTGTTTTCCCCAATTCCTGACAATAATTGCCGGGTTTAGCAAGGGGGATTCTTCGCTGGCCTGAATCTTGAAATCAAGCGGAGCCTGCGCGGCCGCATTGCTCTTTACGATAATATAAGCTCTCTCGGACTGATCATAGCCACCTCCCTGATAGGCACTTGAAGTAAGATCAAGCTTGGGTGCCTGCAGCCATGATTTGGCCAGGGGCACCAAATCCGCAGCTCCTTTGGGAGTCATTCCTTGCAGCATGATCCGGGTGCGGGTCTTGTTTGTACGGGCATAGTCCTCCCATTGGACAAAGGTGGTCAGGTTGAAGTGACTCGGATGATCCGGCGTGACCACCCAGCGTCCGTCACCCGGAATCTGGGCAACCGGCCAATGGTTCCACCAGCCATATACCGAAGGAACCGGATCCTCCCTGTATCCTTGGCCCATGTTGGCGGCATACGTTCTAAGATAAGGGGAATCCCATTTGCCTTCAACCGTTTCAACCGGATTGGGTGAAATAATAAAAAAGGGCTTATAGGCTGATTTGAGGTTCACGAATGACATATTGGCCCCTTTGGGTTTGGGCATCTCCAGCTTCAGCTTTTCATCCCAGGTATAATTCGCCGTCTCGCCCTTCATATTCACCAGAGTAACGCTCTCTTTGTCAATCACATCACCGGGGTATTTCCCCGGGGGCAGAAGAACAATCTGCTCCTCCCAATCATGCTTTCGTTCAGGCTTGGTATAATGAAGCTCCATTCTGCGCACGCCCACCTGATCGGGATAGATCACATGAAACTCGTCGCACCATTCACCCCTGGGATTCTCATTGTGCCCGAGTATGGTGTAGAAGGCATCATTCAGGGCGTACCTCCAGTGAATGACCACCCGGGCGTCGGTATTCTCGATGATCCTGACATGGGAGAATTTGCACATCCGGTCCATAAGCGGTTCCGCACAACTGACCACATCACTGCCCCAGCTTTCCAGCCATTCGTTTGTGTACCAGGTTCCGTTTTCACTCACCCAGCAGGGGACATAGCTTGTTCCGCGCCAGAACACAAGCTGCACGGGTGATTCGTCGAACCTCACAAAAACGTCGGGAACAACGCTTACCCTCCAAAGATCATCCCATTCCTTGTAATAATCAAGCTTCGTATAAAAGGCGCCAAAGCTGCCTGTGCCCGCTGGTCCGGTAGGAAACACCTTCCTGTCGCTGAGGGCCGGAGCCGGCAAATTCGAAACGGATGCAAATTCCTTACTGATTTCCTCCACTTTTTTGGCCCGGTCGTAAATCTTCACCTCATCCAGAATGCCGTCCAGAAAGAAATAGCTGTTCTCCGTGGTGAGCTGCCTCTCATACCAGGTCTTCGGCTGGGCATTCCGGCCAATGGTTAGTTTTCCATATCTCGTTGGGATATAGTTCCCCTTAATCTTTTCAGAAACAGCCTCTTCCCCGTTAATATAGATCGCTACTTTTTCTCCGGGGATGAATACGGCACAAACATGGGCCCATCTGGCAAGCGGGAGGGCCGATTCCGTTTCAACTTCAAGCCATGAATTGCCTGCGGCTATTTTCAAGCCGATATGGCCCTCGTTGTTTATCCCGAAAAAGAACCCGGTCAGTTCATCCTGCGAACAATCGGCAATGGGCGACCAGGCCCACGGATAAGCGGCCAGAGCTATCCACGCTTCAACGGTTAAGGCCCCATCGGGTTTATGGGCGCTGTTCAGTGTCCGTTCGATACAAGTGGTAAACCCGTCAAACTTGAGAGCCATGCCATGAACTCCCGACACCCATTCAAAACTCCCGGTAAATGAGTCTGATCCCTTTTCCAACGACTTGTCAAAAGACCAATGATAGACCAGGCCCGGATCGGACGATTGATCCGTTTGGGATGATGCAGATTGAACGGTAGATAAAGGCAAGAACAAGGATGCAAGTGCAGGCAACCATTTCACATTCATTTTCATAACCATTTGCCTTTCAATCGCAATCGGCAACAATCGGGGGACACAATACTCATTCAATCGCAATCGGGGGACACAATACTCATTCAATCGGCAATCAATCGCCAATCGGGGGACACAACCAATCGGCAATCGGGGGACACAATACTCATTCAATCGGGGGACACAATACCCATTTCCCCTCTTGCTTTCCGCAATCGGGGGACACAATACCCATTTCCCCTCTTGCTTCGGTTTCCGCCCCGCCTCCGCTTTACCCGTCAATCGGGGGACACAATACCCATTTCCCCTCTTGCTTTCCGCAATTGGGGGACATCAATCGGGGGACACAATACCCATTTCCCCTCTTGCTTCGGTTTCCGCCCCGCCTCCGCTTTACCCGTTGAGGGTCCAGCCCTCGCGGTACTTCCGGCGCAGGAGATCGTTTCCCTCGGCGCTGTTGGTGACGCGGCCTTTGGCGCCGTCGTAGTCGAGTTTCTTGCCGACGCGGTAGGCCACGAGCCCCAGCATCATCATCTCCATCTTTGTGCCGGCGTAATCGAAATCGCAGGAAGTCTTGAGACTGCCCTTGCAGGCCTTGAACCATTCCTCGGGGAAGCCGCCGAGGGGAGGGATCAACTCCTTCTTCGTGCGCCGCTTGAAGTAGGTCAGGTCCGCGTCCTTGCCGTAAGGGTACAAGATGCGCTTGTCGAAATCCGCGACGACGAAACCCTGGCTTCCCTTGAACATGACGGCGTGGCCGATCTTATTCAGGTCAATGAATTCCGCGGGCGAGGAAGGCATGTCGCCGCCCTGGTGCCAGGAGACCTGAATGGCGGGGCGCCAGTCGTTGGCGGGAAGCTCGAAGGTGGCCTTGAGTTTGACGGGAGTCACTTCCGGGTTGAATGGGTCGCCCGTGGCCTCGGCGGAAACCGGCAGGCCGCCGTCTATGGCGTTCCAGGCGAGGTCCATGGTATGGCTGCCCATGTCGCCGACCTGGCCGCTTCCGAAGTCCCAATACATGTTCCACTGGAGGCAATTCGCGCCGGGCCCGCCGGAAAAGTAGCCCGGATTGTAGGGGTGAAAGGGCGAAGGTCCGATCCAGAGATCGTAGTGGAGAGTTTTAGGCGGCGTGCCTTCGGCGGGCAGATAGCCGGGCCTGCGGATCTGGCGATCGCCCCAGGCGTGGACGGCCTTCAATTCGCCGATGGCCCCGTCTCTGATCATTTCGCGCACGCGGTTGAAATTTTCTATGGCGTGGCGTTGGGTGCCGTGCTGGGTCGCCAGTTTGCTCTTGTTCTTGAGATAGGTGGCGCGGGCCACCCGCACTTCTTCCACGCAGTTGCCCAGCGGTTTTTCGCAATAGACGTGCAGCCCGCGGTTCATCGCCCAGGTGGCGACGAAGGCGTGCGTGAAGTCCGGGGTGCAGCAGACCACGGCGTCCAGGTCCTTCTGCTCGAGGCACTTGCGCCAGTCCACGTAGGTTTTTGCCTTGGGGAACTCCCGTGCCGCGAAGGCCATGTTCTCTTCATTGACGTCGCAGATCGCCACGACGTTTTCGCTGTGAAGGCTGGCATAATGGGCCTCGGCCCGGCCATAGGCGCCGATGAGGGCGATATTGAGCTTGTTGCTGGGCGCGTTCGCGCCGAGGAGTGTGCCGCTGGGCAGAATCAGCAATCCCACTCCGGCCGCCGCCGTGGATTTGAGGAACTGGCGTCGCTGAAAGGTCTTTGTCTTCATTATCGTTTTCCCCTTTTCTGTTGGTTTGGCGTGGATCCGACAGGTGGCCTTCGACGGGTCACGTTCCCGCGAGGCCCGCCTCCGTTTCACCGGCTGGCTTCATCCTCCACACTCGGGCCGGAGAGGTCAAGAGCAATCGCGTCTCTTGCGCCGGATCCAGCCCACGGCAAGACAGGGAATGAGAAATCAACCGTGTCTCACACAGAGATGCAGAGAGAGCGGAGAACCGACCTTGATCCTTTGTGGAAGATGGAGGGAAATGGACAGGATGAACAGGATGGACAGGATGAATGGGAGAGAGGCGAGTCAGAGAATCTTGCGAATCCTGTTCGTCCCGTCCATTTTATCTCCTTTCCGTGAAGGATCGAGGGAACCGAAAAGGTTCCCATTTCTCCCTATTCTCTCCGGGTCCCTGTGTGGTATCTTCTTTCAGGCCACAGAGGCTTTCCCGATGAATCCTTCCTCCCCTCAAACCCCTTGTTGCCCCGGTTGCGGACGTCCCGTGCGTCCCGGCCGGGACCGCTGTATATGGTGCGGGGCGGACTGCTCGGGCCTCGCGCAGCCCGAAACGCATCCCCGCTGCCCCGTCTGCCGGACGGAGCTTCGCAAGCATACCAGCGGCGAATGGACCGTGCATCTGTGCGGTCAGGGTCACGGTATATGGATGACGACGCCGGTTCTCGAGCGGTTCGAGAGGTTCCATGAATCGGTGAGGCCGCAAGGTAGAAAGAGCGCCAAAGCGGACGGGCCGGATGGATCTGAATCAAACGAGCGGGAGGGCGTGTCCCTCAGCAATCCGCATCCTCCCGTTCTCCCCGAAGGCGTGCAGGACGCGACGGTGGAATACCGCCCCTGTCCGGAGTGCGGGCAGGCGATGGCGCGCCGCGCCTACAGGAAGATTTCCGGCGTGATTGTGGATATATGCCTGGGCCACGGCGTATGGTTCGACGCGGGGGAGTTCGAGCGGGTGGCCGGGTTCCTGCGCGCCGGCGGACTCGAAGCCAGCCGGAGGTTCGAGGCCCTTTCCGCGGCCCGGCGGCAAAGGTTGATGCGGGACCTCGGGTTTTTCAGGCATCTGCCCAAGTACGGCTCGCATTTCTTTTGATCATCTTGCAGCATCAGCCGCCGCCGGAGCCCTCCGCCTTCAGATCCATCAGGAGGGATCGTGCTCTGTCCGCCTCTTCTCCGGGAACCTGAATCTCCACCGGCCCGGTGATGGGGTTTACGCCGCCCATCTGGCCAAGTCCAAACAGATCCTGGAGAAACTCTCCCTTCGCGAAGAAGGGAATACCGGCACTCTCGAGAAGGCACTTCACCACTGCCAGAAGCCCCGGATCGCTTGTTTCCATAACCACTACCATCTCTTCGTCCCCGGCCATCTCAACCTCTTTTCCGAAGGTCTGCCTTCTGGCAGGATGTTCGGGACCGCGGCCCCGCAACGCAACGCTTCACTCCCTCACGGATCGCGCCCGCACCCGTATAGTCTGGACAGTCCTTTTCCCAAGTCAAGCCATTTGACACTGGCACAGTTGAGACCCAGGGTCTTGCGAAATGACGCACTTATTCTGGTAGAATGAGTGGCGCAGGCTTTCCAGCCTGCGTTTCTGGTCTGTTCTCATGGTCTTTCGTCGCAGGCTGGAAAGCCT
>Ga0315279_10007551_pt1 | contig 13411 bp, 9 predicted proteins | sample YL17G06_20_MG_FD_203694 | JGI IMG/M metagenome (GOLD analysis project Ga0315279, IMG submission 203694) | Sediment microbial communities from Yellowstone Lake, YNP, Wyoming, USA - YL17G06_20 | ecosystem: Environmental > Aquatic > Freshwater > Lake > Sediment | place: USA: Wyoming | collected... | reverse complement strand
TGTTCGGCGACATCTTGATGCCGGACGGTCGGCATTACGAGGGCGATACACGCTTTGTCCTCAAGCAGGCTCTGCGGAAGGCCAAGGCCGAGTTCGAGTTCGACGCGTTCAACGTCGGGCCCGAGCTTGAATTCTTCATTTTCGCCAACGACCGCGAACCGGTCCCGCTCGACGCGGGCGGATACTTTTTCGCCGGCCGCCACGGCGAGATCCGGAAAGAAGTTCAACTCCTCTTAAAAAAAATGGGGGTCCGGTCCGAATACGACCATCATGAAGTGGCCCACGGCCAGCACGAAATCGACCTGCAGTATACAAACGCCCTGGACATGGCCGACATCGGGATGCTGTTCCGCTACATCGTCAAACGCGTTTCCCGGATGCACGGCCTGTACGCGACCTTCATGCCCAAGCCGATCAACGGCCAGAACGGCAGCGGGATGCACGTCCATCAGTCCCTCTGGGTCAATGGGCGGAACGCGTTCTTCGACGCCGCCGGCCCGTATTCCCTGTCCGCGACCGCCCGGGCGTACGTGGCCGGGCTCATGACCCATGCCCGCGAGATCTCGGCCGTCTTCAGCCAGTGGGTCAACTCCTACAAGCGCCTCATCGAAGGCTACGAGGCCCCGGTCTATATCGCCTGGGGGCAGAGAAACCGCTCCGCGTACATCCGCGTCCCCCGCTATCAGCCCGGGAAGGAGAACGCGACACGCATCGAGCTCCGTTCGCCCGATCCCGGCTGCAACCTCTACCTGGCCTTCGCGGTCATGCTCGCCGCCGGCCTCCGCGGCGTCCGGGAGAAATACGACCTCCCCGAACCCGTCGAGGAGAACATCTACGAGATGAGCGGGAACCGGCAGAAGAAGTTCAACATCCACGTCCTGCCGCGGAACCTCGAGGAGGCCGTCAGCCTCATGACGAAGAGCGGCCTCGTCCGGGAGGTCCTGGGCGACCATATCGCCGAGAAATTCATCGAGAACAAGCGGCAGGAGATCGAGGACTACGCAAAGAGCGTCGGGGCGGAGTACGACACGCGCGTCAGCGACTACGAGGTCCGGCGCTACTTGCCGTTCCTGTAGCCCCGGCCGGATCCGATTCCCGAGGCAGGGGACACGCCTGCGTTCGGACGCGCTCTCGCGCGCCCCATCCGGCCCGCCGCGGCCGAGGCCTTGACAACCGGAAATTGACTCTGTTATAAGAAATTCTATTTTAGATTCCTCTCAACGGAAAACGGAGTCATACATTCTTTTTCAACGGCTGATGGGCCGATATTCTATGTGCGGACATCCGCTCCGCTCAAAAGGCCTTGTCCCGACAAACCTCGCCCGTCCTCTGTTGAGATCGAGACGGAGGAGATAACGTGGCTGTTCAAATTGACCGCGTAAATTCCTTTATCCGCAAACACAACACCCAGAAGAAGGCTCTCATCGCGATCCTCCAAGACATCCAGGCGGAGTATCGATATCTGCCGCCCGACGCCCTCCGCGCCGTCGCCCGGACCCTGCAGATCCCCCTCATCGACGTCATCGGCGTAGCGACGTTCTACCGCGCGTTCAGCCTCAAGCCCCGCGGCAAGCACGTCGTCACGGTCTGCCTGGGAACGGCCTGCCATGTCCGCGGCGGACCGAAGATCTTGGAGGAATTCGAGCGGAAGCTCGGCCTAAAGGCCGGCGAAACGACAGCCGACAAGAAGTTTACGCTCGAAACGGTGGCTTGCCTGGGCTGTTGCGCGATCGGGCCGGTCGTCGTCGTCGACAGCGACTATCATGCCCAAACCTCGACCAACAAGGTCGGGCGGATCCTCGCCAAATACCTCAACAAGTGAGACGCGTCATGCCCAAGCCAACCAAGATCAAGACCCTCCAGGATCTCGAGTCGATCATCGCGACCCGGACGAAAGCTCGGAAGGCCGATCCAAGGCCGGTGCTGACCGTCTCGGCCGGGACCTGCGGACAGGCCCGCGGCTCCCTCAAGGTCGTCCGCGCCCTGCGGTCATCGCTCAAAAAGGCCAAGCTCGATCAAAAAGTCAAAGTTCGCGTTACGGGTTGTCACGGGTTCTGCGAGGCGGAGCCGAACATCATCATCCACCCCCACGACCTCTTCTACCAGAAGGTCGACCCCAAGGACGCCGACGTCATCGTTATCGAGACGGTCAAGAAGAAGAAGCCCGTCGCCGGCTTGCTGTATAAGGATCCGGTCACGGGAAAAACGGCGAAAAAAGAAAAGGACATCCCCTTCTACACCAAGCAGCAGCGGCTCGTTCTGGGCGACAACGCGCTCATCGACCCGACATCGATCGACGACTACTTCTCCATCGGAGGCTACGGTGCCCTGCTCAAGGTCCTGAAAAAGATGGAGCCCGGCGCGGTCATCTCCGAGATGAAGACCTCGAGCCTGCGCGGGCGCGGCGGGGCCGGATTCCCCACGGGCGTCAAGTGGGAGCTCACCAAAAAACAGTCGGCCGCGCCCAAGTATATCATCTGCAACGCCGACGAAGGCGATCCCGGCGCCTACATGGACCGCAGTCTCCTCGAAGGCAATCCCCACCGCGTCCTGGAAGGCATGATGGTCGGCGGCTACGCCATCGGCGCGAGCACCGGTTACGTCTACGCCCGGGACGAGTATCCCCTGGCCGTAAAACACGTCACGATCGCCATCGAGGCGCTGCGGAAACTCGGACTTCTCGGGAAGAACATCCTCGGCACCGGATTCGATTTCGACATCCAGATCGCCAAAGGCGCGGGCGCATTCGTCTGCGGCGAGGAAACGGCTCTTATCGCCTCGATCGAGGGCCGGACGGGGGAACCACGACAGCGGCCGCCCTTCCCCGCCGCCCGCGGGCTCTTCGGCAAGCCGACGGTCATCAACAACGTCGAAACATGGGGGAACGTCCCCCTGATCATCTCCCGCGGCGGCGAGGCGTTCGCCAAGATCGGAACCTCGGGCAGCAAGGGAACCAAGATCTTCTCCCTGGTGGGGAAGATCAACAACACCGGCCTCGTCGAAGTCCCCATGGGCATCACCTTGCGGGAGATCATCTTCGACATCGGCGGCGGCATCCCCGGCGGCAAGAAATTCAAGGCCGTCCAGACGGGCGGCCCGTCCGGCGGCTGCCTCCCCGCGTCCAAACTCGACCTGCCGATCGATTACGAAGGCCTCATGGCCGCCGGCTCGATCATGGGCTCGGGCGGCATGATCGTCATGGACGAAAAAACCTGCATGGTCGACATCGCGAAGTATTTCCTCAACTTTCTCCGCGACGAGTCCTGCGGCAAGTGCGTCTCCTGCCGCGAAGGCACCCAGCGCATGTGGGAGATCGTCAAGCGGATCACGGAAGGCCAGGGCAAGGAGGAAGACCTGGGCATCCTCGAAGACCTGGCCATAGCCTGCAAGGACGCCTCGATGTGCGGCTTGGGCCAGACCGCCGCCAATCCCGTCCTCTCGACCCTGCGCTATTTTAAAAACGAATACCGCCAGCACATCCAGCAGAAGAAGTGCTCCGCGCTGGTCTGCAAAGAAATCGTGTCCTCGCCCTGCCAATACATCTGCCCGATCGATCAGGAGGCCTCGACCTACATCGCCCTGATCGCCCGGGGCCAATACGAGGCCGCCTTCCAGGTCATCATGAAGGACAACCCTCTGCCGTCGGTCTGCGCCCGGGTTTGCCATCACCCCTGCGAGCTCGTCTGCCGCTCGGGCGAGTTCGGCGAGCCCATCTCCATCCGGGGCCTCAAGCGTTTCGTCATGGATTGGGCGGACAAGACCGGGATCACCTACACGCCGGAACCCGTCAAGCAGAATCGGGAAAAGATCGCCATCATCGGCGCCGGCCCGGCCGGGCTCTCGGCCGGATACTTCCTGGCCCGGAAAGGGTTCCGGCCGACGATCTTCGAAGCGCTGTCCGTTCCCGGCGGCATGCTGGCCGTCGGCATCCCCGACCATCGGCTGCCGAAACCGGTCGTCCAGAAAGAGGTCGAGCGCATCAAGGACGCCGGCGTCGAAATCCGAACGAACAAAATCCTCGGCAAGCACTTCACGATCGACGGGCTGTTCAAGGCCGGCTTCAAGGTCGTTTTCTGCGCCACGGGGGCCGGGCAATCGATGGCGATGGATATCCCGGGAGAGGACGCCGAGGGCGTCATTCACTCCCTGGAGTACCTCCGGGACGTGAATCTCGCCGGCCACGCCAAAGTCGGCCGGCAGGTTGTCATCGTCGGCGGCGGCAACTCCGCCATCGACGCGGCCCGGGCCGCTCTGCGCGACAAGGCCTGCGAGAAGGTGACGATCTTCTACCGCCGGACGAAAGCCGAGATGCCCGCCATCGCCGAGGAAGTCGACGCCGCCATCGACGAAGGCATCGACATCCAATTCCTCGTGGCGCCGATTAAGGTCATCACGAGCTACGGCAAGGCGACGGCCATCGAGTGCGTCCGGATGAAGCTTGGCGAGAAGGACGCCAGCGGCCGGCCGAAGCCGGTTCCGATCGAGGGCTCGAACTTCGTCCATGAGCTCGACACGCTCATCCTGGCCATCAGCGAGCGGCCGGACACCTCCTATATCGGCGAAGGCGACGAGATCCGCCGCCACGGCGAGAACATCATCATCGACGAGGACACCGCCATGACGACGCGGGCGGGCGTCTTTGCCGGCGGCGACGCCGTGACCGGCCCGAGTTCGGTCGTCGACGCCATCGCCGCGGGCAAGCTCGCCGCCGAAACGATCGAGAAGCACCTCACGGGACGGCCGCTGCGGCGAGACCATCGCCTCACCCGCCCGTCCCAGTACGTCAAGCCCTGGATGCTTTCCGAGGAGGAACTCCAGATCACGAAGCGGGCGAAGATGATCCACCTGCCTCCGAAGGACCGCCACAAGAACTTCAAGGAAGTGGAGATCGGCCTGACCGAAGACACCGCCGTCCGGGAAGCCCGGCGCTGCCTGCGCTGCGACCTAGAGACCGCCGACGGCAAATCCGCGACGAAGGAGCCCTCATGATCAAATTCCGCATGAACGGAATGGATGTCCAGGCCGAGGAGGGTTCGACGGTCCTCGAGACGGCCCGTTTCTACGGGCTCGAGATCCCGACCCTCTGCTACAACGAAGGGCTGACGCCCTGGGGCGGATGCCGGCTCTGCCTGGTTGAAATCGGCGTCGAGCCGAAGAGCAAGCTCGCCTCCTCCTGCACGTATCCGGTCGAGGAGGGTCTGATCGTCCGGACGGATACGCGCCGCGTGATCGATGCTCGGCGAATGATGATCGAGCTCATGCTCTCGACCGCGCCGATGTCCAAGGAGATCCAGGACCTGGCCTCGAAGTTCGGCGTCACCCGGCAGCGGTTTGAACCGCGCAACGAGGAGTGTGTGTATTGCGGGTTGTGCATCCGGATATGCGCCGAACAGATGGACGCCCGGGCGATCGGGTTCCAGAACCGGGGTTTCAAGCGGAAAATTTCGACGCCCTTCGATATCCGGTCCGAGGACTGCCGGCTCTGCGGCGCCTGCATGTATGTCTGCCCGGCCTGCGCGGCCCGCTGCGGCGGCCCGAACGCCGATACGGACATCTGCAACGCCTGCCTGCAGATCGAGCCGACCTGCCTCGATCAATACGACGAGTTGCACTGCTGGATGTATGATGCCGGCCGGTGCGGCACGTGTGTCCAGGATAAACGCAAATAATCTCAAGCAACAAGGAGACCCAAATGTCATTCACGAAAATCAATCGAAGCGCGGCGACGTTAACCAAAAACAGGACCGAAGGTTCGATCAGCGCCATCAGCGGGATGTGCGTCACCTGCGTGGACGGCTGCATCGGAATGTGTGAGATCGGGAAATCCGCCTACCGGGGATCGGAGGTTCTCTACCCCCAGCCGTTCGGCATCATTACCGCGGCCTCGGAGAAAGAATATCCCTATGACCTGTCCCACTTCAGCATCATGGGCACGGCCGTCGGGGCTTACGGCGTCGAGGCGGACAGCGACAAGGCGACGTTCGAGAAAGTCTCGGTCGAGACCAAGATCGGCCGCGACAAGTCGATCAAGCTGAAAGTGCCCTTCATCTGCGGCGGGATGGGCTCGACCAACGTCGCGAAGCAGAACTGGGAAGGCCTGGCCATCGGCGCGGCGACCGCGGGCTCGATCCTGACGGTCGGGGAAAACGTCGCGGCCATGGACGAGGGCGCGGAGATCAAGAACGGCAAGGTCGTCCGCAGCCCGGACCTTGAAAACCGGATAAAGCTTTTTAAGGATTGGCAAGACGGCTACGGTACGGTCGTCGTCCAGGCCAACGTCGAGGACACGCGGCTGGGCGTCCAGGAATACGCCATCCGTAAGCTCGGCGTCGAAGCCGTGGAACTCAAGTGGGGCCAGGGCGCCAAGGACATCGGCGGCGAAGTCAAGATCAAAAACCTGAAAAAAGCCCAGGAGCTGAAGCGCCGCGGCTACATCGTTCTGCCCGACCCCGAAGAGGCCAGCGTCATCTCGGCCTTCGAGAAGGGCAGCTTCAAGGAATTCGAGCGGCATTCGCGGCTGGGCATGGTCGAGGAAGACAGCTTTATGAAACGCGTCGAAGAACTGCGGAAAGCGGGGGCGAAGTATGTCTTCCTCAAGACGGGCGCCTACCGGCCCGCGGACCTCGCCCGGGCGGTCAAATACGCCTCCAAAGCCAAGCTCGACATGCTGACCGTGGACGGCGCCGGCGGCGGGACGGGCATGAGCCCCTGGCGGATGATGAACGAATGGGGCATTCCGAGCGTTGAAATCTGGAGCCTGACCTACGACTACGCTCACAAACTAGCGAAGAAGGGTGAGTATGTCCCCGACCTCGTCTTCGCCGGCGGCATCACGTTCGAGGACCAGATCTTCAAAGCCCTCGCCCTCGGCGCGCCCTACGTCAAGGCCGTCGGCATGGCCCGCAGCCCGCTGGCCGCGGCCATGGTCGGCAAGACGATCGGCAAGCGGATCGAGGAAGGCCAGATCCCGGTGTATGTCGAGCGGTTCGGCAATTCCCGCGAGGAGATCTTCGTCGCCGCGCCCGAGCTCAAGCTAAAATACGGCAAGCGCTTCGCCGACCTCCCGAGCGGCGCGATGGGCTTGTACAGCTACTTCAAGCGGCTGAACCAGGGACTGCGCCAGCTCATGGCCGGAAACCGCAAGTTCGCCCTGAGTTACATCACCCGCGACGACATCGCCGCGTTGACGAAGGAAGCGGCCGACATCAGCGGCATCCCGTACGTCCTCGACGTCGATAAGGACGAAGTCGAGAAGATCCTGAAGGGTTAAGCTTATTTATGAGTGTCTCGGGCTTCGGGCCCGGGCCCTTCGTTTAAGTTCGGCGGTCATTCCGGGGACATGGGCTTCGGCCCATGTCCCCTTTTTTTATTCTCTCGGATAAGACAGTCCGACGCCGAGCCGACGCTGGAGCGGGGGCGGGGCCCCGTCGTTCGGCACCCATGTCCGCGAGCTCTGGATCCGCAGCTCGGCGAACTCGCGGCTCGGCAGCGCAAGTCTGACGTCGTGCCAGTCGTGGTCTCGGAATTCCACGACGGACTCTCCCCCGCCTTCAACCCGGAACGCGACTCGGACCGGGTTTTCCCCGATTCCGGGATGATTGCAGATGGCCCGCAGCCGGAGCTCGGACCGCCCGCGCACGGCGAGCGGGTCCCACGCTTTTTGGGACGTCCATCGCATCCAGAGGTCCTCGCCCCAATTTTCCCATTCATAAAATCCGTAGGGTAACCCCGGGACCACCGCGACCCGTTTGAGCAGCGCTTTGGCCGTCTTCGTCCGGCCCCAACGCCCGGACCGGGCGAACACGAAGAACGACCGGCGCGGGTATTCGAACGAGGCGTCGAAGCGCTCGTGAAGAAGCCGCTCCACCTCCCCCAGCCTTCTCAGCCCCGCCCGGCGGAAGGCCCGCTCCCACCAGGGGATCGCGGCATGGGTGAGATGGCCGAGATGGGGACGGCCTTTATCGTCGAGCGGGATGTTCCGGAAGGGACGGCCGCGTTCGGCGTCGCGGCGCCATTCCTCGAATTGAAGCGGATAGAGTTCGGGGCCGAAGGCGTTCGGACCATAGGCCGGGATGACGGTGAAAACGAGGCCGCCCGGCCGCAGCGCCCCGGCCAGATTGCCCAGCGCGTTCGGGACGCGGTCCGGCGGCAAATGCTCGAGAATATCGAGGGCCAGGACGACGTCGTAGGGTTCGGCCGGCCGGGGCAGGGACAAGACGTCGCCCCATCGGACCCAGGCCCGTGCCGCGGGATGGGCATGGTCTACGCACCATTGCGAGAAATCGACTCCCTCGGCTTCGACCCTCCACCCTCGCAACGCCTTGACGAGCAAGCCCATTGCGCAGCCGACCTCGAGGACCCGCCTCGGCCCGAAGTTCAGGGCGACGAACGCCGCGGTCGCGCGCTTGTCTTCGTTGTCGTCATAGATGATCGCGCTGTCGATGTCGCTCGCCGGCGGCCGGTAATAGTCCGCGCCGTAAAAGTCCCCTTGAAGCGCGTCCCGATAGAGGCCGTCGTAATCGGGCACGTCGCCCGTCATCGGGCCGCGTTTCGGGACCCGCGGCGCGTCATCCGTCATTTCGCCGCCTTGATTTCGTTCCAGACTTTGACCCATAACTCGTTGGCCGCGCCCAAGTCGGCGACGACCTCGCATTTCGACAGGACCGTCGGCGGAAGAAACACGGCGGGGTTCGTCCTCAGGTCTTCGTCGAAATACGCGTAGCTGTCCTTGTTGGGACAGAGATATCCGATGAAGAGAGAATTCTCCGCGGCCACGACCGGGTCGTGGAAAAAATTGATGAGGGCGTGGGCCAGCTCCGTCTGCGCGGAATTCTTGGGGATGACGAGGTCGACGCAGTCGACCGCCCCGCCTTCGAACGGCATGGCGTAGGCGATGTCCGAATTACCGGCCTGGACCGGAAGGACCTCGTTGCTGAAGCCGTGGACAAGAAAGGCCCGGCCCGCGGCCAGATCGGCCGGGACTTGTCCGTTTTCGAAGCGGGCCTGGTTTTTCTTCCAACGCAAGACGACGTCGCGGGCCTTGGCCAGTTCGAGAGGGTCGGTCGAGTTCAGGCTGTATCCGAGGGATTTCAGCGCCGCGCCGATCGTTTGCCGCATGTCGTCGAGGACGACGATCCGGCCCTTGAGGTCCGGCCGGTCGAGCATGCCCCAGGTCGGGAGAAAATCTTTGACCCGGCTCTTGAGATAGGCCAGGCCGGTATTCGCGACGACGTGCGGGACGGAGTGCTCCATCGTCTTGTCGAGGGCGATGCTCAGGAATTCCGGGTCGACGTGTTCGAGGTTGGGAAGCAGCTCATGGTCGAGGGGCTGGAGCATCTCCTGCGCGGCCATGAGGCCGACCAGGGAACTCGGCGCGGTCAGGAGGTCGCACGCGGCCACCTCATTGCTGAGGTCCGCATAGACGGTCTCGTTGGATTCGACCGTCGTGATCACGACTTTGCAACCCGCCTCTTGTTCGAACCGGGCGATGAGGGCGGGTTTGAACAGCCCGGCCCAAGCAAAGACATTGAGAATCGGTTTTGCCGATGACCGGCAAGCCGGAACCGGAAGACTGATCGCGGCAAGGAGGGCGATCGCGACGGCAAATTTTCCGATTTTCTTCATGGGGCCTCCACGGATTACGAACGGCCGGCCAACGGCGTTCCAGAGCGCTATGACGGTTCATCATCTTATCAGCAGAGAAGACGCTTGACAAGCCGGCCTCGAGCCCGCCCTTCGCCGCGCCATAACCGGGTATGGAGAAGGTTCTGAGCTCGTTCAGAAGATTGACACGGCCCGCCCTTCTTCATAAGATGAGACAAGAGGAGGCCGTCATGAAAAAAACTCCTTTCCTCGTGTGCGCCATTGTGTTGCTTTTAGCCGTTGCCGTTATCGCGGACGCGGCCGTCGTCAAAATCAAAGTCCAGACCGCCAACGTCCGGCAGAAACCGGACGCCACCTCCGCCGTCCTCAGCCGCGTCTCGATGGGGGCGATATTCGAATCGTCGAAAAAGGTCGGGAATTTCTACGAAATCTCGGTCACCGACAACTCGGGCAACCTTGTGACGGGATATATCAGCACCGATGTCTGCGAAGAAGTCGGCGCCGCGCCGACCGCTCCGGTCGCGCCTGTCGCACCCGCCCAAGTCCAGCGGCCGAAACCGACGCCGACGCCTCCGGCCGGGCCTAAGCGGGCCGGAGGAGTATTCATCGGGGCGGGGCTCGTCATGTCGAATTTCACATACGACTCGACGACTCAAAACAATATGGACTCGGGAGGAGCAGCGAAAAAGATGAAGCTCGGCTTCCAGGTCGGAGTCGGTTACGAACTCCCGCTGAGCGAGAACTTGGCGATCATGGCGGGACTCTTCTATTCGACGGCCGGAAATAAGGTCAATTACACCGCCGACAACACCGCCTATACCGACAAAGAAGACTTGGGCACACTTATTATTCCCATCGAAGTCAAGCTCAATTTCAACGGTCCCTTCGTCTCGGTCGGCCCCTATCTTGGATATCTCCTCTCGGCAAAATATTATTACGCGCCTAGCAACGAGACATTCGACGACTTAAAGGCAGATTCCGACGGATATGTCTATATGAAAAGACTCCATTTCGGGCTCACTTTTGGCGCCGGCATCGACCTCGATTTGGGCGGCGTGGGGCTGATGGTCAAGGCCGGCTACCAGCTCGGGTTATCCAATTTACATAATCCCTCCGATTCTTCGGACACGTTTTCGATGAAGCACAACGCCATCACGATTCTCGCGGCGATAAAGCTCTAGGCGGCGTTCCTAATTAAAAGAAGGCGTTTCCGTTTGACAAAACGGCCACGGGTTTCGCGGTTGAGCGCCCCTTGACCATGTGTGGAAAGAAATCGGGCTCGTTCAAAAGCTTGACACCGGCCCCCCTTCTAAATAAGATGGAAAGGAAAAAGAGGAGGTCCTCATGAAAAAAACTACAGTTTTCGTATGCGTCATTGTCTTGCTTTTAGCCGTTGCCGTTATCGCGGAAGCGGCCGTCATCAAAGTCAAGGTCCAAACGGCTAACGTCCGGCAGAAACCGGACGTCACGTCCGCCGTCCTCAGCCGCGTTTCGATGGGGGCGATGTTCGAATCGTCGAAGAAGGTGGGAAATTTCTACGAAATTTCGGTCACCGACAACTCGGGCAACCTTGTGACAGGATATATCAGCACCGATGTCTGCGAGGAAGTCGGCGCCGCGCCGACCGCTCCGGTCACGCCCGCCCAAGTCCAGCGGCCTCAGGTCGCGCCTAAGCCTCCGGCCGGAACGAAAAAGGCCGGCGGCCTTTTCATCGGGGCCGGACTCGCCATGACGAATTTCACGTACGACGCGGACACGAAAAAGTTTTTTGACGACTATGGAATCACGACTAAGATGAAGCTCGGCTTCCAAGTCGGGGTCGGCTATGAGCTCCCGCTAAGCCAGAATATCGCGATCGTCCCCGCCCTGTTCTATTCGACGATGGGGCAAAAGCTGAGCGCGACGTCAGACAATACAACGTTCACCGATAGCTATTCCTGGAGCAGCTTGATCATCCCTGTCGATGTCAAGCTCAGCTTCAACGGCCCGTTCGTCACCGCCGGCCCGTATCTCGGATACATTCTCACGGCAAAATACGTTCCGCAGGAGGGAGAGACGACGGACATGCTCGCGGCCGATCCCGATGGAAACGTTTTTGTCCAACGTTTCCATTTCGGAATTTCCATCGGCGCGGGCATCGAACTCGATATGAGCGGGATGGGGCTGGTCGTCAAAGCCGGCTATCAGCTCGGCTTGTCCAAGCTTAATAAAGCTTACGATTCGACGGACACGTCGTCCATCAAGCACAGCGCCATCACGATTCTCGCCGCCATAAAACTCTAAACGATCTCGACGAACGGCGGGGCCGCCCTTCCGCGGAGGAAGGTCGGCTCCGCCATTTTGTTTACGCCGCAACGCATTCCGGACGCAAAATTTCGTTTCGGCGTCTCTCCTCGTCTTTACGTTTCCCCCCTGATATGTTATAAATACGCCCTGGTTTTCAATGAGCGCCATCTCCATCGCCATCCAGCTGTTCGTGCTCCTGTTCGCCATCACGGTGCACGAGGCGTCGCACGGCTGGGCGGCGTATAAAATGGGCGACCCGACCGCCCACAACCTCGGCCGGGTGACGCTCAACCCGCTGGCTCATATCGACCCCGTCGGGACGGTCCTATTACCCGTCATGCTCGCGCTCGTCGGCTTTCCCGCCTTCGGCTGGGCCAAACCCGTTCCGGTCAATCCGCACAATCTGCGAAACCCGCGCCGGGACAACGTCTGGATCTCGTTCGCCGGGCCGGCCGCCAATTGTCTCGTCGCGGCCAGCGCGTTCGTCGCGCTCCTCGTCCTTAAAATCCTCGACCCCGGGGTCAACCGCTTCCTGCGGATTATCGTCCGGACCCTGTTCAAGAACCCCGAAATCCTGCGCGCCGCTCTTCCGCGCGGCCTCTATCCGCTGGAGGGACTGGCCCTCGTCCTGTACTTCCTCGTCATCATCAACATTTATCTCGCCGTGTTCAACATGATCCCCGTTCCGCCGCTGGACGGGAGCGGCGTCCTGATGGGCTTGCTGTCCGACCAGGCAGCGATGCGCTACGATCGCCTCCGGCCCTACGGATTCCTCATCGTCATCGCCTTCATCTATTTCGGCCTGCTGAACATCATCATCGCCCCGATCCAGATCTTCATCGACATCTTACTCGGATGAGCGGACACGACAGGAAAATCGTCCTCAGCGGGGTCCGGCCGACGGGACCGCAACATCTCGGCAACCTCGTCGGCGCCTTGCGCAACTGGCTGAAACTCCAGGACGTCTACCGGTGTTTCTACACGATCGTCGGCTGGCACGCCCTGAGCTCGGAGTACATGGACTCCAAGGTCATCAAGCCCAACACGCTCGAGGTCGCCCTGGACTGGCTCGCCGTCGGGCTCGACCCGGAGAAATGCGTGATGTTCCTCCAGGCCGACGTCCAGGAACACGCCGAACTCCATCTCGTCCTATCCATGATCACCCCCCTGCCCTGGCTCGAGCGCGTCCCGACGTTCAAGGAGATGCAGCAGGAAATCCAGGACAGGGACCTCAACACGTACGGCTTTTTGGGCTATCCCGTCCTCCAAGCCGCCGACATCGTCATCTACAAGGCGGACTTCGTGCCCGTCGGCGAGGACCAGGCCGCCCATCTTGAGCTGACGCGAGAGATCGTCCGGCGCTTCAACCGGATCTTCGGCCCGATCTTTCCCGAACCTCAGACGCTGCTGACCGAAGTCCCCCGGCTGGCCGGCACGGACGGCCGGAAGATGAGCAAATCGTTCGGGAACGCGATCCTCATCAAGGACCCGCCCGACGTCATCCGCGAAAAGATCCTGCCCA
>Ga0315279_10007550_pt1 | contig 13413 bp, 8 predicted proteins | sample YL17G06_20_MG_FD_203694 | JGI IMG/M metagenome (GOLD analysis project Ga0315279, IMG submission 203694) | Sediment microbial communities from Yellowstone Lake, YNP, Wyoming, USA - YL17G06_20 | ecosystem: Environmental > Aquatic > Freshwater > Lake > Sediment | place: USA: Wyoming | collected... | reverse complement strand
TCACCTGCCCGGTCGTCCTGTTCACCGCCACTTCGGCCATCGTCGCCACGTAGCTGCCGCTGTAGATCGCCAGCGCGACGCCCACACCGCGGCCGCTCGGCGCCTTGCCCGCCGTCCACTTGAAGCGATCGGCGGCGGCGGCGAGCACGCGGAGCATCCGCTTATCGCTGAGGTTTCTCCGGCGGAACTCGACGGGGTCGAGGCCCGCCTTCGCCGCCATGATGTCCATCTGCGATTCGCGCGCGAACGTGTTGGTGTTCACCGAGGGGGCTCGCCACGGCCCGACGCCGAACGGGTGATAGCCGGGCTGTTGCTGGCCCGACCAGCTGCCGTGCGCCACCGTGCGCTGGTGCGGCACGTCGTAGAACGTGTCGGCGTTGCGGTCGCCGGCGGCGTAGACGGTGAAGTCCCACAACGTGAGCTTGCCGCCGGCGTCGATGCCGGACTTGATCTTCACGACGGCCGCCGGCCGGAACGTGTCGTGGAAGAACTCCTCGGCGCGGCTCCACATGACCTGCACCGGCTTGCCGGTGAGCGTCGCCAGCCGCGCGGCCTCGACCGCCTGCGGGCCGGACGTCTTGCCGCCGAAGCCGCCGCCGACGTAGGGCGGCATGATCACGTGCACCTTGTCGGGCGTCAGCTTGAGCGCCTGCGCCACCTGGTTCCGCACGCCGAACGGCGCCTGCGTGGACGCCCACACCGTGACCCGGCCGTTCTCGATCTTCACCGTCGCAGCGTGCGTCTCGATCGGCGCGTGCGCGACGTAGCTGTTGAGGAACGTCGAGTCGAACGTGGTGGCCGAGGTGCGTTCGCCCTCCGCCAGGTCGCCGGCCGGCTGGCCGACCGCCTGTCCGCGCGGCGCGTTCTTAACCAGGTGGTCGAAGATGCTGATGTCGTCCACGGTTGCAGGCGGCATCTCCCACTGCGCCTTGACCGCCTCCAGCGCCCGTTCCGCCTCGTCCGGGTGCTGGTGGAGGACGGCGATCAGATCGCCGTCGCGTACCACCTGCGCGCCGTCGATCTTCCCGGCCGCGCTGGTGTCCACGCTCTTCAGCCTGGCGCCGTGCGCGGGCGGCCGGACGATCTTCGCGTGGAGCATGCCCGGCAGGATGATGTCGCCGGCGTACTTCGCCGTGCCGGCCACCTTGTCGCCGATGTCGCGGCGCCGCGGCGACGTGCCAATCACCTTGCACGCAGACGCCGCCTTCACCGCCGGGCGCTTGTCCAGATGCCGCTCGATCTTCTGGCCCTTCGTCAACGCGGCGTAGGTGACGCGGACCGCCGGGCGCGACGAGTCGACGACGGCGCCGTTCTCGGTCTTGAGCCGATCGACGGGCAGCTGCAGGCGCTCGGCGGCCAGCTGCATCAACACCAGCCGCGCCTCGGCGGCCGCCGCGCGGAAGGGCGGACCGAACTGGCGGATGGTCAACGAACCGAACGTGCCCGGGTCGGTCGGGCAGAGATCGGTGTCGCCGAGCGTGATGTCCACCTTGTCGAGCGGCACATCGAGTTCCTCGGCAATCAGCTGCGGCAGCGCGGTCATCGCGCCTTGCCCGAGCTCCACCTTGCCGGAAAAACACTGCACCCGGCCGTCGGCGCCCACGTGCAGGTACGCGTTGAAGTCGCTCGGGTATCCGCCCCGCCCCTGCGGCATCCGGGCCGGCTCCTGGAACGCCAGGAGGCCGTCCACCGTGAAGAACACGGTGATGCCGGCGCCGAAGACTTTCAGGAAGTCGCGGCGGCTCACGCCCGACAGGTGATCGGACGCCGCCAGGTCGCGCGTCTCGTCTCGTGTCATGAGCGTGCTCCTTTCGCCTGCTTTGCCGCGGACCGGATCGCCGCGAGGATCCGCACGTGCGTCCCGCACCGGCAGAAGTTCTGATCCATGTGCTCGACGATCTGCTTGTCGGTCGGCGACGGGTTCTTCCGCAGCAGCGCGTGCGCGGTGAGGATCATGCCGGATGTGCAGAACCCGCACTGCGCGGCGTTGTGCGACGCGAACGCCTGCTGCAGCGGATGGAGCTTGCCCTTTTGCGCCAGCCCTTCGATGGTCGTGACGCGCTTGCCGGCGACATCTCTGACCGGCAGCTGACAGGAACGCACGGCCTCGTTGTCGACGAGCACGGTGCAGGCGCCGCACAGTGACGCGCCGCAACCGAACTTGGTGCCCGTCAGGCCGAGATCCGAGCGCAGCACCCAGAGAAGCTTGCGCTCGCCGTTCACGGTCAGCCGTGTCGGCTTGCCGTTCAGGGTGAATGAGACCGTTTGCCTCATGAGAATCTCCTCCGCGAGCGCCATTCTAGATCAGCGGCAGCAGTCGAGAATCAGGAATCAGGAATCAGGAGTCAGAAGCCTGGAGCCTGGAGCCTGGAGCCCGGAGCCCTAATACCCCGGGTGTCCGTATCGGGCGGCGTTGGGAATGAGCTCGAAGTAGGTGTGGGCCGGCAGCGTGGTCTGCCAGTGGCCCGACACACGCGCGTAGCCGACGAGGCCGAAGAAGAGGATCGCGATGCCCGCGGCCACCGCCCAGCCGGGCATCGCCCGGCGCCGGGGGCCGACGAGATCGAGCGCGCCGCGCGCCGGACAGATCGAGACGCACTCGAGGCAACTGGTGCACTCGGCCGACCGGATCGTGATGCGGCGGTCCACCGGCAGGAGCGACGGGCACGCCTTCGCGCACTTGCCGCAATCGATGCAGGCATCCTGGTTGCGCCGGATGCGTGCGGGGCTGAAAAGCGCGACCAGTCCCATCAGCGCGCCATAGGGGCACAGGTATCGGCACCACACGTTCTTGACGAGGACCGACGACACGACCAGGACGGCGATGACCATCGCGGCGGTGGACGTGAGCGCCCGGAAGAAGTCGAGCATCTTCACGTCGGCAATCAGGCCGTAGGGCGCATCCAGGAACGCGCGGATGTCGGGGGCGGCCATGCGAGTGACGGCGTACAGGAACAGGCCGAGCAGCAGATACTTGGGGCCGCGAAGCGGGACGTCGAGCCATCTCGGGAGGGCGAAGTTGCGGCCGAAGATCTCGCGGCCGCCCTGCCACAGCCACTCGGACACGGTCCCGATTGGACACAGCCAGCTGCAGAACGCCTTGCGGAAGACGAAGCTGATGGCCGCGAACGCGAGAAGCAGGAACAGGCCTGCAGGATGCACGTCGGCGATGCGGCCGGTCAGCAGGAAGTACTTGAGGTTCATCAGCGCCGCGATCGGCAGCCAGCCCTCGACGCCCGGCGGCCGCGGCACGTAGACCGACTGCCCGGCGGTCTCGAAGTAGCGAACGAAGAAGTAGAAGCGGGCGCCGATCCAGACGTTCAGCAGGAGAAAGGCGACCTGCACCGAGCGGCGCGTGAGTTGTGCGTGGTCGGCCTGCCGCCGCACCAGGCGCTTCCGGCGCACGGGGTGGGACGCCGGACGTGTGGCGTGGTCGGCCTCCGGCCTGCCGCCGACCGCCATCGGTCCTGGCGGAGCGGTGCGGTGGAACGTCAACGGTTGCGGCAAGTACCGCGCGGGCTGGGCAGGCATTGATGTACCGTCGGGCTGCACGGCAGTGCGCCCTACCGCGAGGATAGCCGGGGGGCGCCCGACCGGTTATGACGGCGGTCATACAACACGGGCAGGTTCAGCCGATGCCCAGGAAGATGCGATGGGGGTACCTCGCCTGCCGCTGCGTGGCCGACGTGCGTTCGCAGGAGCGATCAGGGGGCGCGATCAGAAGTTGCTCCTGAGCGTCACGCCGGGCCGGAAGACGAACACCCCCGCGCCGATACGGCTGTCCCCCCCGATGAGGTCCCTCTACTGACTACTTCTTCGCCGGCACCGCGTCCAGCGTCAGCACTTCAAATGGTTTCAGCGCGAAGGTGTGCGGCTGCCCCGCCCTGAGATCGATGGTTGGCGCCTGCCGATCCGCGGCCCACGGACTGCGCGCGCGGTAGTCGCGCGGCCCGCCTGCGGGGAGCTCGAACGCCTTCGCGATGTCGAGTGTGACGCTGGCCGGCCGGTCGCTCGGATTGCGCAGGACGAGGACCCCCTTCGCGGGCGTCCACGACGCCCAGCCGTACACCTCGAACTTTGCGGGATCGCCTCCAACCCAGTGCGTGTCGAAGAGCACATCGGCGTTGGCCCGCGACCACTTCGCGGCTTCCGCCAGCGTGTCCCAGTTCTTCGGCGAGAGCAGCGACGGCGTCACGTACATCTCCTGCAGCTGGGTGCCGGTGCCGAAGTAGTCGTGGATCTCCGCGGTGAAGTCGTCTTGCGGGTCGGTGTCGAGGCCCTTCGCGTTCTTCGCGTAGATGAGGCCGTGCAGCATCAGCGAGCTGAGCGGATAGAGCGGCCCCTTCTGCACGATGCCCCTGTAGGTGTCGGCGTCGCGGTAGGTGATCCACCGCTGGCGCATGGAGCCGGCTTCCTGCTTGATGAAATCGTGATCCGAGCCGCCCCGCCAGATCGAATCGGCGTACTGCAGCCAGAACGGCGACGGCCACGTGCCCGTCGTCAGGTTGATGAAGATGTCCGGCTTCTGCACCCGCAGGTCGTCGATCAGCTGGATGGCCGCCTCGAAATCGTTCCCGAACTGGCTGCCCGGCGCTGTGCCGAGGGCGCGGCCGGTGCCGTCGAACTTGAACATGTTGACGCCGTACTGTCGCACCATGTTGGTGCAGACCTCGTGAAACCGCTTGTAGTACACGGGCCCCGACAGGGCGAAGCCGCCCTTGTTGGTCTCGTAGCCCTGCTTCTGGCCGAACGCCATCCGGATCTTCTTGGGTTCGCTGTAACCGCCCCACGGCGACATCCACACGCCCGGCGCCGCGCCGTACTTCGCGGCCGCCTGCTTCATCGGCGCGAAGCCCTGCGGGAAGCCGCCGTTGAAATCCCACAGCGACTCGGGGTTGTCCCACCCGTCGTCGAACAGGAATGAATCGAGCGTCACGCCGCGCTTGACGTTCAGTTCCCGGCCGTAGGTGTCGATGACGTCGACCGCGGCCTTCTCGTCGTACTTCGCGACCGGGAAATACCCGATGTCGTACCAGGTGTTGTAGTGCAGGAACGTGCGATACGGGTGCGCGCGCTCGCGCTCGAGATACTGCAGGAACGCGCGGCGCATCTGTCCTGGCGGGGCCACGCCGACCACCGACGAAACCGTGAACGTCTGGCCCGCGCGCACGGGCACGTCACGCGAGAGCGAGCAGCGGGCGCGCTCTGTCTCGACCGCGCACTGCGACATCGGGTGCTCGACGCCGGCGAAGGTGTTCCCGGCGACGATGGGCGAGCCCTGGGCCGTGCCGACCACCGCCGCGCCGGGCAACGCAGTGTCGGTCAGCACGATCTGCCTGATGTTCAGGTCGGCATCGGCCGCCTTCACCTGGACCTGCTGGCGCAGGTAGTTGGCACCTTTTCGAAGCATGCCGCGCCACGCGATCTGCGAGCCGTTCGGTCCCGCGAAGAACACGACGATCGCACGGCCCGGGAGCCGGTCGGCCAGACGGGATGCCCTGGCCTCGCCATCGCGCCTCTCGATGGCGATCGACCGGCCAACGACTTTCAGCTCCGACGCCTTGACGGCCGTGCCGTCCGACAGCACCAGCGTGAACAGCTCGTCCCCGATCGGGATCGGTCGATTGGAGATCTTGTCGGTCATCGAGACCGGCTTCATCGTCGAGCCCTGGACGCGCCACTGGCCCGCGATCGCGGCATTGCCGAGCGACAGCGTGCCACCCTGCACGCGCGCGACCACCGCGCCACCGTCCACGATCGTGCAGCGTGCGAGGTCGTTGTTCTGGGTCCAGCCGCGGACCGCGAGACCGACAACGGCACCGACGATGACAGTCAGACGTGCGACCCGCATCAACATCTTTGACCTCGTTCCGAAGGCCCCGGGCAGAAGCCCGGTGCCTACCACTCCAGCGCGGCTGGTCCCGCGGCTGTCGCGAAGAACTGCGCCCGGCCGGCGTGTTGCGGGAATGCCGCCACGTATCGCGCGGACCATCGCGCGCAGAACTCACCCGCCTGCGGCGCCCCGACGAGCGCCCACACGCTGCCCCCGAATCCCGCCCCGAACGCCGATGCCGCCACCGCGCCGAGCTCGCGCGCCGAGCGTGCGAGGAACGACGTCTCGGGGACCTGGTTCGCCAGTCCTCTTTCGGCGCCGGCCTGCGACCGGTCGACCAGATCGGCGATCTCGCCCACCCGGCCGGCCGCCAGATGGTCGCCGACTTCGGGAATGATGACGAACGTCTCTTCGACGAACTGGTCGAAGCGCGCGCGCAACCCTTCGCCGGTGGAATCCACGAAGCCGGTCCCGGACCGATCGCAGTTCTCGCCAGCCTGAGGCGGCGGAAACTGAAATTCGTCCCGATCTGATTTCACGACTGATTTCGCGAGGATTGCGCGGATGCGGTCGGCGGCGTCCGCGCTCGATTCCACCGCGCCGCGAAGCGTTGGGTCGTGCCGCCCGGTCGTGCGATTCCAGAGTTCCAGCACGCGCCGCGCGGCCAGCGACGCCCGGTTGTAGGTGTCGCGCGCGGCGCCCGTCTTCTCCGCCACGACGCCGCTGACCGCGATGGCGAAGACGTAGCCGGCCGGCATCGGGATCTGCCGTTCGTGCCGTACCGGGCAGAACGAGTACTGGCTCAGCTCGCCCGCGCGGCAGCACAACATCGCGGTGTGATCCTCGCTGCCGCCGAACGTGCCGACGCCTGCGTCGCCGCCGAGCGCCCGGAAGTCCTGACCGTTCTCGATGGTGCCGAGGTACTCGGCGAGATCTTCGCGGCTCGTGATGTTCGCCCGCCAGGCCCCGGTTGCGGGCAGGTCGTTCACCGCCGAGAGCGCGAGCAGCATGGAGGTGATGAGCGCGCTCGAACTGCTCATGCCCGCGGCCATCGGCAGGTCGCTGCCGAACGCGATGTCCGCACCGCGCAGCGCGCCCGCGAAATTCCGCGCGACTCGCCGGGCGACGGTGGCGATGTAGAGCGCCCAGTCGCCGCCCGATCGCTCCGCGGCGCCGCGGGAGGCCTCCCGGGGCGGCACCGGGTCGCGATCAACGGTCACGTCCGCGCGCGTGTTCGAGACGATGTCGGTCACGCAGACCGCACCGTCGCCCCGGGGCCGCGCAACCAGGCAGATGCCGCGTTCCGCGGCGCACAGCAGGCTTCGGCCGCCGGCGTAGTCGGTGTGCTTGCCCAGGACCTCGATGCGCCCCGGCACGAACACCGCGAACGGCTCGCCGACGCCGGCCGGCGCAGGCCCGAGCTGGTCGCTCGCGCGCTGGAGCAGGCGCGCCTTGCGCGACGCCTCGGCCTCGCTCATGCCGCTCGCGAGCAGGCGCTCGGCAAAGCGGGTCACAGCCGGACGTCCACGTCGCGAAGCCGCCGCGCGACATCCTCGACATCGGCGCGGCTGGTCAGATCGAGCACCGGCCGCGAGTACCTCAACACCTTGAACCGCTCGCCACTCGCAATCGCCCACTGCACGGCGTCGGCCAGCTCCAGCTCGCCCCGGGCCGATGGCGTGACGTGCGCGCACGCCTCGAACATCAGCGGGCCGAACAGCCAGCAGTTCATGCTGACCAGCGCGCCGGGGCCCATCGCGGCCATGGTGGCGGCATCGGGCTTCTCCATGATGCCCTCGAGATCCCCGTCCGGCGTGACGCGCAGCAGCGCGAAACGCGCAACACGATCGGGATCGACGTTTCCCAGCGTGATCAGCCCGTCGCGATCGAACCCGGGCAGGGCCGGCCGCCCCAGCAGGCGAAGCGCCCGCAAGACGTCGACCGGGTAGTAGTTGTCCGAGTTGATGACGAGGAAATGGTCGCCGTCGGCGAACGCGCGCGCCGCGGCCACTGCATCGGCCGTGCCGCGCGGCTCCACCTGCACGGCAAACGAGAGGCGGAGGCGCGTCGGCGGCGTCGCCACCGTGTACTGCCGCCGGAGGGCGTCGTGCTCGGGCCCGATGATCAGGCAGACGTGATCGAATCCCGCGTCCGCCAACCCGCTGATGACGTAATCGAGGAAAGGCCGCGCGGACCCACCCAGCGGGATCAGGCCTTTCAGACCGCGGTCGGCCGCAGCCGCCTGCCCGGGGCTGAGCATGGTCGCCGGGTGGCCGCGGCGCATGCGCGTCCCAAGGCCGCGCGCCATGATGACCGCCTTGTGCACCCCGGCGCCGCTGCCGCGCTGGACCTCTCTCCACGCCGCGTTCGACATCGCGAGGCGACGATAGAACGGATTGGAAAGGGAGATCAAGTCGTCCGAGGTCCGATGTCCGAAGTCCGAGGTCCGAAGGCCGATAAGGTGTCGGTGCCAGACGTGCAGAATGCTGCAGTGCAAGACCTGACCCCAGAGTTACAATGTGGCGCCTCCGACCCGGCCGCCAACAGAGGATGCCTTTATGGATTTCGACCTCCCGAAAGAAGCGAAGCTGGTTCGACGCACGGTCCGCGAGTTCGCCGAGGGCGTCGTCGCGCCGCTCGTGGACGAGATGGAGCTGACGGGCGAGTTCCCGCCGTCTTTGATCAAGCAGATGGGAGACCTGGGCGTGCTGGGGCTCGTCACGGCGCCGGAGCACGGTGGTTCCAATCTCGGTTACCTGGCGCGGACGGTTGCGGTCGAAGAAATCAGCCGCGTGTCGGCGGCCGCCGGCATCAGCCTGCAGGTGCACCACATGGGGGCCGCGGCGATCGGCGAGTTCGGCTCGGACCACCAGAAGGCGAAGTACCTTCCGGCGTTCTGCCGCGGCGACTCGCTCGGCACCTGCGCGATCACCGAGCCGACCGGCGGCTCGGACCTGCTCGGCATGACGAGCACGGCGCGCCCCACCGGTGATGGCTACGTGCTGAACGGACGGAAGTGCTTCATCACGAACTGCCACCTGAGCGATGCCATCGTCACCGTCGCCAAGACCGGCGAGGGCCCGAAAGGCCTCAGCGCCTTCGTCGTCGAGAAAGGCACGGCCGGGTTCTGCGCCGGCCGGCACGAGCGCAAGATGGGCCTGCGCGGGTCGGACACCGGCGAGATCGTCTTCAAGGACTGCCTCGTGTCCCGTGAACATCTGATCGGCAACGAAGGCGACGGGATGACGATCGCGCTGAAGACGATCTCCGAGGTCGGCCGCGCGGGCATGGCCGCCACGGCGCTCGGCATCCTCCAGGCGTGTTTCGACGAGGCGATCAAGTTCGCGAAGGACCGCACGCTCTACGGGCGCCCGATCGCGCAGCTGCAGGCCATCCAGTGGCAGGTCGCGGACATCTTCGCGGACCTCGAGGCCTCGCGGCTGCTCTGCTACCGGGCAGCCTGGCTGAAGGACGTGGGCCGCGAGTGCGCGATCGAGACGACGCTCGCCAAGACGTACGTGACCGAGGCCGCCGTGCGGGCCGCGAAGAAGGCGGTCGAGATTCACGGCGGGTGCGGCACGATGCTCGAGTACCCGGTACAGCGATACTTCCGCGACGCCATGGTCTGCATCTCCGCCGGCGGAACGGCGGAGATCGGCAAGCTGGTCGTCTCGCGCGCGGTGCTGTCCTAGCAGCCGGCATGCACCAGGCACCTGCACTCAGCACCTGGCACTCAGCACGTAGCACATGGCACGCAGCACACAGCACAGAGAGCCATCCGATGCGACCACTTCACATCATCGTCTGCATGAAACCGGTCCCGGACCCCAGGAAGTGGGGAAAGCTGAAGCTCGATCCGGAAACGATGCTGCTGCAGCGGGGTGACGTGCCGGCGATCATCAACCCGCTGGATCGGCACGCGATCGAGGAGGCCCTCGTGCTGCGCGAAAAGCACAGCGGGTCGGTGACCGTCGTCACCATGGCGCCGCCGGAGGCGGAGGACCAGATCGGCGAAGCGCTGGCGATGGCCTGCGATCGCGCCTGCCTGCTGTCCGATCGCGCCTTCGCCGGCGCCGACACGCTCGCGACCGCGCGCGTTCTGGCTGCCGCCATCCGGAAAGTGGACGCGTTCGACCTCGTGTTCTGCGGCGCATACTCGGCCGACGGCAGCACCGCGCAGGTCGGTCCCCAGCTAGCCGAGCTGCTCGGCTTGCCGGACCTGACGCAGGTGATCGCGCTCGAGGTGCGGAACCAGGTCGTGCGCGCGCGCTGCCAGGTGGACGATGACGAAACCGTCTACGAGGCCGACCTGCCGGCCGTCGCGACGTTCGCGCGCGGATCGAACGTGCCACGCCTGCCGACCATGCGCGGAATCATGCACGCGACGCAGGCAGTCATCGAGCGCTGGACAGCCGCCGATCTCGGCCTGAGCGGCGACGGCGTGGGATTGAAGGGTTCGCCGACGCAGATGCTGAACGTCTTCACGCCGCCATCGGGCCGGAAAGGCGAGATCCTGCAGGGAACGGCAAACGAAGCAGCGGCCCGCCTGATTGAACGGCTGCGGGCGGAACGATTGATCTGAGCCGGGCGGAGCAAGCTCCGCCCCTACGGCCTTTGGGCCTTGGGCTTTCGACCTTCGGCCTTGGGCTTTGGGACGTGCTGAAAGCCGAAAGCCCAAGGCCTTCCGAGGATTCACCATGGTCGCCCAACATTCCATCTGGGTCTACGCCTCGCATTCGGACGGCGCCGTTCACCCGGTCACGCTCGAGCTGCTCGGCAAGGCATCGGAGCTTGCCGCGCCGACCGGCGCGAGGGTCGAAGCGGTGGTCATCGGCCGCGACAACGACGCACTCATCGAGCAACTGCGGACGGCCGGCGCGTCGCGAATCTACTCCGTGGACGCCGAACGCCTGGCCACGTTCTCCTCTGCGTTGTACGCCTGCGTGCTCGCGGATCTGGTGACCCGGCACCGGCCAGCCGTGCTGTTGACCGGCTGCGATGCCCGGACGGCGTCGCTCGCCGCTCGCGTGGCTGCACGGCTGGGCACCGGGCTCAGCGCGCACTGCACGGACCTCAAGATCGAACGCAACCTGCTCGTTCAGACGGTGCCGGGCTTCGGCGGCCACCTGATGGCGAACATCGTCTGCCCCGAGAGGCGCCCGCAGATGGCAACGGTGACGGCCGGTATCTTCAGGCCGCTCGGTGAACCGTGTGCGCCAGCCGAGGTGATCAACGAACAGGTCGAGATTCCGGCGAGCGTCCGGTCGGCGCGCGTGCTCGACCACCGCAGGCGAACCGCCCCGGGCGCCGATTCGCTGGCGAGCGCCGAAACGGTGGTGGCGGGTGGATTCGGCGTCGGGTCGAAGGACGGTTGGGCGCTGGTCGAACAGCTCGCGGCGGAGTTGCACGGGGCCGTCGGCGCGACGCGGCCGCCGGTGGACGAAGGCTGGGCGAGCGCCGCCCAGATGATCGGTGCGAGCGGCAAGATCATCGCGCCGACGCTCTACGTCGCGGTCGGCATTTCCGGGATGATGCACCACTCGGTCGGCATCCGCGGTTCGAAGATCATCGTCGCCATCAATGCGGACGCGAAGGCGCCGATCTTCGGCCTGGCCGACTACGCCGTCGTGGGCGATGCCGGCGAGGTGATGCGCGCGCTCATCCAGCAGTTGAAGACGGGTGAAGCGCTGGCGCCAGCCATCAAGCCGCCCGGGCACACCAGGACGGCCGATCAGTTCAAGGCCAGCCTGCGCGCCCTCAGGCCGAACATGTACAAACGCGGCAAGCTCATCGACGATCCGGTCGCGGACCCGGTCACGCGGCGGACCATCGAGGGGCACGCGCAGATCTTCGAGGCCGGCCGCGACCCGCGCTACCAGGACCTCGTCACGACCACCTCGCACCTGACCGGCAAGCGCATCTCGCGCTACCTGTCGATCCTCCGCTCGCCGGAAGACCAGATCGCCAACAGCCGGATGAAGCGGCTGATGTTCCAGCTCACCGGCACGTGCACTGGCGGCCGGTGCGCCGGCTGGGCCGCGCTGAACGCGATGTGGTCGACGACGTGGGACATCGACCACGACCTGGGCACCCACTATCACCAGCGGTTGACCGACTGGCTGATCGGCGCGCAGGAGCACGACATCACGCTGGCCGGCGCGCTGACCGATCCGAAGGGACAGCGGAGGCTCGGGCCGTCGAAACAACCGGACCACGACATGTATCTGCGCATCGTGAAGCGCACGCCCGAGGGCGTCGTCGTGCAGGGCGCGAAGGTCATGATCTGCGGGATCGCGGCCGCCAACGAGATCTTCGTCATGCCGGGCGTCCGGCTGAAGCGGGAGGACGCCGACTACGCCGTGTCGTTCGCGATCCCGAAAGACGCGCGGGGCCTGACCATCGTCGAGGCGCGCCACGCGTCCGACGATCGCGAGCTCGAAGAAGGGTTCGACAACCCGGTCACGCGCGGCGGCATCACGCAGGCCTATCTCTTCTTCGAGAACGTGTTCGTCCCGCGCGATCGACTCTTCATGTGCGGCGAGTACAGCTACGCCAACGAAGCGGTCTTCCGGTTCACGCTTCCCTACCGCTCGGCGATCGGCGGGTGCGTGGCCGGCCAGGGAGACGTGATGGTGGGCGCGGCGGTGCTGATCGCGCGCGCGAACGGCCTCGACGAGAAGGTGTTCCGCGACAAGCTCACCCAGATGATCGTCAACAACGAGACGACGTTCGGCGTCGGGCTGGCGGCCGCGGTGATGGGACGGCAGCATCCCTCGGGCAGCTGGCTGCCGGACCCGCTGCTGGCACACACCAACAAGGTGCACGTCGCGACACTGCCGTACGAAACCAAGCGCCTCACGCAGGAGATCGCGGGCGGGATCGCCGAGACCGGCTGCATGCCGTCCTACCGGGATTTCGTCGACAGCCGCTACGGCCACCTGATCCAGAAGTACCTGAAGGCGAACTCACCCGCCGAAACCCGAATGCGGATCGCGCGCCTGATCGAGTGGCTGACGCTGGGTGCGGGCGTGCCGGGCTGCATGCACGGGGGCGGATCACCGGACGGCGCGAAGATGGTGGTGTTCAGTCAGGCGGACGTCGCCGGCATGGTGGAAGCGGCCAAACGCGTTGGCGGGATCTCGGACATCTCGCTGTCGGCGCCGCCGGGGAAATAGGGCAGGAGTCAGGAATCAGGAGCCAGAAGCCTGGAGCCTGGAATCAGGATTCGGGGGTCCGGAGCCTCGGCGCCGGTCGCACATCCTGGTCCTGATTCCTGATTCCCGATTCCCGATTCCTGATTCCCGATTCCTGATTCCTGTTCTGCTACCCCTTCTTCGGCCCGCACTTCCGGCCGCCCTTGGCCTTCTTCGCAGCTTCCTTCTTCGCCATCATCAGCTCCTTGAGGGCTTCTCGTGAAATGGCCGCCACCGGCGTGAGAGCCGGCGGTCCCACGGCCTAGCGTCAGTTTCCCACGTTCGCGACCGGCGTGCGGCGTTCTGTCTGATTGGGCAGGACTTACCGGCGCCGGCGTGTATATGCAACGGCGGGGAGCGGCCCGTCGCGGACCTGCAGCGCGGTAG
>Ga0315279_10007549_pt1 | contig 13413 bp, 21 predicted proteins | sample YL17G06_20_MG_FD_203694 | JGI IMG/M metagenome (GOLD analysis project Ga0315279, IMG submission 203694) | Sediment microbial communities from Yellowstone Lake, YNP, Wyoming, USA - YL17G06_20 | ecosystem: Environmental > Aquatic > Freshwater > Lake > Sediment | place: USA: Wyoming | collected... | reverse complement strand
CCGTAAAGATCAATTCCATTGCAATTTCTTCAATATCATCCGATATTCTTCTCATGCTGCTTCACGTCCTCAAATTGCTGTCAAGTTTGAACATGTCCAATTCTTTTTATTGGATATTAAACTATTGCTTAGTTGACTCATAGGTTGGTTGTTAATGTTGTTTTTGATATGAGATAACCATCAGGGCTTTTCTCTCTTTCAAATCTTGCCCTTAGTGGTGGTTGTAGTTGTAATTAAGTAAAGGGTAAAAGAACCCTTTTATGCTTTATGACGGACAGCGACCTTATCATAGCTGCTGCTGCCAGCTCTCTTGCAGACAGGACAGAAGCCGCTTCTCGCAACTGCCTCGTTGTGACTGCCTATGTGTTCATGAGGCGTTCTAGTGGACCTTCCCAGTTTCGCGGCTATCTTCTCCATGCCTAAATTGTCAACTAAATAAAGCTCGATCATCTCTGAGTGCTCCTTGTCGCTCACGGTTTTGAACGAGCCTCTGTATTCTGCCTCGTGCAATTCCTCGCCATACTCTATCTTGATGCCGACTTGAGAAACAATGTCTTCCTTTTCTACCTTATGCCAATCATGATACGGAAACTCTCCTAGGCCTAGCGCGCCGGTTCTGCTTACGATTATGAAGTTTTCAGGTCTCATGTTCCTTATGACTGTAGGATTGTAGAAACTGTATAACCATTCCAAGTCAGACGCTAGACCGAGCACACCCTGGCTTTTCAGGATCAGGTAGTCAGACAGGTTTCGTATGTCTATATCAATCGACATGTACCGGACTGAATCTAACCCTAGTGCCATGCCTACATGTCGTGCTTCTCGAATCAGATAAACCATGTTTGCCTTCGCGAAGATTTGATTCTCACATATTTTGAGCCTTGAGTAGTAGAAATTTGAAGCTTCCCGGACCACAAGATAAAGAAGGCGTTTGTAGTGAAGGCGTTTATAGAGTAGGTCCGTGAGTTTTCCAGCGTTATAGAATTCTTGATCATGATTCAGATACAGCGGTGACGCCGAGATTATTACGTCAAAGTTTTCGATGTCTTGAAGTGTGACTTGGTCAACTTGCTTAACTGGGTAACTGGCTTGAACGTCTACGTTCTCGCCTTTGACTAGCAGAATTTTCTTGTCTTTCGCGAGAGGCGATCGGAGCCATGCTAAACCTTCTCCGTCTCTTGAGCCGAACAGGTCAAAGATCACAGCGTCTTTCTCTCCGTAGAGCATCGCGACATCTTCAAGAAAAGCACTCTTACCGTTTCCTCTTGAGCCTAAAACAAACCATGTGCTCGGCGATGTGAAAGTCAGTCTGTCGTTCTCTCTAACCCATAGCACTTTCACTTTCTTGTTCTTCTCCTTGCTTTTGGCTTTTCTGCATCAAAGCGGTAAGCACGTCTCTGTAGACTTCCGGCGTGATCTCTTCGCTTACGATTGCCTCGATTGGTCTAAGCTGCATGATGGCCCATGCTTCAAATTCGCCTTTCAACTCTGAAAAAGAAAGCCTAGATAACGCGTATGTTTGTTCATAGAACGCTTTTGAATCAGACGTCTTCTTGAACCATTCTCTGACCTCTTCCAAAATCTCATCTTTGCACTTATGCCACTGATCCACATCACCTGAATAACTGTAGTTGCAGACTGGAGAGAAGTCCGGGTAATTGTCTTCAACGTATGCAGTGTCGAGGGGATAGTGTTGAAGCTCAAGAACGTGCCAGGCTTTGATACACTTCTTATAGTTCTCTTCTGTCTGTTTGAAACTCCATGAACACCTTATCAGGCCGGGGTTATGTTGCGCTGAGATGTTGCTTTTCTCCGTGTTGATCAGCGATGTTGAAACGAGAAAGATACACTCGACCAAGTTCATGTCTATCCTGTCTTTCTTCTGAGACATGCCGACAGCTTCACAGATCGCTTGAACCTTCACTAAGGGAGAGCCGGACATGTTTCCTCGGATGAGTAGCTGAGTCATGAGTTGTTCTCTTATGCCTCGGCGTGCGGTCCTCATGGCAGTACTGACAAACGCTTCAAAGCCGCCTTTCTTCTGCTCTGTTGATTCCGGTTCTATTCCGTTTGGATTCTGATCTTCCTTTTCATTTTCGACCATACTTATTTTCTCCATTACCTTGAATTTTCCAGAATAAACCGATCAGGATAAGAATCATAGTTGAAAAAGTAAATGAGAAAATCTTCAGCAGATAGCTTATCGAAAGAATCATGATCTGCATGTTTAAGATAATCGCGAGCATGCACACATAGAACAATAGAATTTCATTCTTCATGCTGTCTTCTCCTAAGTTCTGAGGCTAAGCGTCTGCATCGCTCCCCGATTTCCGACTGAGTCAAACAAGCGGTCCTTCTCCTGTTCGGTCTGCCTTTTTCCTCAAAGTTTACCAGAGGTTGAATGATGTCTTCAGTCATGCTAGGACCGCCTCTTCTGCAATTCTTTTGGCAGATTCAATTCAACCCATAAACGGGCATAGCGGATTTCGTCGGCGCTCCCAGCGATGCGTAACTTCCGTCGGAGTCCTTCATACCGTTCACAACTGCCATTACGACAACTCATGTTAGAACCTCAAAACTGGGTTTTCGCAAGTGTGAATGTATGAATGGTAATTCACAGTGACGGGACACTAACCCATAGATTTTCTTCAAGATTGCCTCACGTTCTTTTAGCAGTTTGTTAGCTTCGTTTGTGTACAGGTCGGCTAAGGCATGTTGCCAACTATCAACGCCAACGCCACAATCATACGGTGCGCTATGTTCGAAGGGTTTAGCGAATTCCCAACCATACCTCAGATAGCAACTTGTTTTGTCAGGACATTCCCTCTGAATGGTGGCCAAGTCTACCTCTATCTTCTGTAAAAGCAGGCATAAAGCGCGGTACTGGGCTTGATTTTGGTGTACGCTTTTCCGTCGTTTAGGCATATCGAATATGCTTATCGAAGGTAATTGCGCGGTCATGTTAGGATTCTCCGTTCAGAATCTTGGCAGCACCACGAGCTAACGCATGATTCCCCGTTTTCCCCATGAAGTCTCTACAATCTATCGCATGACGATTGGTAGGAGCTACACAACTATACTCTGCGTCTGGAAAAGTACACCCTGGCTTATGCCATAGCAGACACTTACCACAAGTCCTTTCAACCTCCGAAATCTCGGAGGTTGGTTCAGGTGGTCCGTTAAGAACGTCACAAGCACCCTTAACCAACGCATGATTCTTATCTTGTTCTGTAACTAAGTTCTCAGATTTTGATGGTTCCGTAACTAAGTTACTAAGTTTACCGAGTTCCTGAGGTGTATAGGCCTGTTTTGGATCGCCTTCTGCATGGTCTTTGACATTCATTTCACGGTCTGAACCTAGCCTTTCGAGAGGCTTAACACCCTCGGAACTCGGTACACTCGGTAACTTAGTTACAAACTCAAAGCCATACTTCCGCGCTATTCTTCTAAGCTTCACCTGGTCAAACACGTAGGCTTTAACGATAACGTCTTTGCCTTCCGAATCCTTCTCTCGGACCGGCTTGGATTTTCCGCTTAGAACCTCGCGTAGCCGATAGCCGATTTTGTTTTTGCTTACCTCGAAGAATTCGCTTGTATCCATGACATGTGGTTTTCTATCGTCTATCTTTCCATCCAAATCAAAGCGCAGCTCGTTCCAGATGGTTTGAAAAGGAATGTAGTCGAGAGGCTCCTTTGACTCGTTGAACAGGTCCACGACCGTCTTGACTATGTGGCCTTCAAGCGTGTTCTGTTTCGTGCTAACTCTCTCGGTACGTTGGTCTTCAACAAACTTGAACAGGCCATCAAAGGCAGTAAGACCGCTTGTTATCTGAAGAATCGGCTTCCATAGTTCCTTGAGTCTTCCTTTCACTATCAGCTTGACTTCCGGGAGGTCCCAGTTCCGACTTAACATTCTCCATTTTAGAAGCATGCTCCGTAATTCGCGGAGCCTTGCCAGGTCTTCCTTGCTTATGTCTGCCCACTCTTTTTGAGGCGTTCCTTCGACCATTGGAATAAACAGGAAGCGCTCGTTGAATCCTTTAATCGGGGAGATCTGTTCTGAAGCGCAAGCCTTGAAACAGAAGGTTCTAAAATATTTGATCAGTCGCTCAAACTGAGTCAGAATCGTCCTCGGAACTACGGCGCCTTGTTTGTAGCCGGACTTGTAGATTTTGGTTTTGTCCAAGTCTTTATGGATGCCCTGAATTTCGTCTTCTAAGATGCAACCGATAGAATCAGATGTTTCAAGATAGCCGTATAGATCGGCGCTCGGTACGGTCACGCCAAACATAGGCCGATAGGCAAGGCAGTTAAGGATCTGTAGAATAGTGCTTTTCCCTGATTCGTTGTCGCCATAGAGGAAGAGGTAGGGTGTTGTTTGGAGTTTCTCTTGGTGATAGGTTAGTAAAGTACATGCCGCTAGAACGTCTTTCCATATCGATTCAACATCAATGAATAAGTCAAATTCGTTTCTCACTTTCCAGTAGAGCGCTTCTCTGTCTGGAACGTTTCCCTGAAAAACACCATACGGCTCGTAGGGAATATGCTTCTCTTCTTTCGGACAAACGGTTTCGCCGTCAATTTCTAGGCTTTCCATAACCTTGAAGTTTTCACTGTTCTTGACTAGGAAGAATGGTTTTCCATCAACATAGACAGATTCAAAACAACCGTTATCAAGAAGGCCTGAGTCCTTTACGATTTGACGTTTCGATTTTTCTTTGTCTTCCTTCTCGGGAAGGTCCGTTTTAATATGAAACACTTCCTTGCCTTCAGAGGTCTGCACATAGCCTAACGCGTTGGCGACCATGCGTTCTAAGTCGGCTTCCTCCATTGGAGGCCGATTCTTCGTGTTCCATCTTTTCATTTCGGATAAAGCAGTTGCAGCGTCGAATTTCTGTATTCCAATAAGAAAACAAGCGTATTTTATGCCTTGAGCGTGACGTATGCCTTGAGGGACACCGTCTCTCATTTGCTCGAAGGTTATCGGTTGTCTCTTATCGCTCCCCAAGTACGGTTCAATCGCCTTCAAAAAGTCCGTTGTGCACATCTTTGCGATAGGTCGGTCCTTCAGAACTTTGTACGTACCGGTGGTTTCTTGTTCTGTTTCGAGATCCTTGAACCGTATGACTGTTCCAGGCGCGACTAAGTATTCATTCAGCGCTCGGATTTCACCGGAGCCGTCTTCATCGTTTGGCAAGTGTAGAGTTTTGTTTGGCACGTCGTCGCCTTCAACGGCGAAATAGAAGTGGGGTAGCTTTCGCCTCGGAGATGAAGCTTGGAATGTTGGAGGCAGAATCTTCTCGATTATGTCGGCCATCTCGCGCTTGTCCGTGTCGATTAAGACAAGTCCATCTTTACCACAAATCCCATAGCGAGTAACGCCTTGTTGGTCCAATTCTTCAGGTGTGTATAAACGGTCTTGGAAATTAGTTTCAAACGCTTTCTTTTCAACATCAACCTTCAAGAACCGCCGCGAATCAAAACCAGCTTCGAGTAATCGCTTGACTAGAATGTCTCGTTCAGCGTTCATGTTCGCCGGCTCCAACACCAAAAGAGAAAACGCTCGAATTCGAGCGCGCTTTCAAAAGTGCAAGTTTTATATTCGTTGCCATTCATACTTGATAATCCCCCAAGTTTTGTGGCGTGCCGGCTACCTGGAGCCCTAGAGGAAAACCCTGCAAGGTCCTGTAGTTCCAGATCTAAGCACGACACGCTTTCACACCTAAGCGATTTTTCTACGGTCAATCACGGTTTCTTGCTGCATGTCAAACCAGAATTTGAACCCTTGATTCTGCCAGAATCCCTTGTTTTCTTTGAGTTTAGCCTTCAATGCTTGCCATAACGAACTATTCTGGCTTGCTTTCTCACTTGTCTGCTGGAATGGGCCTTTCTCTCCGCCGGTCTTGTTCTCCCAAGGAAGTTGATCAAAGTCTGGCTCTGGTTCAAGCTTCATCTTCTCTTTGATTCTCTGTCGAGCTGCACATATCCCCGCTTCAACGGCGTCGAAGAAGTCTGTCAAAGCTTCAAGGGCAAGATCCTCTGTGCTGCTCATTGTTTTCGCTCCAATTTTTCAAGAAGGTCAGAAGTGCACTTTCTTAGGGTTTTCAGATCCTCAATGACTACATCGAGAGTCTTCAGAATCTCAGTCCTTTCTGTACTCATGCCGGACACTCCGTTTTCAGAAAGCCTTTCTGTTCTAGGTCTCTGCGTAGAAGGTCCCGTAGATAATCGCTGATCGTTATGTGAGAGTCAAGCGTCAGAAATTTGATAAGTGCGTCGTACATCGGTCTGGTTATCCGTGTGCCAACTACGGCGTTCTCGATTTCAAGCGGTTCCGATTCTTTCTCTTGTTTTCGCACGTGAACCACAGTAAACCTTAACTACTCTAGGCCGTAATATGATTTTGAACGGTAGTACTACAGTACTACGCTAGAAGTGTGAGTTTGGTAGTATGAAGAACAATCGGCAAGATATCGTACCTATTCTCGACAAGGGAGATGAAAGCCATAGAATATACAATAGGCTCGTGCTTGAAATTCTGTTCCGTGAAGGTGAATTAGGAGCTTGGGAACTAGCCAAGAAAATCTCTGAGAAGGGCTGGCAAATCAAGACTCTGAAAAAGACTGAATCCAGTACAATAACCCAGAAGATCTATAGCGTGCTAATACGCAAAGAAGGAAGACTGCCAGATCTCACAACGAAACAATACATCAAACTGAATGAAAGAATAAAGTATGAGCTAGGCATCAAAGGTCTTGCTGCCATTCTGATTAAAGAACCTGGCATCGCTTCTCAGATGTCATCGTACTACACAAGCGAACAAGTCTTTCTGAACAAACAAGACCTCAGTTTTTCTCCATTTTCTATCTTCACAGAAGATGTGAAAGCTCTGGAAGATGTTATGAAGAGGATCTATACGAATCCTAGGTTCTACAGTTTCTTTGCAGAACATGTCAAAGCAATGATAATACGTGGAACGAATCTAGATAGTATCAGCGAAGACAATCTCATGAACATGGTTTTCAGCGGTGAGGTTATAGCGCAAAGAATGGCAACTGAACTGTTAAGGAAAAATCCGAATATCAGAAAGATCAATATGGGTAGACTATTGGTCCAGATGTTCTCTGAATTTGAAAGAAAACTTGACGAATCTACATAACACTAAGACTGAAGAATCCTTATCAGAAAGTCTTTGCATGCGTGACAGCCATAGAGTTCTAGTCCTTCTTTCGCGTGATGAACCGCGACGAGCCTGGGCTCGTGATCCATGCAGCGTCTCATGATGCAACGCTGACAGACGACGCGGCCAGTAATCGCGTCAACCTTGCCGGGAAGCAATTTCAAACTGTAACTGTGTGTAGGTTCTGATCTCTGAAGCATTCGGAGAGTCCTTAGAAATTCAAAGTCTTCCCTGGTGACTATCGGCAAGCAGGTCTGAGGAAGAGGTATGGACTTTTCTTGATTCTGTTGTGGGTGTCCTTCCCATAGAAGTTGCTCAGGTCCAGAACCCTTGAGTTTTTCAACAAGCCGTGAGAGAATCCTCGTGTGCTTTGCCCCGTCTATATAGATGGGCGATTGTCTATATAGGTCTATACTTATGCCTCGAAGTATGAACAGAAAAAAGGTGGGAGAAGGTCATCGGCTTTTCAAACAAGTATGATTATCGCGTCACGATTCTTACAGAATTTGCCATCATCAATAGTAACCTTCCCTTCCGCCACAAAACAGGGGCGGCCTATGTACTTGTTGAAGTACCTTTTTAACAGGATTCTTGGGCACTTGTATTCTTTACCTTTAGCCTTGCGACTGAACGTTCCAATGCTTGCGCGCCCTTGTCCATAGTACAGCTCATACCCTTCCTGAACTGTTATCTTAATGGGGTTTCGTATTTTGTCTATCCATTCCTTTTCTTCATACCATGGAATTTCTTTTTGTTGTGACACACTGCTAACCATCCGTTACTGTTGTGATACAACTCTCCGCCTTTAAACTGTTGTGGTACAACTCTGACAGGGCCTTCACGAATAGCAGTGCCTATCGGCATTGCTTGGCGTCAGCATTGTGATACAACTCTTGCATATGACAAGCGTTGTGTTACAACAACTGAGACAGAAAAAAGAAGGGAAGTTAGAAACTTGCTTATGCTTCAGTGGGTTACAGACCATATTTCTTTTCGAGGGCTCTCACTTTTTTACGGTCTGTGAGCGCGAGCTTGTCCAGGTCTCTGATTATGGCTTCATGGACTGCTTGTGTCATCCATTTCGGCATGTCAAAGGAAGAGCCTAAGAAGTCTGGATCTGAGAGTAGCACTAGCTCGTTCTTCGGTATCTCGACAGTGGTTTTAATCTTTATCGTTTCCATGCTTCACACCTTGCGTGTGCAGCTTTCGTCAAACTCTCCGAATAACAGATGAACCGAAAGGTCATCGATGTATTCTTTTAAGGTTTGATGCTTCTCTTTGGCTGCAGCTACTAATGCATCATAGAGTCTTTTCGGAACCCAAAACCGCCGTTTCATTTTCGCCATGCTTGTTTTTCTCCTTATGCGTTGAAAATACTGTGCAGCCTCTCTTCCTTGTCTGCCAGATCTAGCTCTCTTGGAAAGTCCTTGAACAGAAAGTCAATGTATTCGTCAACGGTCATGCCCTTGTTCTTTGCGCAGGCCTCAACTTTTCTTTTGGTTCTGCCTTCGATGAAGACTCTTTTTCTAGGTTGTTCCATGTTCTTTTCTCCTTTGTTCTTGCACTTCCCTATTTGTATGCAAAATGCTTATATGTATTACGGTTACATACACGTACGCATAAGTCAGATAAAGAGATGATACGTATGGAAAGTAAGGTTGAAGAAATGGTTCGCAAACGAGTAAGCATAACACTTCCGAAAGACTGTTTAGCCTGGATAGATCGAAAAATTGAAGGCCGCACTTATGCTAACCGTTCTCACGCTATCGAAGTTTTGATTTTTGAAGCCATGAAGAAGGAGGTGAGTGCATGACAAGAAAAGAAAGAGTAGACGACATCCTTCAGATATTGAGAGACAAGAACGGAGAAGCAAAGTCCCGATACGTCTTCAGTCTGATGTTCCAGAGATACAGTTTGACCAAGAAAACCTTCTGGAGTTATCTTGAAGATTTGAAGACTGCTGGAAAAATTGACTATCCGGGAATATGCATGATTGGGCAAGAGGATGAAATGATCGTTAAGCTGTGCGGTGAAAAGAAGGGATAGGTATGAAAGCTCTGCATTCGGCTGTTGCGAATGAGCCTGAAGATTGCCCGCACGTGAGCATCAACCGTGAAGGCGGCGAATGGGTATGCAACAGGTGCCGAGCAAAGTTCATGCCTGTCAATCGCAAGCACAACACCAAACGCATCGAATGGTAGTTTCCCACTTTCTTTTGGTTGACTTGTGGGGAAGCTTTTCCTAGTTTTCTCCCTTGTCTAAGACATTGTCCAAGACTTTAAATACAACTTAGTGTACAGTATACACCTAGAGTAATAAACCAACTGAGTGTGTGGTTTGATGGCTAGACGAGCTCCCCTTGTAGTTCGCCAGTATTGGCGCGCTCAGAAGAGAAAACAGCGAAGGCGATAATAATGTTGGGAAGACTGTTGCAGAGTAGAATGGGAGTTTTCATCCTAATCTTGGGCGTGCTCGTGGTTCTTCTTTTTGCAGATGGAAATACGTTCTCGACGTATCGTAGTCAATGGGAAGTGACTGCGGAGGTTGTGGCCTTTGACGTTGCTGGTGAAGTCACAAATCCTCCGCCCAACGTCAACCCTCCCACAACTGAACCTAATCCTGGCGATTGGATTGGTCCTGGTACTTGGGAACCTCCTGGTGGTTGGGAACATGAGCCCGGCGTGCCAGGACGTTACACGGTTTACAGGTTTCCAGTTTCCAGCAGCATCCAATACGACTTTGACAATTCTCAATATGGGATGCCTGACATCAAAGTTGTTGTCGGAGACATCCGCGAGGAAAAGAGCAAGTTTCCATACGCGCCATTGGAGAATAAGATGGGCAACTTCACGTATATCACAGAATATCATGAATATCTTTTCGATGTGCAAATCAGAACGGTTGCTGGAATCACGCATTCGGTTGTTGGGGATGCTTGGCTGACTGAAACAGCGATGCCTTATGAATCGTATGCCAGTGTTGGCGGCGGTTGGGGTGATCACGTTGGCTTGCCTTTCAATGGCAAAGTCTACATACGCTTCGTGACTAGCCCTTGGGGAACACCTGATTTCGGCCCAGCCCCCGAAAACTATGTTTTCAATGGCTACTGGCTTGGAATCATGAACAGCAAATGCGAAGATTCTGAGTTTGGCAAAGTTGTTCAGGATATTGAGGAGGTGCATAAGGGTTGGGTTCAGGGTGTCATGCCGAAGGGCGAACCGTTGAACATGATGCAAGACGACGGCAAGTATGCGGCTGAGTACACGAGGTTTCCTTGGGATTCAAGCAAGATTCTTGATCCCGACATAAAAAGCAACGTGGTTCTCGAAATACCAATCAACATGTTTGCTGGAGCTTTCGATCGATTTGATTTTTGGACAGACAGAATCATTGCGGTCACAGCAATCGACTACTATCTCACTTACACAATCAGAATGGAATGCTTAGTCACAAAGGAATACGAGTTCAGGGATCCAGCGACTCCGGCTAATCCTAGTCCAATTGAGAAGCCAGTTGATTATATGCCGACGAGTGCTGCTAACTTTTGGGATCGCTATGGCATGTGGATCATCATAGGCGCAATCATTTTGATTATCATCATGATCCTTGCGGCTTGGCTTGGTCTTCCTGTATGGTTCATGATGATGAGAAGGTAGGTAGAATAGGAAACACGCGTGTTTTCTATTGACATTCTCGATCGACGAGCAAAGATGCAATCTTTGCACCTTTGCTAGAAATTTGGTGAGCCGAATATATCAGGTATGCTTCAATATGCTAGATGAAAGGTTGACTGTTTCTGAGAGAAAAAGGTAGGGGTAACAGCTTAGAAACATGCACTCATATTCATCATAGTGTGCACAATAGAAAAAGGGGGTAGGGTTATGACTTCTTTTCGCTTTCTTTCTTTCTCAAAGCTTCAAGTGTTGAGAGTATCGAGTCCTGTTGTTTCTGAATCTCTAGCACTTCCTTGTGAACGTCTGTTTTGTCAGTCTCGAGGGTTGACATGCGCCTCTTCAAATCCATGTTTTCCGTGACAAGACTGTTGACCATAAGCTGCAGTTGTCTAGAGCTCTGTTCGATCTCCAGGCGTACTTTGCTTTCAATCTCTTGAACATCAACCTTCTGCGCGCTAATCGAAATGAGCTTCTCACGATCCAGATACATCTTCTTGAGGCTGTCAAACTGTACGCTCTTGTATGCTTCTGCGAGTTCTCCGATTGTGTGGCCTAGCCAAAAATCAACTATCGTGTCTGGAACGCCTGAGTTTGTCATTATTGAACCGAAGCTTTCTCTCAAGCTGTGCGGTCCTAATGGGTTGAAAGCGTGACCGTTGTTTTCTCTGTCTATGAATCCGGCGCGTATGGCTACTTCCTTCATCATATCTTGAATGTTGTCTGTCATCATGACTTCTTTGCTTTTGTCTTGCAGAAACAAAGGCGTGCTATGTGTGAAGGTGACGCCTCGCTGTTTCATGTCGGCTATGTAGGCTTTCAAAGCCTCGATCGCGTCGTGTCCTATGAACGTGTAGAAGTCTGTTCCAGTCTTGGGCCGTTGCAGTTCAAGCTTTAAAGGATGCTCATTCTTTATGAGCCCTTCGGCAATGTCGCCGTACTTGATTGAGCAGAGAGTAGAAGCGTCGAGGCCGCCCTGGAAATTCACTAAGATTAGGGCTCTGTCTCTCGGAGACCTGGCATGTTCAACAAGTACTCTTACCTGTTCGGAACCTACTATCATACGTTTGTTGGTGACTTTCGCTTTGGGTATTCTCCGTCTTCCTTTCAATCGGACCTGAAGGTCATAAGTAGCATAGAAACTTCTGATTGCAGACGTGTACATTGAGGCTAACTTATCGCTTAATCCTTTACCTATGACTGTGTGCGGTCCACTTCCCCGACTCTTCTTTTCATAATCAGTCTTGAGCCAAGCATAGAATCCCAGAATCTTAGTGAGCAGCACATCCTTTCTCTGCCTCGGATCCTTCTTTGAATCTTCAACTGCCTCGTCTATCAACTGAGTAGGAGAAAGCTTTGTGTATTCCAGAAAGACCTTGAACGCCGACTTATAGTTGTATTTTGTTCCAGACTTAACGATACTATCTAACCATCGCTTGACTACCGGATCTTCCCACCATGTAAAATCAGATTTTGCTTCCATAATTTTCACGCTCTCTATGGTAAATAACTAAAGAGCCAATCTTATATATAAAACTACGCCTCGCAATCAACTAAGCTATTGTTTGAGGCTCCTCACTCTGAGTCGGATGTACTCCTTAGTAATCCCTTCATGGTCAACCGTACGAGTTTCGCGCGCGCGCCCCGCAGAACATTGTTTCGCATGTTTTATTAACTCGCGCACGCCCGCTCTTCACTGTTTAGTGAATTAGAAATGATCTGTCATAGCTGCATCATGTTTGTTGCGGAAATCAGAAAAGCCGGTCACCGCTGCGCATTTGGGTACTGTCTTCACCTGAAAAAATGCAGACATCACCGCGCACGCGTTGGGTCTAGACTGAACGCTAGCCATTAATCTTCGTCTTTTCGCGCGCGCTTCGCGCTGCTACTCGGGAACAGGAATGTCCTTCTTCTAAAACCATCGTCGCTTCTTCTGAGCGTCCGATTCCTGGGATTCAACAGATTCGGGGGTCTGGGCTGGCATTACGATAATCGTTGGTTCGGAAGAGGGTTCTTTTGATTCCTCATCTTTTCTCGTATCTTGAGCGAATTGATTCCATTCGCCCTGTAATTCGCTCTTTCTCGACTCAAGCTGTTTGACGGACTCGCGTTTTGTATCGAGCTCTTTTTCAAAACCTCGAATTTCGACCTTTTCCTTAAGTATTTCTATATCTTCTTGCAAGGATTTCTCTTTCTGTCCCTCGATTTGCAGTTCTTCTTTTAGCTTTTCTTTTCTTGCTCGAAGCGTTTCAATTTCGGTTGACATAGTCATCTACCCATGCTTGACATGCCTCGCGCATAATTGATTTATGAATGGCAAATCCTTATTCTGAGATTACAAATCGACTTTGTACTTGTCAGAATCAGTGTCTACTTGGTCTGGCGCTTTGGCGTGTGCTGTTGACATACCACAAGAGCGCGCGCGCCGACGCAACGCATGCTATATTTGTAGTGGAATTGTACAATTTGCTTTAATAAGAGCATTTTCACCTCTATTACCTACTCCAATCAGGAAAAACCATCATGCTAATCCAAGAAGTGATCCTAGAAAACTTCATGAGC
>Ga0315279_10007548_pt1 | contig 13415 bp, 20 predicted proteins | sample YL17G06_20_MG_FD_203694 | JGI IMG/M metagenome (GOLD analysis project Ga0315279, IMG submission 203694) | Sediment microbial communities from Yellowstone Lake, YNP, Wyoming, USA - YL17G06_20 | ecosystem: Environmental > Aquatic > Freshwater > Lake > Sediment | place: USA: Wyoming | collected... | reverse complement strand
TGGCTACGTCGGGCGTGGGAAGAGTCCCCCCCTTTCCCCCCGTCCTAAAGCAGCACCAGGTGAAACTTGGTGCTGCGGACGGGGGTTTCAGGGGTCGGCAAATTTCTTGTTCAGAAATTTTTTAACCCGACCCCGAAAGGGGGGGACTCTTCCCACGCCCGACGTATAAAAATGGGGACGCATGCGGCAACATCATCGCAAGCGTCCCCATTTTTTATCGCAGCCGCTGCAAAAACGACAGGTGGGAAAATACAAGGCGAGTTTTGGGGGTGGGCAGAAGATAATTAAGAAAATAAAAAAAACTTCACTGAGGAGGGGACGACTTTTCCAGTTCGCCAGCAGCACGAAGAAGCTCCTCGGAAAGTTCTTTGTGAATAACAAGGATAATGCCACGGTTTTCGTAACGTTCTTCTTTGAGCTCCCAACCCAAAGGAACGAGAACGTTCATGAGTCGATCAACTTCATGTTTCTTAATTGAATAGGCCATCTTCTCACCTATTTTTGCAAGCCTTCAATTAAATCGCCTGTCTGCTCGAAAATCATCTGGTCAACCATTTTGTGTGCTGCCAAAAGATCTTTCTGCATTTGATCGTTCTCATCTTTAATTTTCTTAAATCCATCTTTCCACGCAGTTGTGATCCCTTTTGTTAGTTCGTTCCTCTTCGCTGTAACGCGCCGCCTAGCTTCAGCAGCATGCTTGTTAATGTCCGTTTTGGTGTCAGCGGGCATGCTCATAATTGTTTGACTCTCTGCATAAAGAATGTCCTGGTACTCTTGTTGGGTTGGCATTTTGATTTACCTCCTTGGTTTTAAAATATTATTTTAACTTCCTAAAAGGGTTTTGAAGACTTTGTAAATCCAGGGATAGTACTCGGAAAACCCATATTGATCGGGGTAAAAAAAATCACCTTGGTTCACGAGGTTCAGCATTTTACGTATCTGAAATACCCTCCAGCCTGGTCCCTTTCCACTCCTGGAGTCTCCGGCCAACTGATACCCACGAATTAAAGGATTTTCTCCACTACTAACCCCAATAACAAAAGGGGCCACAATCCGGTCTGTACCATCATAGTTGAAGCCAACAAGCTGAGGCCAATCCATGGCTTCTAAAATCAAATTTATTTTGTCATTGGTTTCGTTGTCAAAGGAATACATCTCTCCAGTATCAGCAACCCGAATGCCTTCTTCTTCCCACTGACCAGGGACGCTTTTTACATAGGCGGGGTTTGACATTTTAGGCGTGCCTCACCTTTTTTTTACACTCCTTGCACAACATCATGTTACAAACGTTCTTAATTTCCGTGGGACCATGGCAGACTTCACACGTAACAAAAACGGGTTTTATTTCAACGCCATCACCTCCCGCAGGGGGTGCACCGCCATCATCGTAAAAAGTACCAGCCTTTGATTTGAAATGATCGTCAACCCACAGGCGGGCTACCTTTTCGTTTATCCCGTTTTCAACGGCCATGTTGAAGTAATATTTTCTAAAGTCTTCGTCTTCTATTTCCATCAGGATGTGACAAACCGCAAGACTAACAAGCTTACGGTCGGCAGCTATTTGAACATAGTCGGGATATCCAATTAGCTTTAGGTGATTCTGAATGGTCGATACACTCTTCCCGGTTTTTTTGGCAATTTGATTCTGGGTAAATCCACCCATCTCCATCAAAAGAGCATAAACACGACCCTCCTCACAGTGTGTAAGGTTTTCCCGTTGAATGTTTTCAATGGCACGCATGACAATGGTGTCTTGATCGTCTATGTCAAGAACGGTTGCCCTGATCTCTTTCATAGAAAGAAATCTATGAGCAAGGAACCTTCGGTCACCGGCCACTATTTCATAACGACCATTCTGGGGCCTTAAAATTATTGGCTGAAGAAGACCCTTCTCTCTAATCGATTCCGCGAGCTCACGAACTCGCTCGGGGTCAATGTTATCCCTTGAAATTTTAAAAGGACGATCGATCATCTCCATTTTAATAATCTGTATCTGATTTTTAACCATCAAACCACCTCCAAACCTGACCATACCACACTTCTAAAAATAAAGTCAAGTACCGGACGGCCTCTAAGACCTTTGATGGTTCTTTCCAAAAGTCACGCCAGGTCTCGGCATCATGTTTCTACGGGAAAGAGCCCTGTCATGCCTTGTGGAGAGAACCTCTTTTGTAGGCCGTCTTAGCGGTATGAGGCCATCGATCATTTTTTTTTCCTTCCTCACCCTTCTACGAAGGAAGGAAAAAAAAATAAGTTTTTTTTTATGAAAGGATGTGGTAAGTTTGGAGGTGAATATTGAGGTTGTTGAGGTTGTTGAGGATTGGAGGTATGAACAAATTTTGTCAAGCTACGGACAAAATTTGTCACCCAGGAGTTGCTGAGAGGACTAACCCTCGAGGCGAAGAGATCGTAATATAAAAAATAAGCCGTTCGGAAGGGAACCGCTGCTGATGTAAGGCAGACAAAAAGAAAGAATGGGGGGAGATTTCCATTGAGGGGTAGGAGATCAACGGCTTGTGGGTGGTGTGGCGAGTAGAGCGACATGGGAAAGCCCAACAGACTTGAAAGCCACACCACTAAATATTATAAAAAGGAGGAAGATAATGACCACGGAACAGAAAGACATGATCGCAATTATTTTTGACATGAGAGAAAAACAGCTTAAGGCAGCTCTCTACCAGATAGCCATGGGGGACGATCTAATGACCGCACTGGACAAGGCCAGATGCCAACCATCGCGCTACAAAAAAACGGAACAAAAGGAGTTGTTTAAATGAGACGAGTGTGCGCTGTGTGCAGGATCGTTTACGGATTCAAGGAGCCACTAGAGGACGACTCGGAGACGACCGGGTATTGCCCGGAGTGCTTTGAGCTCGAGCTAAAAAAACTTACGCAGTACAGAGAAACAGGGATCGATCCATGGAGGAAATTTGAGCCTACTTCTTAGGCTCGAAGATCCCGGGGTTCTTTAAAAATTCCAACACGGTCTCCAGCGTTCCTACCATTACGTCGTCCCACGTCTCGGGGGTCTGTGCGGCCTTTTCTTTAAGGGCCGTGCATATCTTTGTAAGAACCGGGACAACGATCGCACCAATCAAAAAAACTACGTACATGGGCAATTTAAACATGACGTACCCTCCTGGATGGAATTTTGACGACCCTGACCATTAACGACCTTATGATGATGGTCAGGAATGGAAAACCAAGCTTACTCCACCAAACCCTAAATAAAAACCTTGGAAAGATTTTTTGAAATGAAATTATTACCACATCAAACCTACTTGGGCTGAAGGTGATAGTGATCCTGCTCAAAAATCGCCACCAAACCAATCAAGCTGGCGTCCTTCTCAAATTCAAGGTTTTTTTTCATCTCATCAAGAACCACGTCACACCCAAGCCAAAGCATATGAATCGATCCATCAACACCACCCACATCTTTATTGTGTTTCGGAGTGCGTCCCCATGACGAGACGGACCCTCGATGCTTAAAACAAATAATAATTACTGCCTGCATAAAACTAAGGGGGTTCATAGCCTGCCTCCGTTATTTAATACCCTGACCGGTAGGAGCCACCACGGGTTTCTTTCTTTGATCGATCCAGGCTCCCGACCAGGTACGAATTGATTCACCAACCGTATTATATGCGGAGGCTCTAAAAAGGACAAGGGCGTTTTCTTCGACGTTCAAATATTTGTACGTCGTGACGTTGCCGACGTCGATCGCCGTCGCCCAGGTGACTCCGAGATCGAGAGATTTTTGAATTTTATACCCTGTGGCACCCTGGCTAGGATCCCATTGAAGTTCTACGTCGACGGCAAAAACAAAAGAGGACATGAAGATTAAAATCAGGGAAAAAAAGATGGTTTTAAACATAGGAGCTCCTTTCCGGGAAAATGGATCCGGGGTTTCACCTTAAAAGTGAACGGTTTCGGGTTATAAAATTTTCAAAATGGCCTTACCTCTGGAAGGAAAGAGGTGAGGCCCTACCTTTTATGGGCCATACATTACTCAGTATACCTCCGAGAACCACAGAAGAAGAATAATATTGTTCTCGGGGTACTATATCTGAGGCCACTTTTGGCACACCTAATGGGCGAAGAAACCTTTGGGCCTTCTGGAGCATTTTCCTAAACATTTCTCGACCCTTATAAAGCACGTAGTAAGCGGTAGTTCTACAAAGCATTTTTATGCCCTTGCCTCTTGTGTGCCGGTTTTTTCTCCAAATAGCCTTTTCATCGACCAAGTTCCTGATTGCGCGGCTTAATGTTCTAAGGGAGGTCTCGATGTGCTGTCTTTCTGCCAGCAAAACAACCATTGTATCAAGGGAGGGGCGAAAATAATCCTTCCCATACTTCCTTTTACCACCATCTATCAGCTCAACGATTGCCTCCATAAGTTCCCGCCTTTGAACCTTTCTTAGTTTAACGCCAGCAGCCTTAAGTCGAGAAAATACCTCCCCAATCCTCTTCAAACGCTTTGATTTGGTCTTCACTTGGTGGACCCTCCTTATCGATACCAGGATGAATTATGGCAAAGTGTAAATCTAAATCTTCGCCTTCGTCGAAAAGCCTACGACAAGGTATGCAGAACCATACCATTTTAGAAACTGGTTTCTGTCTCTGAAGTGTTCTTGCAAGGCTCATGTTCTCACCACCTCCTTTGAAATGATATTACAAATAGATACCAGTAATTTATAAATGTCAATACTGTATAAAGATACAGCACTAATCATCTGTATAGCACTGTATAAAGATACAGTATTTTGCTGACAAGTCTGGATAAGCACTATCCAAAAAGGTAAAATAAAGCTTGACAAGTGACAATTTTTGTCATATGGTGTGACAGAATGACACACTAACCCAGATTGACACGCCGCTTAGCGGCTACGTCAAAGCGCCCCGGGAACATACGGTATCCACTCCGTTGACCCGGGGACGATTATAAAATAAAAGGAGGTATTTAGTATGGCTGAGATTAAAAGTATCGCCGCTATTCAGGAAAAATGGGGCCGCGTAACCCCAACCAGGACAGAGGATTATACCCTGGGTATCAAAAACCCGAAACGAGATTGGGCAGCGTCGGCAGGTGCGGCTAAGGAGTCGCATAAGGCTGCCATGACTGCTGCTGCAGCAAACGATTCTTACGCCAAGGGCGTTGCCAAGGCGGGAACCGCGAGATGGCAGGATAAGGCCTCCAGGAAGGGACCGGCTAGGTTTGCTGAGGGCGTCACGATGGCGGCTCCAGATTATGGGACGGGTTTCGCCCCATACGCGGACGTCATTAAGGCAACAACTCTAACCCCTCGATTCCCAAAAGGTGACATCAGGAACCTGGATAGGGTGAAGGTTATCTCCCAGGCTCTTCGTAAAAAGAAGATGGGGTAAGACGGATTGAGACGGCTTATCCATACTTAATAAATTTTTCACCCCAAAAAAAGGAGGTGTTCTCCCATGAATTATAGATTGGCAACGTTGCTCGAAAGAACCGCCTACGCGACGGACAAGACAGAGGTCATTGACATCGATGTTACTGATCCGATCAGCCAGATCCAAGTTGTCTACGAATGCACCGGAGCATCAACGGCGACATTCCAGGGACATCCTGCTCTCTGCATTACCAAGATCGAGTTGGTAGACGGCTCTGATGTCATCTACTCCCTGAGTGGAAAAGAAGCCCAGGTTGTGGATTTCTATCACAACAAGGTTGTACCTCCGAATCTCCTATATTATCTGAACGGCATCAATGCAGAGCAGATCTTCAACTTGAACTTTGGGCGATTCCTTTTCGACCCCGATCTTGCTCTTGACCCATCAAAGTTCAAAAACCTCCAGCTAAAAATAACCGTTGACATCAACGGTGGAGGAAGAACAAGCGTAGGAGGTTTCCTGAGTGTTCTTGCTCATCTCTTCGATGAGAAAACCATTGCGCCCATGGGACTCTTCATGTGTAAGGAAATCAAGACTTACACGCTGGCCGCTGCCGCACATGAGTACACGGATCTTCCGGTAGATTTCCCGTACCGGAAGCTCTTCGTAAAGGCCCAGGCGTACGCATACTACCCGGATGTCCAGATCGACACCATCAAGCTTTCACAGGACGTGGACAAGAAAATCCCATTCAATCAGAGTATGCGCCAGATCATCAGGACGATCATGGCCCAAACCCCACCCTGGATTGAGCACCTCCATACAAGCTGCCCATCGGCGGGTGGTGATGTCGAATACATTACCCCCACCTACGAGGTAGGATTTTCGTTAACACCGTGGGACGTTCCGGCTTCAGCCACCACAACGTTAGCAGCCGACTATGGCGATGGAGGACGAGCAAGGTTTTCCTCAACGTCGTGGATCGGAAACATTCAGGCAATAATCAGAGGATGGCTGCCACACGGCGGAATCGAAATTCCATTTGGACTACAGGATCAAATCGATGACTGGTTCGATCCTTCTTTCATCAAAAGTCTCAAGCTCGACATCAAGGGCGGTGCGAGCCTAGGAGCGGGCACTGCTGAGATTTTCTTGCAGCAGTTGAGAAAGTATTAACATTTGAAATATCCCCCCCGGGGGTCAATGGCCCCACCACCCCGTTGGCCCCTGGTTTTTCTTTTCTTTTTACGTGAGGCGAGTTATGTACGGCGACCTTGAAACAATGGAAGGCTATTGGAAACGATTAGAGTACACCCGGGTGACGGCAGATAAAAAGGTATGCAACCGTCATTGTTTTCTCTATGCTGCTCATTTGGTTGCGAGCACTGTTGGTGCTGCAACGGCAGTAATAAGAGACGGCCACGACACGGGAGGAGAAGCCGTTATTGACCTGGCTGCCTTGACCTCAAGCAACGATCCTCGAAGGTTTGATCCTCCAATCTATTTTAAAAAGGGACTCTATGTCGACATAGGGGACAATGTAACCGCAGTCCTTGTTCACTTCATGCCTGCAAGGGAGAAAGTGGAGTGACGATGAATGGACATTTTACAATATATCAGCACTCCAAAAAACACCCTCGAGGCCGCTCCCTTATTAACTACCATCCGACTCACCCTCGGGCGCCTAACGGGAGGGTCTTTATATTTTCCTTCGGGACCTGCAGGTAAACTCCATTTCCTAGCCCGCATCGGGATCCACCAAATAATCCCCTTTAACACCGGTCAAAATCTTAGGCTTGATGATTGCGTCATTCCACTTTCCCTGGGGTTCGATCTTACGGAACCACCTTTTGAGTTGGTTTGTGAGACGTGGAACGATTCGACGCTTTACGACCATGCGCTAACCTTAATCCTTTATTTAGAACCAATCCTCGATAAGGACCATGATATTAAAACCCTCATAAATAAGTTTTGGTTCTACGGGGGGCAGGGATAAGTATGAGCGAAACCGAAGACTACGATAAAAGTGCAACTCCAACGGCACACGCCCTTGATGGAACCACTTATCACTCCACACCATCAGACATCACCAACCTGGATGCCACCACGTTGGTTCACGGCCTAATGCCGAAGCTTGACAAGGTCAAGATAGACGGCATCGAGGCGGGAGCCACAAAATACCCGGATACCGGAGAAGAGGTTTACAGCTCTGCCGAAAAGACAAAGCTTACGGGCATCGAAGCGGGCGCGACAAAGTACCCGGATACGGGTGAACAGGCTTTTCTTGACGCAGATCACACCAAGCTCGACGGGATCGAAGCGGGTGCGACAAAGTATCCGGATACAGGAGAAGAGGTTTATTCATCTACTGAAAAAACCAAGCTTACGGGAATCGAGACTGGAGCAGATGTCACCGACTCGGTAAACGTGGGATCATCTATTAATGGGGTGGCAGATAAAAACCCACCGATAGATGCTGACAAGATTCCCCTGGTAGATACTGCTGCTTCAAATGTCCTCAAAACCTCTACGTGGACAAATATAAAAGCCTTCCTGAAAACTTATTTCGATACTCTCTATGCTCTGCTCGCCGGTCGCTCGGGTGGTCAAACCTTAATTGGTGGTACCGAAGTAACAGACATTCTAAAGCTCCAGGGAACATCCGGGAACGGAACTGCAACCAGTCCGGCAGTTGAGTTTTTGGTAGGAAATAATGGAGCTACAATAGCGACCTATGTTTTTAATGATGGAAAGATATCCATTGGGACCGCAAATCCTTATGTATCGAATAAAGACACTACGGTCCCTAAGTTCGTTTTTGTAAATCAAGGTGTGGCCGCCACTGCACAGTTCATTCGTCACACCACTCCTGGTGGTGGTGGTGCAATTTTAAAATTGTCATCGACTCGTGGAACAGATGCGACAGATTATACCATCGTCCAAAATGGAGATGGTATCGGGACGTTTTCTTTCGCGGCATCAGATGGTACCCAATATATTGTTGGAGGATGGATTATAGTCATGGTTGATGGGACTCCGGGTGTCAACAGCATGCCCAGCCGTATGGTCTTTGGTACGACTCCCTCAGGTGCTTACCAGGCCCTTGAACGCTTGAGGATAAATAGCTCTGGTCAGGTGAGCATCAATACGACAACCGCTGCTGAATTTCTTACGGTGGCCGGTAGGGTTAGGTCAACCACGAGCGACATCGTGGTTGAAACCAATACTCGAGGGTTAATTTTAAAGGATACTCAGGCAACCCCGCATTATTGGAGGATAACCGTAAGCACACTTGGAGTCTTGACAACGACCGATCTTGGGACATCACTGCCCGCTGAATAAAGAGGAGGTTAATCGTGGAAACCGTAGAGCTTCACAAAATAACGCACCAGCAAAGCGGAACGGACGAAATCTCCGTAGCTGGGCTTCTAGGAGAATTGGCGGGAGAGCAAAAAACGTCGTGGGTTAAGATCGCTGGTAAACCGACGACGTTTACCCCGGGCCCGCACTTTACATCGCACCAGGATAACGGCCAGGACGAGATATCGGTGTCCGGCCTTTCGGGACGTCTCGCAGATCCACAGCCGACTACGTGGGACCTTATCAAAAATAAGCCTGCTACTTTTCCTCCATCACCTCACGCAGCTTCGCACCAAGATGGCGGTACGGATGAAATTTCCATTGAGGGCCTTTCGGGACAGCCTTCACCCATTCCGGTCCCACAACCGACACCGGTTGTACCGGAATCAGTGGTACTCACTATTACCGGTTACCCTAAATGGTGGAATGAGGAAGGTATGGCAAAAATCTCCTTGACCTCACCGGGATCACAGTTCGTAATCTCCGCAAGAGCGGATTATCAACTCTACATTGCTACGATCGTTTTAACCGTATCGGGAGAATGCAACATAACGCTGTCGTTTGGTGCGGCAGGATCAAGCGGCCCAATGGACTTTGGCGGAACCGATGAACCAAGGGCGATCGTAATCGCAATGGGAAATTCTCCGGCACCATGTGGAACGGGCTCATTCATGGTCACGGCCGAAAGTGAGGATCCGGTATCGATCGGGGGATTCATTTCATATTATCTCTGGAAAAAACCAAAATAACAATGAAGGAAGCATTTATTTCTGATACAGAAAACCATAGAATTAAGATTTACACCATCCAGGGAACCATGTTAAGGATGTGGGGGGCATACGGAACCAGTAATGGAAGTTTTAAATACCCCCAGGGTATTTGGGTCAGGGGGAAGGAGGTCTTTGTTTGCGATAGTCAAAACCATAGGATCCAGGTTTTTGACCTCGAAGGGCAATTTGTCAGGAAGTGGGGCTCTTACGGAACTGGACCTGGACAGTTCAATATCCCATATTATATCAGAGTTTCAAAAGAAAAGGTTTTTGTAACCGAGTTACATAATAATCGAGTACAGGTTTTTGACTTAGAGGGAAACCATATACTAATGTGGGGCTCACAAGGAAGCGACCCTGGACAGTTTTTTTATCCAGCCGGAATTGATGTATATGGAAGTAAGGTCTTTGTGGCGGATAATTTAAATAACAGGTGCCAGGTTTTTGACCTGGATGGAACCTATGACCGCCAATGGGGAACTTTCGGTTCTGGGCCGGGAGAATTCAAGTGGCCCTATGGAATCAGAATATGGAGAAATGAGGCTTATGTGCTCGAAACATCAGGCAGACGAGTACAGGTTTTTGACCTCGAGGGAAATTATAAACGAATGTGGGGCTCAAGTGGTTCGGGTAATGGACAATTTAATTTCCCTTCCGACCTTGCTTTAAATGCCAATGAAGTATTTGTAGCCGACAGCGCAAATAATAGAATCCAGGTTTTTAGCCTGGATGGGCAATTTATCAGGAAGTGGGGAACATTCGGTTATGGATATGAATACCTAAATAAACCTAACGGAATTTTTATTCCAACGGGAAAGATTCAATATCTCCCGATCGTGGGAATGGGGTAAGCTATGACAACCGAAACGTGGATACTTTTTTTAGGCGTAGGACTAACAAACCTTTTTGCCCTAATTGGTGGACTCGTCAATTTATCAACCAGGCTAACCCGAATAGAAACAGACATCAAATGGATTAAGGCGGGGTGCCCAAAGTGCCAACAGAACTTGGAAATCCATATGAAATAACATGGCGCGGGGATCCCGAGCAGATGCTGCCTCCAGACATTCCTTTGTGGAACTCGTTCCTAGACCGATACGCTTCTAATTTTCAAAGATTTTTTTATAACGTCCGTGTAGGGGGTCCTTCTTTTGAAGGTAAAGAGGTCGACCTAGCGATGGCGAAGATGTGGTACGCATCAACAGCAAAAAGGATTGACGCGATCGGGGAAAAAGGAAGTGAAATATGGATAATCGAAGTGGCTGCAACTCCATACCTCCGGGCGGTCGGCCAGTGTTTATCGTATAAGTTCCTTTGGGACGAAGACCCAAAGATTGACAAGCCTGCTAAAATGGTTTTGCTTTGCTACTTTTTAGATTCGGACTTGAGAAGGATCCTCGAGCATTACAAAGTGACAATCATCACCATGCTAAAACCAGCCCCAAAATAATAAACCTTTACGCCCCGCAAAGCTAAGGGCGTCAACATCAATTCCTTTACGGCCCAATGGAAACGCCCTGCCCCCTAGTAACGTGAAAAGCGAGGTCACAGCTCAGCGGTCTCATTGGCAATACTAGTTGATGTTGACCTGGCGGAAATTAAACCGTAATCGGGCAAATGACGAGCTCTCATTTCTCCCCCAAAAACGATTGCCCGATTTTTTCCTCTTAGGTCTTTTTCCGGCTCCCCCTTGTCGCCTTATCCTTTTGGGTTGGCAATCGGCCTCACGACACCCCTTTACAAAGGGGCAAAAAGTCGTTCGGACGATTACCGATGAGGATACATTTATATCCCCCCTTAACGCTTCTAATGAAGCGGGGGAATATAAAAGCATCCTCATTGCAATAAAAACCCCATACCAACCCACTAACAACCCCGAGATATCTTCAAATGGGCCCACCTGGTGAGACCCAGGCATGGTATTTCAACTGGGGAAATGATAAAATCACAAAAAACCCATCCAGGAGGCTTAAAATGACGGTTGCCGAAGACTACCTAAACGCATTACAATACGGAAAAAGTGCTGCTTATGATTACCTATATTCCTTACCATCATACCAATATGAGCTAGCGAAAACCCAGCTCGATTTTAAGGGAAGAAGCTGGATCGACCTCCGAACGTTCTTACCAAAATTCACAACTGAGGACTTTGAAAAAAGACGAACTGCTTACCAGGCTAAATATGGGAGTGTGGTCAATATCCCAGGTTTCAACGATATAATTCACATCCTACCAAAACCACAGATAACAGATTATGAGATGACAGCTCATAAATGGGCAATACAAAGAGGCCTTCCGTCACCCCTAACACCAGACCAACTACAAACGTTATATTATAAAAAACTGAGGTTTTTAAGGGCCCTCCGGGAAGCATCACCTGAGTGGGTGAGAACCGTGGGCGCTGTATTTACGTCCCTAGACAATATCGAAGATGCCCTTGTAACGGTCTCTGTTTTTGGAAAGATAGCCGTAAAATTAGCCCCAAGACTTTTGGGCCGATTGGTCCCGGGCCTTGGATGGGTACTTTTGGGGGCGGATATCCTAAATGCTCTAAACCTAATGGCATGGGCATCATTCGCAGGTAAGGGGGGTAAACGTAGAGCGGAAGACTGGGCGGGAAAAAACCCCTTCCACGCAAAATCAAAAGCAGCTCGAGCTTTACGATTAAAAAAAACAATCCCAACCTTTGGGGAATATCTCGAAATCTTACAAACCACCGACCAGCTCTTCGGGGTTGGATTGTGCCTCGGGGGACTCATGGGATTAGTCACTGGCACGCTTTCAAAGGTGATGACATACAGCGCCACCGATACCTACAATATGATGCCCAAAATGGGTAATGCTGAAGAGCTTACCAGATGGGGAAATGGGGCGTTTGCGGCAGATGTCATTAAGTTCAAGGCGACGCTGCAGCAACAATGGACGGCGTTTAAGGATGAAGCATACAGGCTGAAGGCTGAAGACATCCAACTTAGAAACGATATTTATAACTGGTCACGGACAACCGGGGCGATCGTCCTCAAAAAAATAAAATCGATACCAGAAAGCTTCATGAAAACTTTTGCAGATTCTATGATAGGATCAATGATTTTAAACACCGGAAAAGATACCTTCACAAAAGAAGAGCATACAAACTCTTTGATGATGCTGGACGCATCGATCCAGGGAATCATGGGGTGGTGGATTGAAAATTATCCCATCGAGGCTTTTGTGGATATCCGCAGTTTTAAATTTAGGGCTCCGGGGCCAACTTCATTAGACACAACCACAACCCTGGACGAAACCGTCCCGGACTGGCAAGCTACCGTAAGGTGGCCACACCTGGACGTGGAGTACGCAACAATCGAGGAGATAACCTACGCCTACTCCCCGATGATAATCGATTCATTTAAAACCTACTGCTTAAATTACTCGAGAGACTACTCGGCAATGATCGCAGCACAAAGCGTGGTAGACTTTACCAAAGATGTCGTTGCTGCCTATGCGGACGACCAGGAGGTTTTGTCAGCATGGGATGCTTACCTAGCGGTCGGTCTCGATATGATGAACTTCACCTACATGATCCCTGGAGAGACAGAAGAGAAAATCATAAACGAGTTTACAAACTGGATCGGAGAATACGAACGAAAAACCGCCGAACCACCATCGATAGACGAGGTTGCAAAAATGGGATCCCAATTAGGAATCCAGTGGGAAAGAATACCACGCCCCATGGTTGCCGAAGAAGCGGAGGAGATTTTCCCGGAATGGCTCGAGCTCCAACAAATGTTTGACGAGATTTTCATACCCGGCTAAACCAATCAGGACCGAAACAGGCTTTGATTTTTTTTTGGTCTTTTTAGATTCAATATTTTCCCACCTGTCGTTTTTGCAGCGGCTGCAGCCTCTTTCGTGGCTACGTCGGGCGTGGGAAGAGTC
>Ga0315279_10007547_pt1 | contig 13416 bp, 8 predicted proteins | sample YL17G06_20_MG_FD_203694 | JGI IMG/M metagenome (GOLD analysis project Ga0315279, IMG submission 203694) | Sediment microbial communities from Yellowstone Lake, YNP, Wyoming, USA - YL17G06_20 | ecosystem: Environmental > Aquatic > Freshwater > Lake > Sediment | place: USA: Wyoming | collected... | reverse complement strand
GCGCCGTGTAGAAGATGTTGACCTTGTATTTCGCGCACACCTGCCAGAACCGGCCCGCGTCGGGATAAGAGGGAACCCCTTCGAACACGAGCGACGTGGCGGCGTTGGCCAAAGGTCCGTAAACGATGTAGCTGTGACCCGTGACCCAGCCGATATCGGCCGTGCACCAGTACACGTCTTCAGGCTTCACGTCGAAGATGTACTTGTGCGTTAGCGCGCAGTAGAGGAGATAACCGCCCGTCGTGTGGACCACGCCCTTCGGTTTCCCCGTCGATCCGGACGTGTAAAGGATAAACAGAGGGTCTTCCGCGTTCATCGGCTCCGGCGGACAATCCGGGCTTGCCTTCGCCATCAGCTCGTGATACCAGAAATCCCTGCCAGGCGTCATGCTGCAAGGCTCTTCGGTGCGCTTGTAGACGATGACCTTCTCGATGCTCGGGGTGCTCTTCAACGCCTCGTCGGCGATCTGTTTGAGCGCAATGTGCTTGCCGGAGCGAAGCGAAACGTTGGTCGTGATCAAGATTTTGCACTGCGAGTCGTTGATCCGATCCTTCAGGGAGTCCGCGCTGAACCCGCCGAACACGATGCTGTGAATCGCGCCGATGCGCGCGCACGCCAACATGGCCACGGGAAGCTCGATGATCATCGGCATGTAGATGGACACCCGATCGCCCTTCTTCACGCCGAACGATTTGAGGACGTTGGCGAACTTGCAGACCTCCCGGTGCAACTGCTCGTACGTGAGTTTCGCCGCGTCTTCATCCGGTTCGCCTTGCCATATCAACGCGACCTTTTTCGCCGTGGCCGGGTTCTTCAGGTGCCGGTCCAGGCAATTGTAGGTAACGTTGAGGACGCCGTCCGCAAACCACGCGTGCTTGATAATGCGCGCGTCGGTGTTCCAGGTGTACTCGCGGGCTTTGGTCGGGAACTTGATCCAGTCCAGGCGCTTCGCTTGTTCCAGCCAGAATGCGTCCGGGTCCTTGATCGACTGGTCATACATCCTTTGAAACTCTGCCATGGACTTAATGTGCGCCTTCGCGGTGAAGTCGTCAGGGGGCGGAAAAGTCCGGTTCTCGGTCATAAGTGACTTCATTGCGTGCTTCGGTGCCTCGCTGGCCATACTTCTACTTCCTCCTCGTTGTAAACTCTGATCCCCTCTCCCGAGATCACACCTTTCCGCTGTTTGAATTCTCCCGCATAATGCCGGCAACAGCGGCTAGCGCGTCTCGAAAGAGGATGCGGACCACCATCCGCGTCTCCCTGAGAGCATTTACAGAAGTCCCGGCCATGACCCGCCGGGACCACAATCGCGGTAATATAGCATCCAAATGTTTCTTGTTCAACTTCACATCAGGAGCGGGCCTGCGTTACAGAATGGGGTTAGTGGTTTTCGCGGAGGAATAATGCGGCCCTTCTGTTAATAACCCCTAACAATGGGTGATCTTCCCTGGTAAGCCGCATATTCCATGTTCCTTGCAGGCGTCTCGCGTCTGTCTATCCCTGAAGGGGATCAACGTGAATAGCCCTGGGTGAAACCCACGGAACAGGACCCCTAACGGAGCGACCCTGAAGGGGTCGAACGGGTCATGGGACACGAAATTCGACCCCTTCAGGGTCGTGGTTTGGAGCTTCTGTTTCGTGGGTTTCACCCACGGCTATTCATGTTAGTCCCCTTCGGGGACGAACGAGCGACATGGATACAGGACTCTGTGTCTATGAATCCGAGCGACCTTGAAATCTGACGCAGGCCCGTCAGGAGCACTATTGGGAGGAAAGCTTCTTCGATTGGGGATTGACGATTGGGGATTGGGGAATGCTGGACACCGAAGTCGGGTATCGGAATCTTGGAACGGGGGTTGCAGGTTCAGGAGAGATCGAGATGCTCGCGGAAGAGGGGCGCGATGTCGCGGACCGCACGGAAAACGCGTATGCCCTTGATGCCGTTGGGTCGGTTTGCTTCATACGAGAAACGGTGATATGATTTGTCCCGCACGTAGGCCTTCGTTGCCTCTAGCCTGCAGCCTCTAGCCTCCAGCCTGAGGAGTCGCCCGTGTCCCAAGAACGTACAGAGGCCGTTGTGTTGCGCGGCGTGGATTTCAGCGAGACGAGTCGAATCGTGACGTTTCTGACCCCGGGCCGGGGCCGGCTCACGTGTCTGGCAAAGGGCGCGCGGCGCCGGAAAAGCCCGTTTCAGGCGGTTCTCGATACATTGAACCGGGACGAGATCGTCTTCTACTGGAGAGATGGGCGCGATGTGCAGCAACTGGGCGAAGCGGCCTTGCTGGACGGCTTCGGCGCGGTCAAAGCGAACCTCGAGAAGGCCATGTTCGCGGCGCTGCCGCTCGAACTGGCGCTCAAGGTGGCCCATGAGAACGAGCCGTCGCAGACCTTGTATGCGGCGCTGGTTCGTGGTATGGAGAGTCTGGGCGTCTGGGCGGGCGACGTCCGAACGCATGCGTGCTGGCAAGTGGCGCAGTTGCTCTCGACGGCGGGATTTGAGCCCGCGCTGGATGCTTGCGCAACGTGCGGCGCGCCGGTGAAGGATGCGCCGGGATTCTCATTCGGCGGCGGCGTTACGTGTACAATGTGCCGCGCGGATCGGCGGCTCGACGCGGCGGAATACGCCGCGTTAAGGATGCTGGTCGGAAGCCGCGAGACGTGCCCCGGGATCCGCGGCGTGCAAGGCGTGTATCGCGTATTGTGCCAGTATGCAATGCAGCAGTTGGAAACGGACCTGCGCAGCGTGCGGGTCATTGACGAGATGTTTGGCTAGCTGAAGGCTAAAGCTAAGAGTCAAAGCCACGCTGAAGCGCGCTGAGGATTCGAGTTGGAGACACCTCCACCCCGGCTGAAGCCGGGCGCAAAGAGGAGCCGGCTAAAGACCGGCTAAACAGTAAAGAAGAGTCGGCTGAAGGCCGGCGAAACAGTACAGAGGAGCCGGCTGAAGGCCGGCCAAACAGTTATGCAAGCGCTTGAGGACAAGGAAAAACGACTGCTGACGAAGCGGCTGTTTGCGGAGTTCACTGCGGCAATCCTCTGGCTGCGCCGGAGGTCACTTGACTGAGATGGCAACGCCTTTGGAACAAATACGGAATTTCTGCATCATCGCTCACATCGACCATGGGAAGTCGACGCTGGCCGACCGTCTGCTGGAACTGACCGGTACGGTTGATGCCCGGAACATGAAGGAACAGACGCTTGATACCATGGATATCGAGCGTGAGCGCGGGATCACGATCAAGTCGGTGGCCGTGCGCATGATGTACCGCGCGGACGACGGCCGGGAGTATGAGTTGAACCTCATCGACACGCCCGGCCACGTGGATTTCTCGTACGAGGTCTCACGCAGTCTGGCTGCATGTGAGGGCGCCCTGCTCCTTGTGGACGCGGCGCAGGGCGTCGAGGCGCAAACGCTGGCCAATGCGTACAAGGCCATCGAGCAAGACCTCGAGATCGTCCCGGTTATCAACAAGATCGACCTGCCAAGCGCCGACGTGGAATCTGCGAAACGCCAGATCCGCGATGTCATCGGCCTTGAGGTGGACAATGCCGTGTTGGCGAGCGCAAAGCTCGGCACGGGCGCGAGAGACGTCCTCGAGGCGGTCGTCACGCGCATCCCCTCCCCGAGAGGGGATCGGAGTGCCTCGCTGCGGGCGTTGATCTTTGACGCGAACTACAACTCGTATCGCGGCGTGATTGTCTATGTGCGCATCGTGGACGGCTTCATTACCAAGGGCATGAAGGTGCTGATGATGTCCAACAACCTCAAGTACGAGGTCGATGAGCTTGGCATTCTCACGCCCGGCCTCACGCCCATCGACCGTCTCGAAGCCGGAGAAGTGGGTTACCTCATCTGCAACATCAAGACGCTCCTGAGCACGAAGATCGGCGATACGATCACGGACGCGCTGAATCCCGCCATCGAGCAACTCCCTGGGTACGATAAAATGCAGCCGGTGGTGTTCTGCGGGATGTATCCGGCCGTCGAGACGGATTATCAGGAGCTGCGCGACGCCCTCGAGCGCTTGCAGCTCAATGACTGCTCGTTCGTTTTCCAAGCGGACAGCTCCGACGCGCTCGGTCTCGGGTTCCGGCTGGGCTTTCTGGGCCTGCTCCACATGGAGATCATTCAGGAGCGTCTCGAGCGCGAATTCAACCTTACGCTGGTCACGACCATGCCCAACGTCGCGTATCACGTACGAATGACGAACGGCCAGGAGGTCGTCATCGAGAACGCGTCGAGAATGCCATCCCAGGCTGAGATTGAAGCCATCGAGGAGCCGTACATCGAAGCGGACGTCCTCTGCCCCACGGAATACCTCAGCGCGGTCATCGAGCTCTGCAAGAGAAAACGCGGGATTCACGTTCGGGTCGAGTACATTGACGCGAGACGATGCATGGCCGTTTACCAGATGCCGCTTGCCGAGATTGTGCTCGACTTTTACGACAAGTTGAAGACGATCACCCGCGGTTACGGCTCGCTCGAATACCGTCTGATCGGATACCGCCCCGGAGAACTGGTCAAGCTTGATATCCTGCTGAACGGCGAACCCGTGGACGCACTGTCATCCATTGTGCACCGGGATCGCTCCGTTTATCTCGGCCGCCAGCTTGCGACCAAGTTGCGGAAGCTGATCCCGCGGCAGCAATTCGAGGTCGCCATCCAGGCGGCCATCGGCAACAAGGTCATCGTCCGGGAGACGATAAGTCCATTGCGCAAGAACGTGACTGCGAAGTGCTACGGCGGGGACATTACGCGAAAGCGGAAGCTCCTTGAGAAACAAAAGGAAGGAAAGCGCCGGATGAAGCAGGTGGGCGCCGTGGAAGTGCCGCAAGAGGCCTTTATGGCCCTGCTTCGCGTGAACGAGGAGTCAGATTAGGAGCCGATTTTGGATTTTAGATTTTGGATTTTGGATTTGATGAAGTGTGACCGTCGCTCTACTGATAGAGGTCTTTACGAGGATTCACGTTCTTGGGGGTGAATACTTCAGACGAGCCTGACGCTGGCGCCGAAAAACCGGTCGTTGTGCCTTCCGGAACGCATACCAATGCAGCCGGGAAGGGATCGTCGTTCTTGAAGAGATGCGTCGTTTTTGTCACCGGCCCCTGGACCCGAAGCAACGGGCTCACGTGGCTGATCCTGATTCTCGCCGTGCTGAGCTTCCGATGGCTCCTGATCGAGCCGTACAAAATCCCGTCGGGTTCCATGGAACCTACGCTGCACGGCGACATGCGTTTTTTTCGAGGCGACCGGGTCGGCGTCAACAAGCTCATCTACGGACCGCGCGTGCCCTTCATGAACACGCGCGTTTTCCACCTTGGCGAACCCCAACGATGGGATATCGTCGTGTTCAAGACCGTGGAGGAGAACGCACTCCACAAGACGCTTGTGAAGCGCGTCGTGGGTTTGCCGGGCGAACGCATTCACATCAAAGACGGCAAGATATGGGTGAATGGCGAACCCGTCGAGCCGCCCGAATCCCTGCGCGCGATTCTCCACTATACATCCGCACTCGAGGTGACCGAGGACAACCTGGATCGGTTCATCCTATACATGGCTCGAGCGGGATCCCCCCCTCGTGAAGCCACCTCGAAGGACCATTTTCTGCGCACGCTTGTCGAAGAACTCGGCCGCGTTCGTGAGCGGCTTGGCGGACGCCGCCCGGATGAAATTGGCCCCGAAGAAGCCCGATCGTTAGCGGGCGAGTTGAGCCCGGTCAGTCGTGGCATTGTCGAACAATACTTCCGCGCACAGCAGGAAACGCAATACCCACTGAGGTACGGCATCCTGCAGGATGACGAGCACTCGCTCGTCCCGGAGAACTGCTACCTCGTGTGTGGAGACAATAGCGCCGACAGCGCCGACGGGCGCGTTTTCGGGTGGTTGCCTAATGACAATATTCTCGGGCGTGCCTTCTGCATTTGGTGGCCGCCGAGTCGTATGCGCGACCTCACAGGCTTCTCCAGGACTTGGTGGGGGATGTCGCTCCTCTACGGAATTCCCGCCGCGATTGTCGCGTTTGAGATCTTCTCCTGGGTACGCCGGCGCGCTCGCCGGGCACATCGGACGCCGTAGGGTGGGTGCAGCGAAGCGGAACCCACCCTACGGCTACGGCTATTGAAGGAAACGCTCAAGTGTGTTAGAAACTCTTCAACGTGAGGAGGTATTCACTCCATGAGAGTGACACTGGGGATCAACACGGGCTTTGCGACTAACCGCTTCCCTGAACCGGAAGATTGGGTAAGCATAGTTGCGGACGAACTCGGGTTGGACACGGTTCAGTTCACGGCCGACCTGCTCAACCCTTTCCTGCCGGAAGACTTGGTTGCTCGTGAAACTGTGAGGATCCGCGGCCTCTGCGACAAGAAGGGCGTGCGCGTCGAAACAACATTTACCTCAGCCTTCACGAGGGTAAACCACGTGCTTCATCCGAATCCGGACATCCGGCGCGCGTGGATCGAATGGTTCAAGCGTTTTTTCAAGCTCTCGCGCGAACTTGGCGCGGAAGCCGGCGGGGGCCATTTCGGCATACTGAGTGTGCGTGACAACGCCGACCCGCAGCGCCGCGCGCATCGCATCGAGGATGGCGTTTCCGCCTGGCGGGAGCTTTCACATTTCGCAGCGGGTATTGGAATGCAGTATCTGATGTTCGAACCGATGTCGATCCCGCGCGAGATCGCAGAGACGATCCCCGCCACACAGGAAATCCTCGACAGGTGCTCCGAAGGCTTCGCAATCCCCATGCGGCTGTGCCTTGACGTCGATCACGGGGATCTCCACTCGCCCGACCCGCGCGATACCGACCCGCATGCCTGGATACGAGCATTCGCAAGGGTGAGTCCCTGCATTCACATCAAGCAAAGCCTGCACGACAAGGGCGGACACTACCCGTTCACGCCCCAGTACAATGCGGAGGGCAAAATAGTCCCGGAGCAGATACTTCGGACGATGCGCGATGCGGGTATGGAGAAGTGCACACTGCTGCTCGAGATCTCACACCGCGAACGCTGGCCGTTCGATGACAGGGTTGTCTCGGACCTGAAACAGTCTGTCGCATACTGGCGCCCTGCGATCGCGGCAGCCAACGCGGAGCGTCTTGCACCCATCTAAAGTATTTGAGAGAATCGCGCCAGCATTGCATCCGCAGGGAGAGACGGAATGAAACGCATCAACACCGGATTCACGTGCGCCCTCATGCTCGGCCTATGGGCGGCGTTGGCATGCGCCGAGCCAAAGCAGGCGACGATCTACCGGGACACGTGGGGCGTTCCACATATCTTTGCCGACACGTGGGCTGATGCCGCCTATGCTATGGGCTATGCGCAGGCAGAGGACCGGCTCGAGGACATCTACAAGAACATTCGCACCGCTCTCGGTACGATGGCCGAAGCTTTCGGCGAGGAATACGTCGAACAGGACTACATTTTACGGCTCTTTAAGAACGGGGAGTTCATGGAGGAATACTGGAAAACGGCCCCGGACTATCTCCGGGATATCGCGGACAGTTTCGTGCGGGGCGTCGAAGCATATCTTGCCGAGCATCCCGAGAAGAAACCCGAGTTCGCCCTCGATCTTCACGGATGGCAGTGCGCGGCTGTCGGACGCGCGATGATTCTGCAGTGGCCTCTGGGAGTGTTGAAGGATGAGGTCGACAAGAAGAAGGAAGCGCCGCCGTTCGGCTCGAACGCCTTTGCCGTAGCGCCGTCGCGCAGCGCGGAGGGTTGCTCGATACTCATGACCGACCCGCACCTGACGTGGGAAGGCATGGCCGTCTTTTACGAGGCGCGGATTCACACAAAGGACTTGGATCTCTGCGGGTACTTCCTCGTAGGCTCGCCCGCGCCGGCCTTGGCGCACAACGCGAACGTAGCCTGGGCCTGCACAACGGGAGGCCCCGACACGTCGGACGTTTACATGGTCAAGCTCAATCCGCAGAACGTCACGCAGTACGAGTACAACGGGACCTGGCACACGTTCGATGCAAAACCGATCACGATCAACGTCAAGGACAAAGCGCAGCAGATCAAGCCGGCGCTGTACTCGCTATACGGGCCTCTCGTCGACGAGCCTGACACGAAGCGGGGCATCGCATATTGCGGCACCACGCCTTACTATGACCAGACGAGTCTGTTCGAGCAGATGTACACGATGGCGAAGGCCCGCAACTGTGATGAGTTCTATCAGGCGCTCGCCATGAACCAGTTCATGGAGCAAAACGTCCTCTTTGCGGATCGGGATGGAAACATACAGTACGTCCGAACCGGACGCACCCCGATTCGTCCTGAGGGGTACGACTGGTCGGTGCCTGTTCCGGGAGGCACGGAGGCAACGCGTTGGCTCGGGATTCACGACATCCGCGATCTGGTGCAGATAAAGAACCCGCCTCAGGGGTATTTCCAGAACTGCAACGTCAGTCCTGCCGTCATGATGCGCGACTCGCCCATGACGCCGGACAAGTACAAAAGGTACATTTACAATGTGCTTTGGGACACCAACAGCCCACGCGGCAAACGCCTGCTCGAGCTCCTCGATGCGGACCACTCAATTACCAAAGAGAAGGCCATTGCATATATGACGGACGTGTACGACCTTCTCGCAAAGCCATGGCAGGCCGCCCTCGAGAAAGCCGCGGATGAAGTGGGCGCCCACAAGCTGACCGATCCGGCGCTGGCCAAGGCTGTCAAGGACATCCTGGAATGGGATGGCCGCTACCTAAAGGACAGCACCGCCGCGCTCATCTTCAAATTCTGGCGTCTGAAGTGTGAAAACGTCATCAACATAGCCACAATCGCCGATGGCAACGATCTCTCCATCGAAGATAAGATGAAGATGCTTGACCTGCTGAGCGAGACCTTGGCCGACATTAAAGCCAAGTACGGCTCGCTTGATGCAAAATGGGGCGACGTGAATCTTATTGGACGAGACGAACGCTACTTCCCGCTCGAGAGCGCGGACTTCGGCGGAGGGAAAGACAAGAAGGATCAGACCGAGACGGTTTTCGATGCGGCAACCCGCGAGACCCCAAAGGGATCCGGGAAATACGTCGCGTTTAATGGATCAGGGACGATGATGATCTCGTTCTTGCACAAGGATGGCATCGAATCCTACAGCCTGGTGGCCTGGGGCGAGAGCAGTGACCCGAAGTCGCCGCACCACGTCGATCAATCGGAGAAGCTTTACACGCATAGACAACTCAAGCCCACGTGGTTCAGGAAAGAAGACTTGCTGAAGAATCTGGAATCGCAGAAGGTGATTGCCATTCCATGACACTGATTTTGGACTTTGGACTTTGGATTGCAGAAATCCAAGTCCCGGCGGCACAGTACGCTCCTGTGATATGCTTGCGCCGTCGAGTTGCCGCTGCTTTCGCTTGCGGCGGCAAATCCAAAATCCAAAATGAATATGGCGGAATCTACTCAGAGACTGGGCGGACTTGAGATACTCGCGGCGGTGATTCGCGAGTTCTACGACTTGGGCGACATCGAAATGCCGCAGCAACTCGTGGACGCGCATCAACGCCGCCACCGTAAGCTCACGGTGAAGACCGCGGCCGGACGCTTTCTCATAAAGACCTACAAGCGAGACCCAAGCGTCCTGGACGCCTTGCGCTTCCAGCACCGCCTCTCAGATCATCTCCAGTCTCATGCGGTTCCCGTAGCCTCCATCCAACGCGCAAAGAACGGAAAGGGCATCGTCGAGATGCCCACCTGGGCGCTCGAACTCCAGCAGTTTGTCGACGGCGAGCCGATGCACGTGAGGAGCGACACGCTCATCATCGCCGCCCAGGCGCTTGGCCGGTTCCACCAGGTGTGCCGCGACTTCCCGCGTCCCCCCCGAGATGCCCGAATGTGGCGGTTCAGCGAAGTCCCGCGCGAATCATTCACCAAATTCTACGACATGGCCAAAACTCAAGGCGACCCGGAGATTGCGACTAAGTACTGCAATGAGATTGCCGTTTTCCTCCATGATGCCGGAAAGAAACTGGATTGGGATGCGCGAAACTTGTTCGAGACGGGCCTGATCCACGGCGACTATCACGGCGGGAACCTGCTTTTCAACAACGGCAAGTTGGCCGCGATTATCGACCTGGAGTTCGCTGGCGATGGCTGTTTCCTCGAGGATCTCGCATACGCGATGTCCAACCTCTGCATCCGAACGAGCAACAATGCCGATCGCTTAACCACGCGCACCAACCTGCTATTGGACAACTACCAACTCCACCGAACCCTCTCATACCGGGAGGAAGAGGCGCTTTACTACGCAGTGGGGATCAAACATGTCACCACCGTCTCCTGCCAAGTCATTCAACTCGGCGGCCAGATGGCCGGGTATACGGCCACCCAATGGATGCAGCGCCTCGCCGAACAGTGCGCTTGGCTCGAGAACCGCGCAAAGACTCGAAGAGCCTAGAACGTCTGAAAAATGCTGCAATGGCGTCATTCCCGCGAAGGCGGGAATCCAGAACGTACGATATGGGGCGCACGCTCCGCACTGGATTCCCGCCTTCGCGGGAATGACGCCCAGTGTCTGGGCCTTTCAGAGAATGGGCGTACCGCAACGGCATTTCTTCTCAGGCTCTTAGATCCCCCAGACCCCAAACTGAACCCTATGAGATCAAGGGATCACCGTTGACCGTCTTGGCCGTGCGAGTCTCGAACTGGGCATTTCAAAGAGCCGTTGGACGTGGCTGGTGAGTTCCGTGATGCCGAACGGCTTTTTTAAGTATCCGTCAAATCCGTATTCCCCAAGATGGCTGGCCTCTTCGTCTTCGATGTAACCCGATATGGCCAGGATGCGGGTATTCTTCGTCTCCGGACGTTCCTTCACGCGCTTGCACACCATCCGGCCGTCCGTGTCGGACAGGTGGATGTCAAGGATTATGAGCTGCGGGTTGTACTGAACGACCATTGCCCCGGCGTCAAACCCCGTGGATGCCACAAGTACTTCATACTCATCGTCACGAGACAGGGCCGCAGGGATAATGTCAAGATAGTAAGGATCGTCGTCAACCGCAAGAATGCGACGTTGGCCTTCCTCGAACCGATCCAGCGGAATGCCGTGGCTGATCATGAACTTTCGAAGGCCTTCATACGGGATCCTGCGATCGCCGCCGGGACCCAGCCGGTATCCTTCTATCTGTCCAAGATCAAACCATCGGGATACGGTGTCAGCGGAGACCCCGCATATCTCGGCCACCTCGCCGCTCGTAAAGACTTTTTTCTTCACCGGACAACCCTCGGACACGTTGGCCGCGTTTTGCCGCAAATCCTGACCAAAACCAGTCGAAACCTCAAGATCATCGACCTGACTTCCTGCGCGAGCACCCCGAGAAGGGGATTCTCGGGCTCTTCCGGCAAGAAGCCATTAGCGGGATATACGGCATTTTCCTACTCAAGTCTACCCGATTCCATAGAATTTGTCAACTGTTACCTCTCAATCATTCCTTACATTACATCCGGCTTGAGCCATCAAGGGGCTGATCGAGAACGGATCTTTTCCGGAAACGCACTGGACTTCCTCGGAATGGAAGCCGGCGTCAGGCGGGCTCCAGGGTAATGAGCGCATCGACGGCCACCGGCTGGGCTCCCTCGAAGATCAACGGGTTGACGTCGACCTGGGCGACGCGCGGGTGCTCGACAAGAATCCGGCCCACGGTGATCAGCACGTGGGTCACCGCGCGCCGGTCCACGGCAGGCTCTCCGCGAATGCCCCCGAACAGGCGTTGCGCGCGGATCTCGTTAATCATCTCGAGGGCGTCGCGCTCCTCGAGCGGCGACAGACGGAATGCGACATCGGCCAGCGCCTCCACCAGGATCCCGCCAAGGCCCAGCATCACGCAGGGACCGAAAATCTTGTCGCGTGTCCCGCCGACGATGATCTCCCGCTTTCCTTTGACCATTCGCTGTACAAGAAAGCCGTCGAGAGCCATGCCTTCCGCGCGTTTCGTAACTTCGGCAAGCGCGGTTTGCACGGAGGACACATCGTCCAGGTTTGCCGCAACCAGTCCGAGATCGCTCTTGTGCGCCAGGTTCGGCGCGCATGCTTTCAATACCACTGGGTACCCGAGTCGCCCGGCGGCGGCCAGAGCTTCGGCCGCGGTCTTCACCAATTCGTCCGCCACTGTGGCAATGCCGTAAGCGGCCAGCACTTTCTTTGACTCGTACTCCGAGAGCCCGCCTTGATGGTTTTTCATCGCGCGGTTGATCAGTTCAGCGGTTGACTCGCTTGGTTCCGGCACTCTAACGGCTCCTTCCTTGAACTTGAATGTCAAACCTTGGACTAGTCGCGGGGGATCTTCTTCGGGGCGTCGACCCATTCGGCCAAGCCATAAAGCCCCGCCTGGGCGGCGTCAATGGGGCGGAAACCAAGGGCGATGGCCGGTGATTCGGGCTTTAGACGGAAATCGTTGTGTTCCGCATCAACGAACATGGGGTCGGCGATGATCGAGCGGAGATCCTGTCCCTTTGCCCTCCAGTCTTCAAATGACACGCCGCCATAGAACTCGATTTTCGGGTTCGAAGCGTCCCAGTAACAGTTGTCGTAGAAGCGGAAGTTGCCGTTCTTCCAGTTGCTGCCGAACAGTCGCCCGTTGTTGAAGTATACGATGTTCCTCTCGAAGAAGAAGGAGATATGTTCCTCTTCGCGCGTCCGGATTATCTGTCCCTCGTTCGCGAACGCGAAGATGTTATTGATGACGCGGTTCTCCTTGCCGTAGTGCTGGTGGAACGAGCCCGTCTTGCAGTTGTAGACGACGTTATTCTCGATGAGCAGGTCGGTGCTGCCTTCGTCGGGGTAAATGCCCCATCCGCCGTAGAGGAATGAGGAGATGTCATGGATCAGGTTATTGCGCAGGATGGTTCCGGGGGCGATCCCGAGCGTGTAGATGCCGCCCATGTCACTCAGCAATCCCTTGTCGATGTGGTGAATGTGGTTGTATTCGATGATATTGTGATTCGCGGAGCTGGGCGCGTAGCCCCATGACCAACCCACCGATACACCTGAGTATTCGATGTCCGAAATCTCGTTGTGAGACAGGGTGTTGTATGAACTCCTGCCGATCCACGCGCCCACGCCGGACCGGAAGATCTTTCCTCCGTCGTGAATCCAGTTGTTGTCGATCCAGTTGTGCCAGGCCGCTTCGTTCTCATTCGCGGGGTCGCCGCCTTCGCCGATGCGGACGCCGCCCGCGCCCATATCGTGGATGTGATTGAGTTGAGCGCGGTTGTCCTTGCAGCCCGCGCGGAACCAAAGGCCGTACGTCCCGATGTGGGCAATCTCGCAGGATTTTACAGTGCAGTAGCGTGCGCCGGTGGCTTGGACGGCGGCGGGCACTGAATAGGCAGCCTGCGGATCGCTGTGGCCTTCGCGCTCGATCGTGAAATCGGTATGCTGCAGCCGAAGTCCCTCGATCGTGA
>Ga0315279_10007546_pt1 | contig 13416 bp, 12 predicted proteins | sample YL17G06_20_MG_FD_203694 | JGI IMG/M metagenome (GOLD analysis project Ga0315279, IMG submission 203694) | Sediment microbial communities from Yellowstone Lake, YNP, Wyoming, USA - YL17G06_20 | ecosystem: Environmental > Aquatic > Freshwater > Lake > Sediment | place: USA: Wyoming | collected... | reverse complement strand
TCTATCCCGACCGTTGTGTTGATATGTGAAAGGTGAGGGTGGATAAGGTTTCTGAAAGGGGAAAATTGGTTGGAGAATTGAACTAAGACACTTGGGCTTAAGTTGTTTTAGAACCTACGTCCCCTTCGTTTACCCAGTCAGCGTCGTTCGATGACGTGGCCGTCGTTTTGGGCAGTAATGACACGTTGGCTTCCCCGAGTGCAGCTTGTTCACAACCTCTATCCCCAACCTTCGTGGAGGACTCAAACTGGGAGCCGGATGGTGTAACACACCACGTCCGGTTCTGCGAGGGTCCGGGAGTAACGGTTGGATGGTTGAGATCGTGTGGCACCGCCGGGAAACCAGGCGGCAACAGAGAAGACAAACATCAACCTGTACCACTCGGAGAACCCGGTCTACTCACCAATAGTTGGCCCTACCAAATGAGTGCATAGCGCATGGCATCAAGCGTTAATTTATTTCAGCTTCGAAAGCTAACCTGCTTGTTTCTGTTACGTTCCATCGAAAACCTTTTGAATTATTCCCACATTTGTGGTAACATTAGTTTTGGAGGTGAGCAAAATGAAATTTGTAGGTGTGAGAGAGTTCAAACAAGATGTGGTCAAGTATTTAAACGAGGGGAACGAAATTGTCGTCACGAAACGTAAGAAACCGATCGCCCGTCTTACCCCTGTTCAGAAAAACAGCGCAGAGATTATCCTTCTTGAGATTGGAAGGGTCCTATCAGAAGCGGGGATCTCAAAAAAGGAAGCCCTCAAAGCCCTCGACCGTGCTAGGCGGGAGATTTATGGCTAAGGTGGTTATTGATGCTAATGTGATCATCTCCGCTGCCTTTGGGGGAAAACCATTGGGATCTGTCGTTCGAGCATTGGAAGACCATAAGGTCTATCTCTCCCAAACCATCGAACGAGAACTCCAAGGAGTTATTTCAGGACTTTCGAAAAAACTTGGGAAAGAACAAATTCTCTTTATCAAGGAAACATTCCAACAATTGCTGAGCTTAGCGAAGCGTATCTCTATTTCAACCCAGGTGGTTTTATCAAGGGATGCTAAGGATGACCATTATCTTTCTCTGTGCAAAGAGGCGGAGGCCGATTTTCTAATTACCGGAGATAAGGACCTGTTGAGTATTTCTGAGGGAGACCTCAAAAAAAATGGAATTTCATGCCTGATTGTTTCACCCCAAGAATTTTTAGAAAAAGTTTCCTAAGAAATGAACTTATCATCCATAAAAAAGCTGGCCCTTCCAAATGCGCCTGCCTACGGTAGGCAGGGATTGCGGAATTAATAAAGAAGGAGTAAATGAGTTAGTGGGCAATTAAGTAATTGGTAAAGCCTAAAGCTCAAAGCTGAAAACTCAAAGCGGATTGTTAAGTCATTGAGGTGAGGGGATCATTTGAAGAATAAAAACCGAAGACCAAATCTTTACATCATCGCTGGTCCTAACGGTGCTGGGAAGACAACCTTTGCCCGTAAGTTTCTTCCCCAATATGTAGAATGCCTGGAATTTGTAAACGCTGATTTCATTGCGGGCGGTTTGTCACCATTTGCCCCAGAAAGAGCTTCCATCCATGCGGGTAGACTCATGCTGGAACAAATTCATTCTTTGACTGAGCGCAGGCTGGATTTTGGGTTTGAAACCACCTTCTCAGGAAAGACATACGTGAAACTTCTGCAGGAGATGAAAAAAGGAGGGTATCTTATCTATATCTTTTTTCTCTGGATTAGCAATGTTAAGCTAGCCCTCGAACGCATTCAGCTCCGCGTACAAAATGGAGGGCATCATATTCCAGAGGCTATTGTCCGGCGTCGTTTCGGCAGAAGCTTGCCCAATTTTCTCCGTTTCTATAAACCTTTAGCGGACTCATGGACAATCTTCGATAATTCAGGGGATGTCCCTAAAATGATTGCATTCGAGGAATCAGGAAAGGTCGAAATACTTGATCCAGATCTCTTTGGGATTTTATTAAAATATAAGGGGGAGCAATGAAGAAAGCGAGCAGGTCACTTCCTCTCCTGGCGTATCGGGCTGAGGAGGCTCTTCGGAAGGCTGTGGCTGAGGCTATCGCCGAACATCGCCGCAACGGAGTTCCGATTGCCATCTGGCGCAACGGCAAAGTGGTTCGCATCCCTGCTGATCAGATCGAGGTTCGGGAACCTCAGATTGAGTACACAGTCTCTCCAAAGAAAAGAAAATAATTAGTGAGACCAAGGGGACGTTGATCACAATATTCACAAAAGAAGAAGCTTAGACTCAGGTCTTGAAATATCAGATTTCTAAGTTGATGTCATCCCTAAAAAAGTTGGTCCTGTGCTTATCGGTTAGCGCTAAGATCAAAGAGCATAATTGGCAAGGAGGACAGACGAGTCTCTTTATCCAACACCATTCCTAACTCTTCCTTCCTGTAATTTTGTTTTTGGTATCTTCCTTCAGAATGCAACATTTCAAACGAAAATCAGCAATATGGGGTAAATTATGGATGGAATTTTCCCCTTGACTGCCCATGCACATGAGAGTATGTTCTATTTATAGTATTTTCCACCTGTCACTAATCAATCTCACAACCTAACCTTTAGCCTTTTGTAGATAGTGATGTGGAGTGAATTCCAAAAGGTGAGGATGTAAATTTAGACCCCATTTCTGAAAAGAGTGGGGTTTTGCGTTTTCATGAAGAAAGTAACTATCAAAAGATTTCTATCAAATCAGAAAATGGAGGAAGGTAAATGAGCAAGATATTTTTATACATATTCATAATTTTATGCATGGTATTTGAAAGTGTCTGTCTTGCCTGTACTGATTTTCAGGTGAAAGCAAAAGATGGAAGTGTAATTATAGGTCGCTCTATGGAATTTGCAATGGGAATGGATTCCGAAGTAGTTGTCTTCCCCAGAATAGGAAAAATGGTCAGCATGGCGCCTGACCAAAAGACGGGTATCAGTTGGAAACCGAAATACGGTTATCTGGGCATTAATGCTCTTGGCGAGAAGCTAGCGTTCCTTGACGGGTTGAACGAAGCCGGGCTATCAATCGAATTCCTTTGGTTTACCGAGAGCAAATATCAGGAAGCCAAAGACGGCAATTGGCTTGCGGTCACTGATCTCGGCCACTGGCTGCTGGGTAATTTCGCCACGGTTGACGAAGTAAAGAAGGCGCTTCCCGGCGTGACGGTGGTCGGCGTCTATGTGCCGCAATTACGTATGGTGCCCGGTTTTCACGCGGCGGTGCACGATGCCCGAGGCAATAACATCGTGGTGGAGTTCATTAACGGGGAAACAAAGATCTACGACAATCCGATCGGCGTGATGACCAACAAGCCGACTTTTGACTGGCAGCTGACTAATTTGCGTAATTATGTAAATCTTGACCCGTACGATAGAGAAGGAATGACGATCGCGGGGGTGAAGGTCAATCCGACGGGTAGCGGCACCGGCTGGCTGGGGATTCCCGGCGATTGGAGCCCGCCTTCGCGCTTTGTTCGCACGGTCATGATCGTCAACTCGGCTGACCCTGTCAATAATGCTGCCGAGGCGGTCAATCTCGCGGAACATATTCTCAATGCGGTAGATATTCCAATGGGTGTAATAAAAACCAGGAACTTGGAAAATAAAGATATGTTCGATTACACGCAATGGATTGTGATCAAAGATCTGACGAACAAGGTCTTATATTTCCGCTCCTATCAGGATCTTACCCTGAAAAGAGTAGATATGAAGAAACTCAATTTTAACCCGGGCGCGGAAATTAAAACGATCCGTATCGAATCCGGAATTCGGACGATTCTGGATATGACGGAGAAATTAAGAGGTCGTTAACGATGAAGAATAATCCCGAAATCACAAGAAGAGATTTTCTGTGAGGGGTAGGAAAAGAAGAACTCTCAATTAACATTTCGTATGATCTTTACTCCATTGGGTGGCACGCTCTTTCTTTGCTTTATACTATCTGCCTATATTGTGGATCGCTGAAATAATTTTCCCGGATGAAGTTCGTTGGTCCTATAAGGAGGTACATAAAAAATGAAAAGCAACATTGTTAGTTTGCTGGTTTCTCTTATTCTTTTCTGCGGAGGAGTTTTTCTCCTCTGGTCTGGCTGTGGTCATGCTGCTGACATCAAAAACACTGGCTGGCATTTAACATCAACCGCCGCCTTTACTGAAAACCTTGTCGAAACCTTATGGACTGTGGAGTTACCACCGAAAAGTAAGTATCATACTGTTGGAGTGCGCCGCTTGGCCCTGAAAGACCGGGGAACGTATGAGGGTGTGCTCGTGCATCTTCCGGGTTCTTCTTCAAACGGACATCTCTACACGACTTCTGAAAATTACGATTTTCGAGTTTATCTTGCCAACCGCGGCTACGATGTCTATACCGTTGAATACCGCACCAGTTTTATCCCTAAAACTGAAACCGATTATTCCTGCATGGCAACATATAAGACAAGCGTAGCACTCGTTGATATCCAAAAGGTGATCGAATTTGTCAAACAAAAAACCGGAAAGAAAAAGATTTTTCTATCCGGTCACAGTACTGGTGCACGATATGTTTATCTCTATGCCTGCGCCAGGAGTTCTGAGGATCTCGCTGGGATGATCCCCATGGACGGATCACCCTGGGAAATGAATGGTCGCCCCTCTCCTGAATCTACTATGGATATCAATTTAGGTTACGCAGCGCTGGCGTCAGGAGATACTGAGGCAAACAGGAACCTTTTCAAAAGCTGGGGAGTAGAGCCCGACAATGGATATTACAACGTTCTTATAATCAATTGGGCCCCTAAAATGGGAGAGGCAATGCACTTCTACTTTGCACCCCCACCCTATGGTCCGAAATACGGTCCGTTCGGAGGTTTCCCGACAGTTTCGGATTATATTGCCGACCAGCTTCAAAAGATATGGGGAGATGCGCAGTTAACCAATATCAAAAATGGATATGCCACGGTTGAGGTCGGGATGAACATGATGCGTGAGGTCGGCGTTCCTTGGCCGTTAGTTGATTATCTGGAAGACGCTTATCTAGGCAACTGGAAAGGGAATCCGCCTGCAGCGGAATTGAAGTTCATAAAAAATATTGGAACAGTAAATATTCCAATCCTGGTGTTCGCTACAGAAATGTGGACAACAGCGGTGGGTTATCAATATCACTGGAAACGTGAAGGATATGAAATGATCAAAAGTATTGACCGGAAATACATTTTGCTAAATGGTTTCGGTCATATGGATATTCTCGCCGGTGAGAAAGCCAAAGATGAAGTCTTTATCCCGCTCTATAACTGGCTGCAAGCACATAAGTAATAGTTCTTAATCCAAAAACAATGTGTTTTCCTCACCGATAGTTGTCCGTTGGCCGTGGCCGGGGTAGACTTTTATTTTGGGCGGGACTTCAGTACTTTCACTACAGGCCGCTTCTGGTCTGACGCAAAAAAGGTATACTTTCAAATTACATATCATCGGGTGTTGACGTGAGTAGAAATCGGAAAATCAGATAGTAAGAAGCAATCTATGTGTTAGAGAAAGTGGCGGGAATGAGATGAGTACTAAATGCTTTTAAGTCGTATTCGTCTAACTCATCAATCATAAATTCTGAGAATAGTTGGGTACTATCGACGACCGAGCGTTACTTCCTATAATCGTGATTTTTGAAAATCTCATCTCCATACAACATTTCAACCCGTAACAAACGGAACGAATCCTATACAAGGCGGGCAGAGTCCGACCAGGCTGCCTTTTAGTGTTATCCTGCTGTTGCCCTATTTCTTCATTTCAGCCCCGCCTTACGCAAGGCATCAATAAGATTGTTTGTATCCTTGCATACACTTGTCTTTGCAAGGTAATCCAGTGAGAACTTGGGATTTATCCTGAGAACTTCTGCGGCCTCAGCACGGGCTTCATTATCTCGGCCCATCATAACGTAGGTAGCCGCTAGGCGACTATGGGCATAAATGTCATCAGGGGCAAGCTGAATTGCCTTCTTATGTGCTGAAACCGCCTCCTCAAACCGCCCCGCCAGCCGGAGTGTATTGCCGAAATCGCGATAATAATTAGATGGACCACGGGGGCTGAGTCGGATTGCTTTTTGCTGTAACGGAATGGCTTCCTCCGGCCTGCCTACACAAGTTAGGAAACAGGCATAAACGTTAAGCATACCAGGCGAACCGGGGTTGAGGGCTACAGCCCGTTCCCCTTCAGCAATCGCCTTGTTATACTCCCTTCTATAGGGATATAATAGACACAATAAACCGTGGGCAAAGGATATGGAATCGTCCATGGCAAGGGCTTTTTGGGCCAGTTCTATACCTTTCTCACTAGTCTCCCGAGGGGATTTCGTGTTGCCCAGCAGTAAATCGTAGTAGTAGACCCAACCGAGGTACGCATAACCCAATGGATTCTCTGGACACATAGCAATAGCCTCCTCTACCATCTGCCGGGCCAAGTTATTATCCTCGATATTCGCACGTGTGTAGTGATCCCTCGCCTGCATTAACTTCAAATAGCAATCGAGACCCTGCTCCCCTCCGAAATATTTTTTGTTAGTTTTGGTGTTCGAAATTTCTCCCCCCGTCAACTTCACTTGCACGGATGTCAGGATATTTATGGTGATTTCATCCTGCAGCGCAAATATGTCTTTCAAATCACGACCGTAACGCTCTGCCCAAAGGTGATTCCCTGTGAGAGCGTCGATCAACTGGGCGGTGATCCGAACACGGTCGCCAGACCTCTGAATACCCCCCTCCAACACATACCGGACACCCAGATCCTCGCTGACCTGGTTGACCTTCACCTGCTTTCCCTTGTAAGTGAAGGTCGAATTTCGGGCGATCACAAACAGCCTCGGTACCTTGGAAAGAGCAGTGATGATTTCCTCGGTCATCGCGTCGCAAAAGAATTCCTGCTTTGGGTCTCCGCTCAAGTTCACAAATGGGAGCACGGCGATAGAGGGCACATCGGGCAAGGGGTACTTCATCCTATCAACGGATGCAACCGTAATCGGGGCAGGGCTCAAATATATTTTCCAAATCGCCCCCGCCACGATCCCAATCACGACAACCAGCATGACCCAGGGATACCTGCTTGGCAATAATGTCCTCCTTCTTTCCAACGGAGGAGCTGCAACCTCAGGCTCTTCTGGAACAGGTTTATCAGGTTCTGCCTTCTTCTCTTTGAGACTGGATATGAACTTTTCCCACGCATCCCCGTTCAAAGAATCCTCAAAGACGATCACAAGATCATCTAAGGTAGCTCCTATTTTATCTATGGCAAACTTAAGCCTCACATTCTCATGGCTCCCTTTGTACTCAAAAAGATTCGCCCAAATATCTTTTTCAGTTTCGGTAAAGGGATAGGTTTTGCCGATCCCTTCTTCATATCCCTTTTTCCTTCCGAGGACTGTGAAAAGCGGGGCCTCTTCCAGGTTAGGCAGGGCGTGTTGCCATTTCTTGTAGATCCTTGAGAGCAAGCTCTCTTCCTCTGACGATCCGGCAGAACCCCCAACCGTGTCGTTCAGCAAAGCGAGGATCTCATGGTGTCTTTCCAGGGGGATGGATGTGATTTTCCCTTGTCTTTTCATCTCGTTAACGACAAGGGCAATCAAGGAGAGGTAAAACCTTCGGGAAGGCGAGTTGAAGTGAAGGGTCAGTTCAATTCTGTTTTTGAGTTCAATATGGAGTTTGAACTGATTGAGGTCAATGGTGATGGGGTGAGATTTGGTATTTCCCGCCATTTTTTCACTCCTGGAATCTCATTGAAAAGACAGGAGATTTTATCAGGACCGGAAGTCACTAAAATAATGTCACGGTACGTACCGTGACAGAGCATATCATATGCCTAAAATAACGTCAAACTTTGAAACAAAGGTTTCCAGGAGGCATCGAAAACACAAAGACAGATTTTCTTAAGTCTAAAGAATGAAGGGTCAGGCCTCAACAGTCAACAAAATTCTGTCAGAAGTTGAGCCCAGACCCTATTGCATTTGCACTGTCGGGGAACCGTAAAGAAGCAGACCGTTTCGGCCAGCTTTAAAGGAGGTGATGTCCTATGCGCCAATAGAATTGGAAAGAAGGAGGATTATTATTCAGAAGGGGGAAGCAACATTTTTTGAAGCGGCCCCAATGAGCCGCCGAAAGGAGATTCAAATGAAAGGAAATATTAAGAAACTGGTTGTATTTGTGGTTATAGCCACAATAGCGACGTTTATATTGGCCGCCACAGTACCGGCCCGCTCCATACAGGGTGTATACGCCGCTACAGGCAGTGGCACATGTTATGTTGCACCTTTCGGGCTCGATGATCACTTAGTTCCCATTAATGGCGCATATATGGTGATGACGTTTACCATGGAGGGTGTTTTCACGTTCCACCCCGGCCGGACGGGACATATCGAGAGACATACTCCCACTGTAATCCTTACTCCTACACCGTTTAACCCCGCATCATGTCCGTTGTGTTCGTTGGCTGGGGATTCGAAGGATTCCTCGGATTTCACATACGAGGTCGAGCGCGACGGCTCAATAACCTTAACCCAGGTGAGCGGCTCGCACAGCGGGGAATTTACCTCTGGACCCCTTGTTGCTATAGGTACGTACAGCAACGACGGGCGTAATTGGCAGGGTACCGTCTCGCCCGACGGTAAGACGATAATACTGAACGGTGGTTTACCCGATATTATAACCTCTCCGGTCACGAATCCGCAGGAGAGGATCATCTGTAACACCTCCGCTGTTTTGATCTGGCAACACAAATGATCACCGGCGAGGGCTTATTTAGCAACGAGGCGGCGGAGTAAATCAAACCTCCGTCTGAGACGCACCATTTTGGCATAACGTCCTACGGCACCGCATTACCCTCCTATGTACGGAGTGTTATGCCGCTATACAATCACCTGATCCATCGTTGCACGTACTTTCCAAGCCGGGGGGAGCCGCAAGGCTCCTCCCGCTCTTGCTCATAAAGCCGGACCGCACGTGCAACGAAGCGCTCAATAGTTTTTGTAGCCACTCCAAGTCCTTTTGGACTAAGGTGAATGATGATTTCTATCCATAATCACCAAGTCTCAAAGTAGGACTGAGCTGTAGATAAGTAGGTGGAAATCTCAAAGATGAATAAACCCAATTGGGGGCTAAACTTTTGCAAAAAGTAGGAAAAAATTTTTCAGATTCCTACAAAAGTATGGAAAAACATTTTTTGGAGGAGGATATTGTCTGTGAAGAAGAGGGTGTCTATGTGGGGAGGGTGAATATAAGATACAGGGCGGTTGACGACTGCTCCGGGTGGGGGATATGGTGTAACCAAAGTGTAACCGTCCAAACAGAAAATAATCCAAATTAACCCAAGCTATTCCAACTTGACTCTTGCAACCGATTGATTTATAAGTAATTAAAAATGATGGGAAATGGCCTGATGGTTGGGTCTTGACTCAAAATCCAGCGGGGCTTCCACCCCGCGTCGGGGAGCTTTCCCTCCTACGACTTCGCTCAGGACAAGTTCGCAAATTGAAGGGATTCCGACCTCCGGTACCAGTAAAAAGCCTCACTTAAAGAGAGAGGCTTTTTTATTGCCCGTCACACAGAATGAAAGTATAATGTTTTAGGATGATGAGTGGAAAGTCCAATCCCGATCTAAAGGAGGTTGAAATAGTTTTATGATCCGGGCGTTCAATAAACACTATCGTAAGGCCATCGATCTTTTGGAGGATTCTTCGAGCAATGAGAAGATGGAAATGGCTGAGAAGGTCATGGACTGGTTTCGGGAATTACCAGAGGAGTATCTGATCTCTCTCGCATTGTTTTTTAACGAAGTGATCGATGACCTCGGTGATGAAAGTTTGGAAAAGATCAATTTGAAAGTGAAGCGAAAAAAGAGAGAGGATGAGGAAGAGGCAGAGGCAGAGGCAGAGGATGAAGAGGTCGAAGAATACGACGAGGATGAAGACGAAGACGACGACGAAGACGACGAAGAGGATCGAGACGATTATTGACGGGAAAGTCGGCAGTGGGTTTTATTTCTCATCTGGAGGCTGGAATGGCTCGGTTATAGGCCCAGCGTTCCATCCTTCCAATCTCTTCCCTCATGGTAGTGGAAAGGGGGACAATATTTCCGGCAGAGATGACGATATCTTGTTCGTTCAGGGTTCGCTTCGAATTGAAGGCCTCAATCATTGCGCCATTGACCGCCTGCTCAATTTCAGCACCATTAAACCCCTCCGTCACCTTCACGAGCATATCTAAATTGACCTGGGAGAGATCCGTCCCGTTCTTCTTCAGATGGATGGAGAAAATGGACTTTCTTTCTTGAGGATTGGGAAGGGTCACAAAAAAGATTTGGTCAAAACGACCCTTTCTCAACACCTCAGGGGGGAGAAGTTCGATGACATTGGCGGTAGCAGCGATAAAGACAAAGGCGCTTTTTTCCTGCATCCAGGTAAGGAATGAGGCAAAGACTCGAGATTGAGTTCCACCTCCGGCTTTCTGGCTTTGAATGCTGATGCCTGCTTCGATCTCATCAATCCATAACACAGCAGGTGCCACAGACTCAGCGGTGCGAAGGGCAATCTGTAAAGCCTCCTCAGGTTCTCCCATCGTTCTGTCGTAGAGCCTTGCCATGTCGAGGTGGAGCAAGGGAACTCCCCAAAAAGAGGCGAAGACCTTTGCGCAGAGGCTCTTACCACATCCTGAAACTCCGGTGATCAAAACCCCCTTCGGGAGTTGGAGACCAAAAGACCTTCCCTCATTGCCTAAAATGTTGGATCTCTTCCTCAACCAGTCTTTGAGGTTTTCCAACCCGCCGATCTCCTCGAAGGCAGGCCCATTCTGGACCAGGCTCAGAATTCCTGACTTCTTAATGAGTTGTCCTTTTTCTTCGAGCAATGCATCAATCAGAGAGGAATCGGCGGTCGCTCTTCCGATCAGGGCGCTTCGAAAGGCGCGAGCGACTTGGTCGAGAGAGAGGCCGAGGGCCGCCTTTATCATCCGATCCTTCAATTCCGGTGTGAGAGATTCCGTCAACACAGAGGCGTGGGGACTTCCAGAAATCACTCCCATCAGGGTACGTTCCACTTCCATCGCATCCGGCATGGGGAGTTCGTATACAATCATATCCCGGTGAAGTTCATCGGGGACCACCAGAACGGGTGCGATGATAAACAGGGTGGAGTATCGATTTCGGAGGGAGCGGTGGAGATCCTTCAATTTTCTTGAGACGAAGGGATCTGTCTTTAGAAAAGGATGGAGCCCCTCGAAGAGATAAAGGTTTTGTTCTGTTCGCTGGATCACTTTGTCTAAGGCTTCAATGGGGTTTGTTGAATTCTCAATCTTTTCATTCTCCCCGGTCAGACCCTGGAAGGGGTTCCAGATGAGGAGTTTCGGTTTGGGTTGGAATGTAGAAGATAATTCTTTAAGAAGACCCTCCAGCCGATCTTCTTCATCCGAGAGGATGTAGACGATGGAGGCCTTTGACAGAACGAATTTCTTCAGGTCCTGAAGGATCTGTTGTTTTCTGGAAAGCTCGTCCATAAATTTAGAAAATTATACAAACATTTTTGCTGAACGTCAATCAAAGCAAAGAAATTGGCCAGGGCCACGTCGAAGTCGTATTGAGCCCGATTACAAAATCCCTCTAAATCTCCCGAACGTGTGAAAAAATTGCTTTCGTCAACCTTTGTCCCGGAAGGACGAGTGGATTTCCAAAGCTTTAGAATGCGCTTGTTGGGGTTAAGGGGCACCCGCCACGGCAATAAAGATATGTGGTTAAGCGAGGTTACGGCACAGGGGTTCAATTTCCAAAGGTTGCGCCCTGCCTTCGCCGAAGCGGCTACGCGCAGGCAGGTCTAAAGCTTCTCCAATCCACCCGTCCTTTCCGTTTCAACTATATGCGCGATTTTTTCACACCTTCCCCTTGACAAAAGGGAGACTTCTAACTTTCCCCCCCTTGAAAAAGGGGAGATGTGAAAAAATCGGGACTTAAGGTCGGTTAGGAATATCTTCAAAGTTTTACAAATGCGGTCGTTTTGAAAGGAGAGGTAATAAGGCTCTGCAATTAGCGACGAATATTGAAGTTTTCCATCGAGGGTAGTTAACGGGAAAATGTATCGCTGTAAAACTTTGGGAAGATTCCCGTCTGACGGCGGCTTCCCGGAAATCCGCCCGATATCCCTGTCCGCCCTCTCAACTTAAAGCAATTTTTTCACAGCTTCAGGGGGGAAGGGGGGATTTTAGTTTTGACTTTGAGGTAACTGCGGGGGGCAAGCACCAAGGAAGGATTAGTAAATTGGCTTGACAAGGGATTAGTAAAATGGCTTGAATCTTGATTCATTCTCAAATAAAATTTAATAACACAAGGTTAAGGTTGAGGTTTAGGTTAAGATTTGAAGTAAACACCAACAAAATCTAAAATGTTAGAAGAAAATTCTAAGATTTTATGTGGGAGAATCGAAGAGTGAAGGACAAAGAAATAAGAGAAAAAAGATGAAAGTCAACATTGATCCGATTTTGGTGGAATTGGGGCCGATTCGAGTGAGCTGGTATGGGCTCATGTATGTCTTTGGATTTTTTGCCTCCTATCTGCTCGTCCGGTATCAGATGAAGAAAAAAGATTTTGACATTTCAAAACTGGATGTAGAGAACCTCTACTTTTATCTTATTCTCGGCTTAATGGTGGGGGCCCGCTTGGGATATGTCCTCTTCTATGATCTCAAGATGTACCTCGCCGATCCCCTTGAGGCTTTTGCCATCTGGCATGGTGGAATGTCGTTTCACGGAGGATTAATCGGCGTCCTCATCGTTGGGATCCTTTTCTCGTGGAAGAATAAAAAGTCGTTCTGGAGGATTGCAGACCTTATCATTGTTACAGCTCCTATCGGATTGGGTTTAGGAAGGATCGGAAATTTCATCAACGGAGAGCTCTATGGCCGGGTAACCCAAGTCCCCTGGGGTATGATCTTCCCAAAAGGTGGATCCCTTCCTCGCCATCCCTCTCAACTCTATGAGAGTGCATTGGAAGGAGGAGTTCTTTTTTTGATCCTATGGCTCTTGAAAGATAAAAAGCTCCCCACGGGAGGGCTCTTAGCGATCTTTCTCTCTCTTTATGGGGTATTTCGCTTTCTTGTGGAATTCTTTAGAGAACCGGATGCCCAGCTTGGGTTTATCATGGGCCCCTTCACCATGGGCCAGGTCCTTAGCTCCTTTATGATCATCGGAGGGATTTTTCTTTTCATCTATTTAAATAGAAAATAGATAATTTCACCCCCACCCTCGCCCTCCCCCATCTAGAGATTGTGTCGTAATCATGATGGAGGGTGTATTCCAACGGAACAGGCAGTCAGGTTCTTCAGCTTTATGAGCAGCCGGTAAGGCCGCTGATCTTGTGGGGTGAAAGTCCCCAAACGTCAATTGCCCGATTCGGACGTTTAGCATATCCGGGGCATGA
>Ga0315279_10007545_pt1 | contig 13418 bp, 15 predicted proteins | sample YL17G06_20_MG_FD_203694 | JGI IMG/M metagenome (GOLD analysis project Ga0315279, IMG submission 203694) | Sediment microbial communities from Yellowstone Lake, YNP, Wyoming, USA - YL17G06_20 | ecosystem: Environmental > Aquatic > Freshwater > Lake > Sediment | place: USA: Wyoming | collected... | reverse complement strand
TTCAGCGCCAATTGGGAGTGTCTTAGCAGTTTTCCTTGGATTAAGCGCACCAATGCTCATTATGGCGATTCCTTTTTTAGGCGCCTTAATCGTTGCATTGACTTTCCAAGAACCACAACTCGACCCAAAGGCTGAAAAAAAGCAATATCTTCGAATCATGAGAGAAGGAATAAAATATTTTTACCAGAACAAAGTATTGAAAATATTGGCATTCGAGATGATTGCTATTGGAACCATCGCATTTATGATGTTTTGGTTATATCAATCAATGTTGCTTCTGGCCAATATCAATATAGCCTATTTCGGCATTATTCACTCCATAATTCTTGCGAGTGAAATAATAGTTCTGAATAGTTATAAAAAGCTCGAACAATTATTTAAATCTAAAAAACGATATCTCGTCTTTAGTGGATTTATAACAGGGGCTATGTTTCTCATTGGCGGTCTGAGCCTTGCATTTGCAGTGCTTCCCCTCATAATAGTATCTATCATTCTTGCTATTTCTTTTGGTATGACTCGAACTCCACTTCTAATCAGCTATATGAATAAACACATTCCATCTCCAGAAAGAGCCACAGTCCTTTCAATAATCAACATGTTCCAGACACTTGCATTCATAATAGTCTATCCTTTAATAGGTTTGTCTGTAGATTGGTCACTTACAATGACGGTCATCATTTTGGGAATAATAGGCATAAGTTTTTCTCTGATTTCGCGAGTTAAAGAAGAATATTTGATTGATAAATAGTCACGAATCAATTCCATTGAATAATCTATCAAGAACTTTTCTATGGAATATATATTATTTTCTTACCATCTGAATAAATTTTAATAGTATTTAATAATTCACGACCGATAATCGCATATTCCGAGAGATAATTAAGGTCAGTCAGAAAAAAAACTGAGATTTGACCCAATGAATTTATAATTTTCTGCAGGATCGGATATTTTTTCTCCATTTGGCTTTTCAATTAATAGATTTAATACTGGAAAATCAGGAATTTTAACGCCTGAATGATCATAGCCATCAGTTTTGTAATTCCATTTAATTTTGAGGTTTTCATCCAATTTTTTTCCAAGCCTCCATATTAACATCTAATTTTCTTAAAAACCTAAAAGATGGACCTTTCATGGTTTTTTTCCTTGATTGGATTTGGGAAAGAACTGAAGGACCCAAATTATTTGTTTCCTTTTCAAGGAAAGAGGGGTAATGATTTAAAATATATTCATCTAATGATTCGGATATAATAGCAGACCGTGATTTTTTAGTTTTATCCTTCTCTAAGATCTTTTCAATTAACTGAATCAGATCTTCTTCTAACCTGATTGACAAATTTTTCAAAATATTACCTCCTAATATTCCTAACATTTTTTAATAACTCTATTAATAAATATTTTTTAAAGTCTATCGGAGTTTGCAGATGCGCGTAATGAGGTCATGATAGAGATTTTTATTTATTTATGAGACTTAAAAACAGAAGAAAGGCTAGGAAAACTAGTAGAGAGGGTCATTTATCTGTTGAGATCAATATTGGAATCATAGCAATTCATTGTTTTGGAGTCTGCGAAGAATATCCCAGTAGGCGCCTCGATACCCTCTTTTTATTGCATTCACTAGAATTAAATTTTCATTATAATTATAATTGCGATTTTGAGCTTCAGGATTCGCAAAGAAAAACATGGGATCTTTATCAACTAAATGATCTATAAATGAAAAAATGGAGATTCCACCCAATTCGGAAGAAAGATAAAAAATCGGTTTCAAAAAATCCTGATTATCTTCAATAACACCAATAACATCTGGATTTGTTGAAAAAACGCCTTCTGCTTGAATTAATTGCGCGAGTGCAGTCCTTGGATATATACGTACTCCGATAGAAAGCCCCACTCTATCTGGACGAATGGCTTTCATCAGTTCAATAGTAGTTTTTATAGAATCTCGTGTTTCGCCCGGTCCGCCAATTAAAAGATCCAACATATTTATAATTTTATTTCCCCTACACAACTCGACTATTCGATAAATATCTTGCACGCAATGGGATCTTCGGAATCTTTTTAGCATGCCGTCATCACCACTGTCCACTCCGAAATTGATCCCAATACATCCAGCTTCTTTCATTAATTGCGCCAACTCTTCATCAAAGGGGCGTGGAGCGCAGTATGTATACCATTTCATTCTGGAAGATAACTCTTCTTTAATAAGAACATGACACAGTTCTTTTGCATGCGATAAAGGGTTATTGAATTCTGAATCACAGAGATGAAAACAGTTGATTCCTTGATTAATTAATATTTTGAATTCAGCGCAAACCGCGTTTGGGTCCCTTACTCGAATTTTACTGCCTTTGCAGATTGGATCGGCGCAGTAAATGCATTTTTGATCGCAACCACGCTTGGTTTCGACGTTTCCCTGCCCGCCTTCCTCAAAATAACGGAGATTATTAATAAGATTACGTCTAGGATTAAATTTGTTTAAATCAAGGAATTTTACAGGGTTTTGAATTAATTTACCATTTTTCTGATAAATCAGGTTGGGGATTTTACTGAAATCGTTGTTGGTTTGAAGAGCCTTTAGAACCAAGGGAAAGGCCTCTTCGCCCTCGCTATAGATCCCGAAATCAGCTCTACAGAAATTTAGGATTGCTTCAGGTGCGATAGAAAATCCAATTCCCCCTAAAACAATAGGGGCACTCTGAATGGATTTCAAATAGTTTATTAATTCTTTAATTTCGTCTAAAAAGGAGTGCTGGCTTTGGAAATAACAATCATCAGTGTTTCTAATGGTCACTCCAATTGCAATGGGTACCTTCTTGCGGAAATATTGCACAAGCGATTTCCTCACATCCGAAAAGGAGTGATCAATAAGATCTATCGTATAACCTGCTTTTTCTAAAGCATATCCAAGATAATCAAAGGCAATTGGACCAACTACGGGTCTAATTCGAATTGGATTAATTAAAAGAACCCTATTAAAATCCATATTAATAGATTCGCTATGATAATTTTAAAGTACCTTTTAAAAAAAAATTTGTTTTATCGTTGTTGATCGACAAGTATTTATTGTTGATCAACAATTGTGTCTTGTTAATCAACAAGAATTCGTATTTGTAAAGACCAAGTTAAATCAACCAAATTTTTATGGATTTAAAGGAAGTTAAGTTAAAAATGAGTGAAGAGATTAAATTATCCGAAGAAAGTTTAAGAAGAATTGCCTCGCAAAAAGTTACTTTTAGGTATTCAATTAAGCTGCATAGTACCATTTACATCCTCGGGAATATTCTTTTATTCACGATAAATGCTATTTTCTCCCCATTTCTATGGTGGGCAATATACCCGCTATGCGGATGGCTCATTGGGTTAGTAATGCATGGACTCGCTTACATGTTATACGCTAAAGGTACGAGTTATGGCGTGCGCGGAGTTTTGTTCCATTGTGCCGCATATGTATTTGGAATGCTTTTACTAGTAGTTACTAATTATATGACCACAGGAATATTGAGTTGGGTTCTATATCCAGCCATCTTTTGGACAATCGGGTTCTTAATGCATACAATCACATATGTTGTATTCTTCCGTGGGAAGTCGGATAGAAGCGAGCGTAAGCCATCGAAGAAAGAGCGTGCAATTGAGAAGGAGATGCAAAAAATGAGAGAGCGCCTAAAAGAGCAAGAGGGAGCTATGTAAAAAATGTGGTTAGGGAAATTTTTAGATCTTAAGGCGGATATATCACAAGAAATCAAAGATATGTTATCTAAGAGTTTTGAACCGAAAAAATTGACTCCATTAGAATTTACAATTCTTGAAAGTATCTTTAATGCAAAACAAATTTCAAAAGAGGATCTCATTGAGATTCTAAATAAACACTTTGCCGGGACATTTGAAGCTAAATCTATTACCATTTATCCCCTTTTATCTAAATTAAAAAGTCGGGGATTCTTAGATTCAAAAGAGGTAAAAAGTCTCTTGGGGCCGCTTGTCAAAGTCTATCATTTAACGACTGCAGGAGAAGAAGTGTTAAAAACTAAAGTGAGTAAGAATTTTTTAGATCAGATGAAATTCATCGAGAATTTTCTAATAGAATTGTCTTCCATTTATATTAAATCGTTTCCCCCAGAAGAACGGGATGTAAGATTACAAGAAGTAGAGAATCTAGTTAAATTGATGTTCGAGACGGTAACAAACAAAATCCCCACACCTTTTGTTTTAGAATCGAGATGCAAAAACTGTAATGCATTGATAGATAGAGAAAATTCAAAATACTGTTCTAATTGTGGAGAGCTACTCTTATAGATGGCAACTTTTTATATTTCCTTTTTTTTCATAGTATTGCTGATGATATTCTTCCGCGGGATAGAATTCGCCTGCAGGTAATATTTGAGTGACAATAGGGTGTTGATATTTTCGTTCACGTTCGAGTTTTTCTTTTGAGGCGATTGCTTTCGCTTTTTGTTCATTCGTATGATAAAAAATTGCAGACCGATACTGAGTCCCAACATCCCAGCCTTGCCGGTTTGGGGTGGTGGGATCGTGCATGGCCCAAAACGTTTCGAGGAGTTTATTATATGAGACCTTTGTAGGGTCAAATTCGATACGTATAGCTTCGGCATGACCGGTCTGGTCTGTACAAACATCCTGATATGTGGGATTCTCGAAATTGCCACCTGTGTAGCCCACGGTGGTTTTAATTACGCCTCTAATTTTTCGAAATGTGGCTTCTACACCCCAGAAACATCCTGCAGCAAAGGTTGCAACTTCCATATTTCAATAACCTCTTTAATTTTAATTTGATATTACTTTTTAGTCAAAAATTTTAGATTTAACACTCGCAATAATGTATAATTCTCGGAGACAGATAAAAAAAGCGGTAATTTTTACCCCGAAGGGAAGTTTTTTATAAAAAGCCGTCGAAGAATTACTCTATGGCTCGACCGTTATGGTTCGTGACTCTCTTAAAAAGAGCCTTCCCGCGCCGATTTTTACTCGCAAAACTGACGAAAGTTCCGTTCCTTGGAAAGCTAATGGTAAGATTTTTACACAAATCACTTTTTAAGGGGGCAGATATCATCTATCTTCCTAAGGATCAAGTAATTCAATTAGGTTATGTGGTTGAACGGGGCGGAGAAGTCGTTCTACCATCTCAAATTGTGGAATACTTTATTGAGCATTCAAAATATCACTGGGTGATGAATTTTTGCATTTGCCGTGCCGCTGAAAAATGTAAGAAATACCCAATTGAGTTAGGATGTTTATTTTTGGGAGAGGCTGTTAAGGGAATTAATCCCCAGCTTGGACGATTGGTAACGAAGGGGGAGGCTTTAGAACATGTGAAACGTTGTCGTGAAGCGGGATTAGTTCATATGATCGGGAGAGATAGATTAGATACATCGTGGCTCAATATTGGGCCAGATGAGAAGCTCCTGACTATCTGTAATTGCTGTGAATGTTGTTGTTTATGGCGGCTATTGCCTAATCTCGCATCCAGCCTAGGCAATACCGTTAAAAAAATGCCAGGAGTCAGAGTACAAATAACCGAGCGTTGCATTGGTTGCGGAACCTGTTCTAAGGGCGTGTGCTTTGTAAATGCCATTCATATTATTAATAAGAAGGCATCCATAAGCGAATCTTGCAGAGGATGTGGTCGTTGTATAAGTATCTGCCCACAGAAAGCCATTGAAATTGAAATCACTGATGCTGAGTTCCTAGAAAAGTCCATTCAGCATATCGCCAGTTTAGTAGATATTGCTTAAGAGGTTAATTGTTCCATGAATGGGAAATAAAAGATATAAACAACGAAGAATATTTAAAACGAGGCGATTAGATGATTAATGCAATTTTTATTATTTCACCCGGCGGTGGATGCATTTTTTATCATGAATATAAGAAATTAGGGAGCGGTCTAGACCAAGATCTCGTGAGTGGGTTTCTCGTTGCACTACAGAATTTCGCCAAGGAGACCTTTGGCTTTGATCAGACTCCTCAGAAATTAGATCTAGCTGCGGGAGTACGCTTGGTCTATAGCCTTAATAACGAACTTTTAGGCGCAGCTGTGGCGGATTCCATCGATCACCCGAAATTAGTGCAAAAATTGATTGATCAAATATTGAACGAATTTGTTAAACTATTCAAACATAAATTAGATAAAATTCACGAAACCTCACAATTTTCAGACTTTGTAAGTTATGTCGATCAAGTCATAAAATCGAGAGTCACTAAACGCGGCATTCTTTCGTCCTTTTTAGGAATTTTAATAGCAAGTCTAATAATTCCTGCATTGCTTATCCCATTGCTAATATTTTTAGTACGACACGGAGTAAATCCAGCGGAAAATCCCCTCTATTTAACATCAATTTTATTTGTAATTGGTGGCTTACCACAAATTCTCGCAGGATATATTGCAGGAAATAAGAAATTAGCGGTTATCGTATCTATTATTATGTCTTTAGCGATCATTCCGATCCTGATTTTGGGCTTGCTTCTATCTACACTTATTCCATCGGTTGGTTTTGAGGGTGTTTTGATATATGTTGTTTTTATGCCCTTAATCCTTCCTGAAAACATCGCACTTGGCTATTTTGGCGGTTATCGGCGTGAAATCAGGCGTTTAAATCCCCTGCAAGAGAATAAATAATCGAAGCGTAACTGAAATAATAAATGAAAATTAATTTATTTTGGTTTTTTTAAAATAACTTTTAAATCTCTCGTGGGAAAGTATTAAAGTTATGCCAATAGATTGCGCTGATTGTGTTAAAATAAAAAGCAACCGAAAAGGGATGGATTGCCCCGTAAACGATCTATACCGGCAAAATCATGATTCATGTGAGTTCAAAAAGACTCCGGAAGAGTTAGAAGAACAATTAGACAAAGGAAACAAAATGTGGTGCCCGAAGCATGGATGGCAGCGGGGTTGGAGAACAACACGTCCCATCGCGGGAAGTAGTGCGCCACAATTCTTTTTCTGTCCTGTAAAGGGATGTACCGTAAGGCGACGCGGGGGCTAAATTGGCATCATCGGCGTGTCGATTCATAAAATAGGGAGGGTGATGGTACCTTTCGGAAAAATAATTACCTCAGGATTCTGATCTGTAATGCGTCGTATTGCTTCATCAAGAGTTGGGGCAAATTCTAATCCCATCTGTTCTACTTCGCTCTGGGACAAGCCGTCCGTTACGACGATGATTCTATGTTGTTTTACTTTGCTAAAAAGATAGAGCACGCAGCTCTCACCCGGTAATTCGCCCTTTTCAATAAATTGGAAGAGAAGGTCGGAACTAGGGTTTTGGAGGAGCATCTTTCGAAATATTGAGCTACTTGAAATACCATTCTTGCAGGAAGCTAGGAAAATTATAGTTCCTTCGTTTTTAAGAGCTAAATATGCAGCGAATAAGGCCTTCATTGCCTTTCCAAAAGTGCCGTCTTTAGGATTGGATTGCGTAATAACAATATCTGCCTTTTTAGGAATCTTTACGCCGTAAACTTGCTTGGACAGAGAGATTCCGAAATGATGGGCTTTAATTGGTTCTCCTGCTACCACTTTTACAATCTCATTTTTAGTATTTAAGATTACATTAATAATAAGGTCTAACCCAACAAGTTTAGCCGCTTCCTCCATATCTTCCCGAATGGTATTTCCTTCAATTTTCCCAAACTCGGCGTCAAAGGTTCCAATGAGACAATGATTCTGATTTATGGTTTCCTGTCCTGCAACACCAGGAATAATAATGCTGCTCCCACCCGTATAACCCGCAAGTTCATGTGGCATAATGCATCCCAGCCCTATCTTTAGCTCAGCTCTGGCAACCTGCGAATTCACAAAGATACTCGTCCCATTATGGGTTTTACCAATAAAGGTTAGATTTTTTTGGGGATTATGGTCATGGATTTTCACGCGGCTGAGAACTTCCAACCCGAATTTTTCTTGCAATTCAGATTCGGTCAAAGATGGATGTAACCCTCGCCCTACAATAATCTGAATATTTTCATCTGGAATGCCATTCGCATTTAAAATATCTAAAAGGGGGGGAATTAAAAGATTTGCAGGAGTCGGACGTGATTTATCATCCGAAATGATGACAACAGTCTTTTTCTTATGAAGCAGGGTTTCAAAATTTGGAAGTGCAATTAAATTTTCTAAAGCATATGAGATACGTTTTTCTTGAGGGGTGAAATAATCGGTATCGAGCGGAGTGAATTGCCCGATTAATTTCCAATGTTTTGGTAACATAAACGCAAAATTTCTATGCTTAACCAGATTTTCGATGGCATTTGTCACGGTTTACACCAAAAGAATCACAACTTCCGATTCTTCCAATTGATACTTAATAAAATCGAATAAAAACCTTTTCGATTCTCTTAATAATCTAAATCATCAATCAATCTAATCCATCCTCAAAGATTCAGTACGCCCTGAAGTTTTAATCAGAATTTATTTAAAGGCAACTTCATTTAATAGAAGGTATGAGTTTATTTAAAATTCTAGTAATAACGGTATTAACACTTAATTTGCTATTAATTCCATTTTATCTTATGATGGATTACATGGAAGTGTTTAATGGAGGAGTGTTCTATAATCTATTCCATACTCTATTTTATATTATGAGTTATTCGGGAGTCATTTCGTTAATTTTTTTTGTATGTATTGTATCGACAAAAATTAGAAGTGGCTTCCAAGGAACTCGCCTCATGATTGGAAATCGCCATTTGCATGAAGGAACCATTGGGACTGTGTTCGTGGTTATTGGGGTAATTTGGAATATTTGGCATTTCTTCGATGAGAATTTCTATTTCCCTTTCACAAAGTATGCAACAATAGGTTGGTGGCTTGCAGTGGGGGGTATGGTTTTTATTGCGCTCGGGGCAATTTTAATTGGTCGCGATTGGGAGGACGTTAAGAACTTTCGGTTTTTTAATACGGAAGATGAAAAAAAGGAGAACTAATTTAATTCGGTTAGGGATTCTTTTTCCACTAAAACTAAAATCGTCATAATCAATTTAATGGGATAAAGCCCGGTGCAAATCAAAAGAAATATTAAATTAAGAGAATCATTAAAGATTTAAACAATGAAATGTAATTATCAGCTACTCATTTCAAACTGGTGAAAAAATGCCTACAGAACAAGAACTGAAAAATGAGATGTTCAAATTACGAGAAATTCTTGAGAATAAAGAGAAAGAAGTTGTAACTATAAAAAAGAAGATTGGAGATATAGAAAAACAATTGACGATGGGGCAGCCAAAGTTAGCAGCACCAATTCCAGAGATGGAGAGCGCTACTTCGGAGGAATCAGTGTCAGAAGAGGAGAGCGCGCCTCCAGAAGCTCCCATTCCAGAAATTGAAACGGCTCCAGTGAAGCCTCAACCAAGACAGAGAACAATTCTCCAGAAACTTCCAACATCGGGTACCTCGCAAATTACTGCCCGTGAAACGCAGTTTGAATGCCCAAATTGTGGTAGCCATTATAATGCGGAAGTAGAAGACAAAACAAAAATTTTATACGTGGTTGGAGCGGGAAATCGAATCTATGCGAAGAAACATCGTTGCATGAATTGTGGAAATGAATGGGCATAGATAAGTTGATTGGGATTGGAGAAGCAAGAGCTTGAGAGAACTTTAAAGCAAGGTCAAGAAGTTCCGCCACTGGCTAATTGCATCGCTTACTTGGCAATTGTAATTTTAACCACTATTTTTCTTTTCTATATTTCAGAATATTATTGGTTAAGACTATATACCGCCCAAGGCACCTCCTGGATAATTAATTTGTTCGGATTTGGGAGCTCGGTATTAGGTGTTGAAGCAACAGGAGGTGTATGGATTTCTGGCAATGGATTCAATTTTCAACTAATCAAGATCTGTTCGGGGATTGAGGCCATTTCACTTGTTTCTGGGCTTATTATAGCAACACCCACAACTTGGAAAAGAAGAATAATTGGAGTATTATTTATCTCCTTCGGCATTTTTCTGGCAAATATCTTAAGAATTATTACAACCATTGTGTTATATACACAAGGATTCAGTTTATATATATCACATGAAGTGGTTTCTGCAATATTTACAATAATATTCATCATTATTTTCATCTTGATGATCCAGGCATGGATTATTCCGAATTTCATTGATTCCTTAATTAATGTCTTAATAGGAATCGTGCGTGCTTTTAAAGGCAAAAAATAGTTTTATTATTTCTTTTGAATCGCAATAATTAGTCCAACTGCAAAGCTGAGTGTGAAAATTAGTTTTAACATAAAAAGATCTCCGGTTAATGAATAATTAGGAAGGAGGGGTGTGGAAGAAAATAGGAGGAGCATATGAGAAAAGCCGAGAGAGATGCCCATGATAATAAAACCTATTAAAAGGGGGTAAAGTAAGCTTCCAAGTCTTTTTTCGAAGGATTTTCCCCATTGTGAATCAGTTCTCATCCAATTGGAAAGAAGCTCTTGAAATAGGAGAACTAAGCAGACAATTAAAAACAAAACCAATAGCACAATTCTACCTACTGTTGTGAAATTATCCAATAGAAAATTCCCGGAAATCAAATAATAGAGATTTTCAGTAAGCAGAAATCCAGTAAATAATGAAATTCCAATGAAAAGAAATATTTTTTGATAAAATTTACTATCATTTCTGGAAATATTTTGGAAATATTTCCGAAGGAGAGAAGCTACGCCTGTTCCAAGTAAAAATGCGATTAAAATTATGGGAACTATTTCTTTAAAGAGAAGAACATAATAATTAGCAAGATAGATACCAATTAACCCCCAAATGTAGAAGGGGAGAATAATGAAACAGACGCTGATCAGGATTTGAACAACTCGGGACTTATTGACGTTCAATAGATAGTTTTGCGCTATCTTATAGATGGTGCCCCCAATTAAAAAGGCAGGGAAATACCAAAATACAACGGTAATCAAATAATAAAACAAATCGAATGATAGAATAAGATTATCATTATTCAAGAATACTAAGAGGATAACATTTAAGGCGATATATAAAAAAACGGCAAAGGTCTCACCGAGCCAAACTCGGGTATTCATTTTATAGCCTGCCATTATTTTTCCTCCAATTTGCCTGAATAGGTAAATAATAGGAATAATTAATCCTACTAAGATTATAATGAACCAAAGGCTTACTGAAAGATGAAGAGGATTAGTATTAACAAAATTAAAGAAATAAATACCAGTTTCATTTAAAAGGGTCGAAATGTAGAGAATATGGATGAGAAATAGAAAAAAATACAAATAGATATCATGCGTTATGATTCGCATGGGACCATTGCACTTGGGACACGTAGTAACGGCGCCTGCTTTCTGGAACCGCCGAATTACGGATCGAAGCAGTAATAATAATAGAAAATATGGGACAAACAATAAAATACCTGCGAACATGTAGGATGATAAAATATTAACTGTGGTATTTTCAATAGGGGCTATAATCAAAAATATTCCGAAATAGAAGAGATAAGAGACGAGCATATAGGTCAGAAAAACGAATTGGGTCACTTTTCGATCCCCAAGTCCTGAACAGTGTTGGCATAACTGTAGTCCACACTGTTTACATTGTGCCCAATATGCAAAGAACGAGATATTCTTTAAATGAAACGTGCCACAGTTTTCACAGCGACGTTCTTCCGAAACAGCCATCACCATTCAAATGATTTTCAAACTATAAATATTTAGTTTTTAAGAATAGAGATGAGTGTAAAAAATTGTTTTTACGAAATATTTGATTCATGTATAGAGAGTTATTATGAAAGGTAAGAAAGATTGAATTCAAAAGACTTAACCTTATCAGCAATCAGAGAAATCCCCAGCAGAATTCCTTTTAATCCATTTATCATGCATTTAGCTGCGAGCCTCATGAACGTGAATTATGCGCAGCTCTATTGTCAAAATGCGGAGGTACTTGCAGAGGCCCAAATAAAATGTGCTACATTCTTTGGGGTAGATCATGTCAATGTCTCGACGGATGCCTTTCGCGAGGCAAGCGCGTGGGGCGTTGAAATTAATTTTGAAGGACATACGCCAGTAGCAAAAACGGAATCCTATCTAAATTGGAGAGATTTTGACTCCATCGAGGAGCCAGATCTACTCACCGCGCCCCGCATTCAGAATCGAGTTGAAGCAGTACGCCTTCTTCGAGACCAGGCACCAGATCAATGCGTTATTGGCTGGATTGAGGCGCCCTTTGCCGAACTCTGTTGCCTATTCGATATGATAGAAACAATTAAAATTTGGATGCAGAAAGATTGGGAAACAATCTTCCGAAATTTATTGAAGCGGATCCTACCTGTCCAACTTGAATTCGCAAAATTGCAAATTGAAGCAGGAGCGGATATAATTGGGGCGGGTGATTCAGCCATTTCGCAGATCGGTCCAAAGCGATATAAAATGACAACCCTTGATGCTACACAAGAATTATTCAGGAATATAGAAAAAAATGTGCCTGTATTGTATCACACATGTGGTGATAATTCACGGACGGATAAGGAAGGGAATGATATGTTGAACCTCATAGCAAGCACGGGAACTTCGATTGTAGATATCGATTATCAGGTCGATTTAGCTACTGCAAAAGAAAGAATTGGTGATCAGGTCTGCCTCAGAGGAAATATTGATACTAGGATTTTGGGAAACGCGAGCTTTCCCTCGGAGCAGATATATGAGACTGTTCTTAAAACTATTGAAGCAGGCAAGCCAAATGGCAGGTATATGTTTGGGGCAGGCTGCGAATGGCCATGGGAACCCAAAGAACTGGCAATTCGGAACTTGAGTCTAGCAAAAGCCCTTATTGAGGATCTTGGAAAATATTAATTACAGATTTCATCAAAAAGTGAATATAAATTTTAAAATGGATAGAATTTTAGAATTCGGTGAAAGAAATTATGCCAGAGAGAAAAAAAACGATTATATTTGTTCATGGGTCTATGGGCTGCAATCAGGTTTGGAAATATCAAACCCAGGGATTATCGGCCAAAAATCAAGTGATTTCAATTGATTTACCGGGACATTTTGGTACGGACTGTCTTGAACCACCCACCATGGAAACCTATGTGACTTTTCTGCATGAGAAAATAGAGAATTTAAAATTGGATAAAGTGATTTTAGGGGGGCATTCAATGGGAGGTGCGGTCGTTCTTTCTTATTATTTTCAGTATCCGGAGAAAGTTCAAGCATTAATTCTAATTGGGACTGGAGCTCGGTTGCGGGTTTTACCCGCTATTTTAGAGATGACAAAAAAGAACGATCCAAAACTCATTCAGATGATGGAAACGGTAGCCTTCCATAAAAATACAATTCGAAATCAGAAAGAATTGATTAAAGAAGTAAATAGAGATATGGCAAAAACTTCAGCGGAAATTGGGTATTGTGATTTTAGCATTTGCAATGAATTTGATGTTATGGATAAATTGGTGGAAATTGAGGTC
>Ga0315279_10007543_pt1 | contig 13420 bp, 13 predicted proteins | sample YL17G06_20_MG_FD_203694 | JGI IMG/M metagenome (GOLD analysis project Ga0315279, IMG submission 203694) | Sediment microbial communities from Yellowstone Lake, YNP, Wyoming, USA - YL17G06_20 | ecosystem: Environmental > Aquatic > Freshwater > Lake > Sediment | place: USA: Wyoming | collected... | reverse complement strand
CCCGGCTCATCTTCCAGTACGCCACCGAGAGGATGACCCCGGAGGGGAAAGAGCGGTTCAGGCGAGCAAAGAGGCAGCTGCACTAAGGGTAAGCTGCAGCCCTCGTGCCATAATGGTCGTAAGGCCAAACGTCATGAGCCTCGAGAGATACACGTGGCTCCCACGGCCAAGGCCGACGAACCGGGACAGCTGCCGGCGGGTAAGAGAATCCAATTCGTGTTCGGGGCCTCCGGCATCCTTGGAGCCAGCCGCAGGGCGGCGCCAAGGGCCATGAACCGCTTGTCCAGCCGGACTTCCATAGCCTAGTCTCTCCCCGTAAGCTGTTGGGTTCACGGATTGGCCTGCTTGGCCGTAATCCGGTACTTCACCACTCCGTCAGGGCAGAGGACCGTCATCTGGCCGGGAGCATCACCGCCCAGATTCTGCAGGTTTCCGCCGCTACGAGCCGCTTCAAGGATCGGGAACACCTTCAACATGGATTTGGAGCAGAAGCCGGCAGGGCACTCGTAGGCGCACGCGAAGGTGTCCCCAGGTTCAAGACCTATCCTGCATTCGGTGGGCGCATTCTTCTTGCCTACGGACGTCACCTCGATGGAGAAGGTCCAGTCCTCTTTGTACCACTTCTTCATAATTCAAACCCCCTACAGGCAGCGGGACCGTTAGGGGCGAGCCACCAGTGCCCCGACCGCCAACGTGATTGGGCCAATCGCAAGTTCCACAGTGGGAGTTCCATGGTATTGACTCCAAGCCCTGCGCATTGTTGCAGCCAGAGCCACGTCAGGCGAAGTAGGGCCCTCGGTACTGCTATAATGGTCGCAAGGGTAGACGCTCCGAGCCTTAAGACCTAAAGGTGAACCCACGGCTTAAGGCCGATAGGGTTGGCCTGGAAACGGACCAGCCCCCCGTTTGGAAAGGGGCTCCCGGGATAAGTAACGCAGTCAGCGCGGCGAAAATGTTGCAGTTGCCGCTGCCCTGTCGCGTTTACTGCATTCGCGGAGGCGCCTTGCAACGAGGGCGCCTTTCCTTGTGGGCGCGAGCGATGGACCACTACACCGGAGGAGGACAGCCCCATGAGGTTCAGGTTTACCAGGCCCCGCGATTGGACCCTTGCACTGACCGCCTCGCTCCTGTTAGCGGTTGCACTGACGGCGTGCAGCCGTCCCTCGGGGCAGGAGCCGGGCGCCGCCAGGCCCAAGGAAACCGGCAGCCAGCCGCCTCCCCAGGCCGGGACCCAGGCGCAGAGTGGCGGCCAAACCCCCGCCCAGACAGGCACGTACACCCTGGCAGTAATGCGAGACCAGGTGAAGCTCAAGGATCTGACGCTGAAAGACCTCGAGTCCCTCCCCCAAGTCCAGGTGGATGCCGGCGGGAAGACTCAACAGGGTCCCAAGCTGCTGGACGTCTTGAAGGCGGCAGGCGTCGCGGACTTCTCACAAGTAGTCGTTACGGGGGCGTGGAAGGAGACGTACGCCCTGAAGCGCGAGCAAGTCGACGACAAGGTCCTCCTTGATATCTCAAACAGGGGCACCGCCAAACTGGCGAGCCCGAGCATTCCCAAGGAGCAGTGGGTGAAGGACATCGTGAAGATCGAGGTGGCGAAGTGATGCGGCAAGCAATGCAGGATGATACTGGTAGGCAGTTCTACATCGGGATCGACGATACCGACAACCTTGAGAGCCACGGCACCGGCCGCATCGTCCGGTCGCTTGCGGAGCAGATGGAGGCCAACAATCTGGGCGCAATCCACGGGATCACCAGGCATCAGCTTCTGGTCCATCCCGACATTCCGTATACCTCCCACAACAGCTCAGCCTGCGTATTCCTGACATCGCCGTCCGACGTCGCGACCTTGAGCAGGTTCGCTGGCGGCTATCTTGAGTCCCAATCGGCGTCAGGCTCGGATCCCGGTCTATGCGTCGCGGAAACGCAAAGGGTGACGCCAGAGGCGGTCAGGTTCGGGTTCGACGCAAAGACCCGCGTGATCTGCATGGAGGAGGCCTACGCTGTGGCGAGCGCCGCCGGGCTGCATCTCTCGGGGCACGGGGGGAGCAACCAGGGCATCATCGGCGCCCTAGCGGGGGTCGGGCTCCGGCACTCAGGGCGGGACGGGCGCTTCCTCTGGCTCCCGGTGATAAGGGAGATGTCCGGCGCGTGGAGCGCCAAGGACGTCCTCGAGAAAAGCGGGGTACGGCGCTTCCTGGCAGTGAACTCGCAACGCCTGCCCGGCCCTGAGGATCTGATTGAGATGGGTGATTGGGTCCGACCAGTGCTCCAGGGCAATGAGCCGACTCTCCTTCTGCAGCTTACCGAGGACAAAGAGAAGGGCCGGAGCAGGTGGTGCGCGGTTGAAAAGGACATCGTCAAACAGTACTAAGCGCTTTCTGTGGGGGATGACCCTGCGTGAGGTCGTCCTGCTGTCTCTCCTGGGTGCTGCCCTCGCCTTCTACAAAGGCACTTTCAGGCTGAGCCTGGACCTCCCGGGACACTCGGGAGTCGTATGGATGGCCATAATGACGCTCGGCAAGCTCTCTGTCCCGGGTCCGGCGTCCGGCACACTCATGGGTACAGTCGCTGGCCTGCTTGCGGCGTTCAGCGGACAGGGGAAGGAGGGTCCCTTGGTGGCTCTGAAGCACATCTTCCCGGGCCTCACGCTTGACCTTCTGACTGCTGCCTGGCCTCAGGGTTCCCGCATCTACCCGGGGATCGCGCTGGAAGGGGCCGTTGCGCATCTTACGAAGCTGGCTGCGAGCTACGTCGGAGGAGTGATCCTGGGAGTCCCAAGGGGATTTCTGGTGCTTGGCTTAAGTACCAGCGCGGTGACTCATACCCTCTTCGGCGCTGCCGGGGCGTGCCTGGGTCTGTTCATCTTCAACCGGCTGCAGCGCACCGGGCTTTTTCGTCAGAAGCCGGACATTCCGCCTGCGGATGATGTAAGTGACTCTTGCAGGGGGCGGGCGCGATGCAGAGAAATCTGAGACTTGTCCTGCTGCCGCTGGTTCTCATGCTGCTAGGCCTTGGTTCCCTGTTCCTGCTATTGGGTCTCATGGAGTCGCTGGATACGTACCGGCCCGCTCGGGCCGCGGTGGTGGGAGTGAGTGAAGCCGCAGAGCAAGTGGCGGTGACCCCGGGCCTCTCGCCCAGCGTCGTCCTCGTGGTCGTAGACGGCCTCCGTGAGGATGCCTCCGGAGACATGCCCTACCTGACCGGCCTGCGCCAGATGGGCGCCTACGGCACCGTGCGTTCAGGCCAGCCCAGCTATTCGATGCCCTCCTACGCCGTGTTGTCGAGCGGCGCGTGGCAGGAGAAGACCGGCATTGTCCTCAACGACGGCAAGGGCCCTCTGACCGTCGACACGGTCTTCCGTCTGGCCCGGCGCCACGGAATGTCCGTGGTGATGGTCGCGCACCAGTGGTGGGAGGAACTGAACGGCCGGGAGGCGTTCAGCTCTGTCCTCACCTACAGCGACTCGGATGCGAGCCTGGCAGTCGATGCCTGGGTCCGGGATAGAGCGGTCGCCGTCTTTCGCCCCGACCCGCCCGATCTGACCCTCGTGCACTTCATGCAGGTGGATAGTGAAGGTCACGCAGCCGGAGCAGCGAGCCCCCAATACCGTGACGCTGTCCTGGCAACCGACAGCTACATCAAAGACGTGGTGGCTGCAATGGACCTGACGCGCCAGACGCTCATTGTGACAGCGGACCACGGCCACTTGAGCCACAACGCCGGAGGCGGCAGCGGGCACGGCGGCTGGGAATCTGAGCTGGTGACCGTCCCGCTGGTAATGGTGGGTGCAGGTGTTAAAGTGGGAAGCTTGCCTTCCATCGTGCAGCAGACCGATGTCGCTCCTACAGTGGCCGCCCTTCTGGGTCTGCCGGTGCCCGGCGGTGCCCAGGGGCGCGTCATCTGGGAGGGTCTCGCGTCGGGCACCGAGTACCGCGCGACGATTGAGGTGGCTGACCAGGCCCGTCAGGCGTCGGTCGCTGCCGCGGATCAGGCCCACTCCGCCCGGCTGCGCGCGGAGCGGACAACTCGTGCCCTGCTCGTCATACTGATAGCTGCTTTGGTCGCTGCAGGAGTCTTCGCGTCCAGGCGTCACGTCGACCCAACTGGGGCGAAGCTCGTGGCGGCTAGCGCGCTGGTTTACCTGCCCGTGTACTGGCTCGTCTACGGAGTCCTGTTTCGTTACGCCTTCTCGCTGGCGGTGTTCCCCGATGCATCGCTGCTCACGTTCGTGCGCATTATCGGCGTACCTGCTCTCATCTCCCTTCTCGTCCTTTACGTGGCGCTGGCCAGGTCGCGCGCATTCGAGGGACGAGGAGGCCCGACGCTTGCCGTCGAGGCTGTTACTGCGGGAGCCATGCTGTCCCTGGCGGTCGTCGCTAGCGCAGGCTACATAGTCAACGGAGCGAGGGTGACGTGGCACCTGCCCGACTTCCGCATCGGGTTCCTCCAGATGTCCGCCTTGCTGCAGTTCGGCCTGATCGGCCTGCTCGCCTGGGCCCCGCCGGTCGCGGTGGCTGCAGGCTTTGTCGCTAGTGAGCGCCGGTGCTATAGTAGGAACAGGCAAGTACTGTAAGTCCTGGGGCAGGTGTTCAGCCTGCATGTAGCGTGGCGCGGCAGGAGGACTGGTTGTATGGCGAACCTCAACATGAAGGAACCCGTGAATGCCTGGACTCACTTCCTGACGCTGATAGCGGCAGTCGTCGGCTTCGCGCTCCTGATCATCTTCGCGCGCGACAATCCCATGGCGCTCCTGGTGGTCTCGATCTACGGCACCAGCATGGTGCTCTTGTACGCCGCAAGCACCGCTTATCACTGGTGGAGGACCAACGCAAAGAGAGAGATGATCCTGAGAAGGGTGGACCACGGGAGCATCAACTTGCTCATCGCAGGCAGCGCTACTCCGGTGTTCTACTACGGCCTGCCCGGGACGTGGAGGATCGCCATGATATCGCTGGTCTGGGTCCTGGCTGTCCTGTGCTGCGTCATTCAGGTTGTGTTCATCAAGGCGCCTCGCTGGGTTCACACGGCACTCTACCTGCTGCTTGGATGGGTCGCTATTGTGCCCCTGCCCCAGCTTCTCAGGAACCTGTCGCCGGCAACCCTCATCCTCCTGGCGGTGGGAGGGCTCTCCTACACGGTAGGTGCGGTCGTCTACGCTACCAAGAAGCTCAACTTCATCCCAGGCAAGTTCGGGTTCCACGAAGTGTTCCACCTGTTTGTGTCGACCGGAACTGCAGTACACTTTGTCGCTATCCTGCTTCTCGTGCTTACGCACATCAGGTGAAAGGGGCGTCCCAGGATTCCTGCAGGGAGGGCTGGACATGCCAGGGGTCGAGGAGCTGTACGATCAGGACCCGGAGGGTGAGTGGTTGCGCTTGGTGAAGAGCCCTTACCGCTCTCTGGAGTTCTCTCTTACGATGCGGTGCCTGCGGAAGCACTTGCCCGCCCGCGGGAAGGTCCTGGATGCGGGCGGCGGGCCGGGCCGCTATTCGACTGAGGCGGCCGTTGTGGACATGGGCGAGCACATGCTGTACGTGGGCCGAAAGGCGAGACGCAGAGCAAGGTCGCGCGCCAGAATCCAGGCTGTGAAACCGTAGCATCCCTAGACGTGTCTCAACCCTCTGCAGCCTCACTTGTCACGTCTCCGGCTTGAAGGTGGACCAACTGCCCATGGCGTACTAACCATGTGCCATTCTGCTTTGGTGGGTGACCGTTTCGATTAGCCCGGCGTCTGGTGGTCAGGCGGGTGCTTCAGAACAGGAGGACGCGCGATGCAGCGAAGGAGGTTCGGAAGGCACGACTTTGACGTGTCAGCGCTGGGCTTCGGCATGATGCGCCTTCCGGTCATAGACAACGACCCCGCCAAGATCGACGAGGACAAGACGACGGAGATGGTCCATTACGCGGTCGACCACGGCGTGGACTACATCGACAACGCCTACGCCTATCATCGCCAGCAGAGTGAGATTGTCCTGGGCCGCATCCTGAAGGACGGACTGCGGGACCGGGTTAAGATTGCGACCAAGTGCCCGGTGCGGCTGGTGGGGTCCAACGCCGGCTTCGACAGGCTCCTCGATACCCAGCTGGGGAAGCTTCAGACGGACTGCATCGACATGTACCTTCTGCACGGATTGAGCAAGGGCCAGTGGCCCAAGATGGTCGAGTACAACGTGTTTGAGTTCTTCGACCGGGCCAAGGGCGACGGGCGCATCCGTTTCGCCGGGTACTCGTTCCACGATGACCTCGCGACGTTCAAGACCATCGTGGACTCATATCCGTGGGACTTCTGCCAGATCCAGTTCAACTACATGGATGAGCATTTCCAGGCGGGAGTCGAGGGGCTGCAGTACGCGAGCCGCAAGGGGATGGCTGTGGTGATCATGGAGCCTTTGCGAGGCGGCAAGCTTGTGAAGAACGTGCCGGCCGAGGTGCAGGCGGTCTGGGATAGGGCTCCGGTCAAGCGGACCCCGGCGGAATGGGGCCTGCGCTGGGTCTGGAACCACCCGGAAGTCACGGTCGTGCTCAGCGGGATGGGAGCCGTGGACCAAGTCCGGGAGAACGTCCGCACCGCCGAGACGGCTTTTCCGAACTCCCTATCTGAGAAGGAGCTCGCCCTCTATGAAGAGGTGAGGGAGTCCTACCGCCGCCGGATCAAGATCAACTGCACCAGGTGCCAGTACTGCCAGCCCTGCCCGCAAGGGATAGCGATCCCGGACTGGTTCGACACGTACAACAGCGCTTACATGTACGGCTCCCGCGACGAACTGGCCAGGAACTACGACAGGTTCAAGGAAGGCGCCGGCGACCCGGCAAAGTGTGCGGACTGCGGGAACTGCGAGGCTGCTTGCCCCCAGCAGCTGCCTGTCAGGCAGCTGCTGAAGGATCTGAACGCCGATCTCAGCCGGAGACCGTAGATCATTGAAGCGAGAACCGGCTGCAGGCGGGGAGGACGCTGCATGGACGGGCTCTTCGACGAAGTCTACAAGATCGTCGCGATGATACCGCCGGGCAAAGTGGTGACCTACGGGCAGATCGCTTCCATGCTGGCATCTCCCGGAAGCGCCCGCACGGTCGGCTGGGCCATGCACAGCGCTCCGGCTAGATTGAACCTCCCGTGCCACAGGGTGGTCAACAAGGCGGGCCAGCTGGCGCCGGGGTTCGTCTTCGGAGGCTACGAGGTGCAGAGGGCCGAGCTGGAGGCCGAGGGGGTCATCTTCAAGAAGGACGGCCGGATCGACATGAGGAAGTGTCTCTGGCGGCCCGGCAGAGAGGAAACACCGGAGGAGTGAATGTGCCCATGGCCAGATACGCGATGGAGATTGAGGTGGTGGAAGCTTGTAACCACCTGAGGCCGGCCGGATGCCGGGAAGCACCTCCCCTTTTAAGCCCCGGGGCACAGGTCGACTCAACGTCCCCTGGTTACAGGGTCTTTCGCAGAAGCCTGGGACCGGGCACAAGCCTAAACCCCATCCTCCGGTTGATCGAAAGGATCGCCGGGTTGTCCGCATCGTTCTGCGTCCTTATCCATTTCGCTCCAGCCTTGGCGCCCGCCTCTGCGGCACGGGCTTTGAGAGCGAACGCGATCCCTTTCCCTCGGTACTCCTTGAGGACGCCCGTGTAGTTGATGCCCGCTCCCTGACCCTCCGCGGCGGGCATGTACAGGTTGGTGCTTCCGACTACCCTATTCCCTGCGATGGGCCAGGGCGAATATCTTGGCGACCTTGGGCCCCATCGTCTCGTGCACCCAAGATTCGAAAGGCACGTCTGGAGCTCCCGGCGACCTGAAGGGCACCTCCCGGAAGGTCTCGATATAGATGCGGTACAGGTCAGGCAGGAACGGTTTGACCTGTTCTTCTGAGAGCACCTGCACCTCGATGCCCTGTCCCTCGACCCTCCTCAGCCTGTCGTCGAACTTGCTGGGGTCGAGGTCCACCAGATTGAGGACTGACTCCGTCCGCTGCCTCTCCAGCGCATACCCCCGTTTCGCCGCCCAAGCGAATGAAGCGTCGTCATATCCCCTGCACCAGGCGGCGAGGCTTCTGGGATTGTCTCGCCAAGCCCAGTTTTCAGCGTGCTCCAGGAGAAGCGTCCCGACGCCGTTCCGGCGCCGCTCAGGAGGCACTCCCACGTAGATCTCTCGCCGGTCAGGCCCCAGCCACTGCGCTTTTCCGCAGTTGCACCATCCGGCGAAGGCCCCGTTCTCGTCCATGGCCACGAACCACTGCATCGGGTAGTCCGCATCCGTGCGGCAGAACTCCTCCCACTCCCGGATCTGGGCCTCGGTAGTTGGTTCCGGCCCGATCGCGCTCTCAGTGGCGGCGATGTGGGGAAAGTCCTGTTCCTCGACAGGTCGTACAGTCCAACAGCTGCTCAATACACGCAACTCCTTCAGGGCCACCCGAGGTGTCCGGAAGTCACGGTCGGAACCATCACGGCCACCGAAGCGGTGAAGTCGCGCCGTTCATCGATGGACGGCATGTTTTCCATTCTCCCGGTATGAGTAGACCTTGACACGGGGTACGGGTCGAAGCTATAGTCCCTACAGGACCGTTTCTCCGATATCCGCCTGGCACCTTTAAGTTTGACCCGGCGAGGTCAAGAAGGAGCACGCATCTCATGCTGAGAGCGAGTGGAGCGCGCCTGGACGGGGAAGACCCCGGCGGGCGTGTTTTCGTTTCGCGGCTCCTCGGTGACCCTCCCGGGACAAGCCTGAGCTCTGCCGGGCAAGAGGGGGGAGTCACATGCGAGGAGTCCTTTGCCTCGAGGACGGCTTCTTCATGCAGGGGCATCTCCTGAACTACGCAAGGGAGACCCCTGGTGAGGTCGTTTTCTCTACGGGAATGACGGGCTATGAAGAGGCCCTGACTGACCCTTCCTTCTACGGACAGATACTGGTATTCGCCTTTCCCATGATAGGCAACTACGGCATGCCCCCGGGGTCCGGCCAGTCCGGCAGCGTGATGGTCCGCGGCATGGTTGCCAGGGACGTATGGGATACCGAGCAGGCTCGGCCTGCCGCTCTGCGCCTGTCTCAGGCTACCGGTCGGCCGGACCTCACCCGGAGCGAGGCTCCGCCCCAGTCCCTGCCCCAGGCCCTCGCCAAGCACGGCTGCCCGGTCCTGTACGGGCTCGACACGAGGGCGCTGGTCCTGCACCTGCGGGAACACGGAGCCCAGAAAGGCGTCATCTCGGCTGTGCCGGAGACCGGCCTCGGCCCGCAGGAAGTCACGGGCCTGGTAGAGAGAGCGGCCCGCTACGACATGAGGCGTGTGGTCGAGGAGGTGAGCTGTAAGGAGGTCGCTCTCCTGGAGAAAGGCGCTTCGCCCCGGGGGACCTGCGTGCTGGTGGACTTCGGAGCGAAGGCTGCCATCGCGTCCGCCCTCCTCGATATGGGTTTCAGAGTCTATCGCGTGCCTCCGAGCATGCCTGCTGGCCAGGTGATGTCCCTCCGCCCGGACTCCGTCATCATGTCGAACGGTCCGGGCGATCCCGGAGACAATGTCTTGGCGATAGAGACGGCCAGAGGGCTTCTGGGGAAGGTCCCGCTCTTCGGCATCTGCCTGGGCCACCAGGTGATCGCTATCGCAGCCGGCGCGCGCATCACCAAGCTCAAGTACGGGCATCACGGGGGCAACCACCCGGTCAAGGACCAGAAGACCGCCCGGGTCTTCGTGAGTTCCCAGAACCACAACTACACGGTGGACGATGCCGGTCTACCCGCCAACGTCTGTGTCACCTACCGCAACGTCAACGACGGCACTGTGGAGGGCCTCGAGGTGAGGGACGACCGCGACGTACTGGCATCCTCCATCCAGTTCCATCCTGAAGGGGCCCCCGGCCCCGGATACCCGCAGTTCTGGGGCTGTCTCGCGGGCGTACAGGGGGGAGGCGCGCGGAGTGCCTAGACAGGAAGGCGTCAGGAAGGTCCTGGTCATCGGCTCGGGCCCCATCGTGATAGGCCAGGCCGCGGAGTTCGACTACTCCGGCACCCAGGCGTGCAGGGCCCTTAGAGAGGAAGGAGTCTGCGTCGTGCTTCTGAACCCGAACCCGGCCACGATCATGACGGACAGGAACATGGCTGACCGGGTCTACCTCGAGCCCCTGACGCTTGCTTCCGTTGTGAAGGTTATCGAGAAGGAGCGCCCGGACGGCCTCATCGCGACGATGGGAGGCCAGGCGGGGCTGAACCTTGCCGTCGAGCTGAAGGAAACCGGCGTCCTCGACCGCCTTGACCTGAGGGTTCTCGGGACGGGAGTGGAGGCCATCCGGAAGGGTGAGGACCGGGAGATCTTTAAGAGGACCATGATCAGCCTGGGCCAGCCTGTCCCGGCCAGCATGTCGATAACCTCGGTGACGCAGGTGGAGGAAGTCATAGCGTCGGTAGGAGTCCCATGCGTTGTCCGTCCCGCCTTCACGCTGGGCGGAACGGGTGGCGGGTTCGCACGGACGCCTCAAGAGCTGGAGATGTGCCTGGAGAGGGGACTCGCCGCGAGCCCGGTCCACCAGGTGCTTGTGGAAACCTCGCTCTACGGCGAGAAGGAGATCGAGTTCGAGGTAGTGAGAGACGGGTCGGGCAACGGGATCGCCGTGTGCAGCATGGAAAACCTGGACCCCATGGGGATACACACGGGCGATAGCATCGTGGTCGCCCCCGCGCTGACTCTGGACGACCGGCTCTACCAGAGGCTCAGAACTGCGGCGCTGGACATCGCGGCCGGGCTCGACATCCGCGGTGCCTGCAATGTCCAGCTGGCCGTGTGCCGCGCCACCAACGACTACTACGTGATCGAAGTGAACCCGCGCGTGTCCAGGTCGAGCGCTCTGGCCTCCAAAGCGACGGGATACCCGATAGCGAGAGTCGCCACCAAGATAGCCCTGGGTTTCAACCTGGACGAGATCACCAATGAAGTCACCGGGACAACAACGGCCTGCCACGAACCCGCCATAGACTACGTCGCGCTCAAGATACCCCGGTGGCCGTGGGACAAGTTCCCCGGAGGCCCGAGGGGCCTGGGCTTGCAGATGAAGTCGACCGGCGAGGTCATGGCTATCGGCAGGACCTTCGAGGAGGCTCTCGGCAAGGGGATATCCTCGCTGGACCAGAAAGGGACGCTGTGGGACCTTGACGGGGAGACCGCGTATCCCGGCGGTGGCCAGGGTGTTGCGTCCTCCTGCGGCCGCGAGGCAGTTCCGGACGCAGCCGGCTGCAAAAGCTGCGCGGAGTCCGAGCGGGAGCGCATAGCGCGCAAACTGAGAGAGCCCGACGACACCAGACTCTTCTGGATCTTCAAGGCGCTTCGGTCCGGGTTCACGCCCGGTGAGATCTTCTCCGAAACCGGGATCGACCGCTTCTTCATCGAGCGGATAGCCGGCGTCATCGGCGTCGAAAGGGAGTTACGCGGCTCGGGCGGGTCGCCGGGTGGAGCCCTGGCGGACGCCGACCTCCTGCGGCGGGCCAAAGAGTTCGGTCTATCCGACCTAAGGATCTCGTCGGTCCTCGGAGTGGCCGAACGGGAGGTCAGCGAGGCGCGTGAGAGGTACGGGATCCTGCCCGGGTTCAAGATGGTAGACACCTGCGCGGGCGAATTCGCTGCTCGGACGCCGTATTACTACTCGACTTATGACGGCTCGAGCGAGGTCACGGCGGAGTATCACGGAAGCGCCCGCGCGTCCCGGCCGCCGGTGGTCGTGCTCGGCGGAGGCCCGATCCGCATCGGCCAGGGCATCGAGTTCGACTACTGCGCGGTCCACGCCGCCTGGGCCCTGGAGAAAGAGGGCTACACGTCAGTCATCGTCAACAACAACCCCGAGACGGTTTCCACCGACTTCAATACCGCGGGCAGGTTGTACTTCGAACCGCTCACCTTCGAGCACGTCAAGACCGTCATCGATGCGGAACAGCCTGCCGGAGTCTTTGTGGGATTCGGCGGCCAGACGGCCATCAACCTGGTCGAATCGTTGCACCAGGCAGGTGTGAAGATTCTGGGGACAAGCCCGGACGCCATCGATGCCACCGAGGACAGGGGCAGGTTCGTGAAGCTCCTGCATGACCTCGGTATCCCCGCGATCCCCGGTACCATCGCCTACACCAGGGCGGACGCCATCCGCGCCTGCGGCGTGACAGGCTTCCCTGTGGTGGTGCGGCCGTCATATGTGCTGGGTGGCCGCGGCATGGCCATCGTGCGCAGCCAGGATGAACTCCTCAGCTACTTCGAAGAAGCGTCGGGCGAGGCTCGCGGCCACGGCGTGCTGATCGACAAGTACATCCTAGCCACCGAGGTCGAGGTGGACGTGGTGTCCGACGCGGTGGAGTCATACATCCCGGCGATCCTGGAACACGTGGAAAGAGCAGGCGTCCATTCTGGAGATTCCATCGCGCAGATCCCGCCGAGGACGATCTCAGAAGTCGCCGAGCGCAAGATCGTCGGGTACACGGAGGCGCTTTGCCGGGCGCTTTCCGTGAGGGGGATCGCCAACGTGCAGTACATCGTCGACGGCGATACCGTGTACTGCCTCGAGCTTAACCCCAGGGCGTCCAGGACGGTGCCGTTCGTGACCAAGGTCACCGGGTTCCCTATGGTGCACGTGGCCACCGGCCTCTCCCTGGGGAGGAGCCTGAAGTCGTACGGTGTCGCAGGCGGGCTCGGGCCCGAACCTCCGGTCGTCGCCGTGAAGATGCCCGTCTTCTCGTGGTCGAAGATGTGCGTGGACCCCGTCGTGGGCCCGGAGATGAAATCCACGGGCGAAGTCATGGGGATGGGACCGGACCTGGGAGAGGCTCTGCTGAAGTCGTTCACCGCGCAGGGCATCCGGGACGTGACGAAGGGGATTGGCGCCCTCATCACCGTCGCCGATAGGGACAAGCCTGACAGCCTCGGGATGGCCAGGGCGCTGTCAGCCGCGGGCTGGAAACTGTACGCCACCAGGGGGACGGCGAGATTCCTGGCGGACGCAGGCATCAGCGTCGAGACCGTCGCGAAGATCAGCGAGCAGGACCTACGCATAGGCATCCCTGCTGCCTCTTCCGCCGTCCGCGACATTGCGTCTGTCATCTTCAGCGGCGACGTCAACGTGGTGATCAACACGTTTACAAGGGGAGGAAGCGAGGAACGGGACGGGTTCAAGATACGGGCGCTGGCTATTCAGCGGAGCATACCTGTCCTGACGTGCCTGGAGACGGCTATGGCGCTGGCCAGAGCGGCCTCCTCCGGGGCAGACCCGGCTGTCCTCGCCATCCAGGACGTCGTCTAGAGCCCGGCTGCGCCCGCCCGGCAGGTTTCCACAGTTGCCCGGAGAATGAGCGGAGGAGAATGAGTGGGCGGGGAAAGGATCTGACCTCTACGGGTTGTGAGAAGCGACAGTCATGACGGCGGGCCGGCGCAACTCCAGAGCAGCTAACAGGTCAGGCCCCGTAGAG
>Ga0315279_10007542_pt1 | contig 13421 bp, 13 predicted proteins | sample YL17G06_20_MG_FD_203694 | JGI IMG/M metagenome (GOLD analysis project Ga0315279, IMG submission 203694) | Sediment microbial communities from Yellowstone Lake, YNP, Wyoming, USA - YL17G06_20 | ecosystem: Environmental > Aquatic > Freshwater > Lake > Sediment | place: USA: Wyoming | collected... | reverse complement strand
GGGGTCAGTTATTCGGTAACATCCATTATGAGTCAACGATCCCTTTTTAATCAGTCTCTCGGTAACATTTTTTATGAGGCAATTCGCAAATTCAACCACTATCTCCCTCTTTTCGTTAAGGGAGTAAAGGTTTGCCGGGCAGGTATAAATACAGAATCGTTCTTTGCTGGTATGGCAAATTTTTTGATCAAGAGAGATATGGGTCTCTTTATCATTTTTAAAGGCATCGAGGGCCAGCTTCTCTGTGATCTTCATTCAGCTTCTCCTCTAGAAAAAACCGAAATTCGAAATCCAAATCTCTAAACAAATTCTAAATTCAAATGATATAATTTTGAAAAGAATATTCATTAATAGAGACTGTTACGAAAAAAACTGGAAAATAGATTTTTAGAAATCAAAAGTCAGCTGAGTATAGAGCTTTCTCATTAACTTTTGAGCTTTGGATTTTGTGTTTGTCTTCATACCCGCAAATAGAAGGAGGACCTGGCTCGCATCTGATAGATGCCCCAGAATCCTGGCGATTTTTAAGCTGTTGATAAAGAACCGATTCAGATAGAGTTTGTTTTTATCATTCTCGAAACCCCTTTCTACTTGAGGGCGTATTTTCTGTAACAATCTTTGGGCCACCTGGGTATGAAGGGGGATGGGACCAAAGTAGTGTTCATCAACAGAAGAGGGAACATAGACCTCTTGGTAGCAGTGACCAGAGAATCCACACGAGCGACCTCCAGTACAATCCAGAGAGGTAACATAGCAATGCATCTCTGTTTCTGGATCATAGCCATCCCAAGAAAGAGGAACCCCTTCGGGACATTCAGGGCAAATAGAATCTCCCAAGATCTCAGGCGGAGACATGTTTTCGCGAGTTTTAGTTAAGACTGCCGTTTGATATTGTTTTCGTAAATCTCTTTTCTGGTCAGAACCGATATAACCCATGTCTGCAACGACTATATCGATATGCATGGAGAACTCCTTTTGAACTTTTCGAATCATCGGGTGCAAGAGGGTCCCTTCATAAATATTGGCCGGCTCAATAAAACTAACCAAGGGAATCAAACGATTTTTACCCCGGACCTTGAGCCAGAGGCGTAAGGTATGCTTCTTATAACCCACAAAATAAGGGCTTTGTCCACTCTTCTTAGTTTGCTTCCCCTTTGTGGCCCCTTGTGCTGTATATGTCTTCGGGCATGGGCAATCTCCCACACATTGGCATTTTTTTTAGCAAACCCACGACAATTGGCTGGCATATCGGTCGCATCAGGAACAGCCACTAAAATACTCGGCAAAGGAATAATATTTAGAAAATTGAGGGTAATCAGTTGAGCAATCTTTTCAAATCCAAAGGGATTCAGATGGTCTCGGAAGTCAGATAAAATGTGATTCGTCGGAGTCATCTTCCGATTTGGGAAACGACAAAAATCCCGAAAAGATCTTCGGATTTTGGACTCCTCACAGAGTTTATTGAAGGAAGGAATGCCTTTAATCATGGCTAAGAGATGGGCTCTGTAAAGCTGACTGGATTGAAATTCCCTGATACGTCCTTGAACATGACACCTCCGAAAGGAAAACAGATAGTTGATCTCCTCATCTGGTATATGGGGAGAAATTTTTTCCAAAACTGGATCTACATCAAATCGATGCCGTGTATTCTTATCCATATTCCACCCCTTCTGGAGCGGAATATTACCAGAGATTTGGGACCGAATCACATAAAATCTATACAAATTATTAGGTCGATCAAAAAATTAATAGATTTCATTATTATTTCAAATATTTATAGATTTTTTCGTAACAGTCTCTAATAGTTTTTAGTTTTGAATTTCTGTAATTTGAATTTGTTTGCCAATTCAAACCGAGCAAATTGATAGTCGCACCATCTAACCACTCCACTCTTCTCCTAATAAGTTATATCGAGGAGACGGTAAATGGGAACATTTTATTTGACACATTTTGCGTCATGGGCTATTAATTCTTAGGGTTACCGGCATAGATCTAAATTGGCTGAAAGGGTTTGACGTGGAAAAACGGATTGTTGCTATTGTCCGTTTCGAGAAGCCTTTGGATTTGGTTCATAGGGCAGTTGATTTATACCTCAGCCCGGAGCCTTACCCGCCAAGGCAAATTTAAGGGAGTTTAAACATGTTTGATCTTTCCAGGTTTTCTTTAAAAGGCAAAACAGCGATTGTGACTGGTAGTAGCCGCGGTATCGGCAAGGCTATCGCACTGGGCTTTGCTAAGGCAGGTGCAAAGGTTGCCGTGACCAGCCGCAAAATTAACGACCTCGAAGCTAATGCTTCAGAGATTAAGAGCTTTGGAGGTGAGGCATTTCCTGTTCAGGCCCACCTCGGAAAGATGGATGAGATAAACAGGATGGTGAACACCGTGATGGATAAGTTCGGCAGGATCGATATACTGGTCAATAATGCCGGCACCAGTCCTGCCATGGGTACCGTGCTGGATTTGGACGAGCGTCTTTGGGAAACCGTCATGAACGTGAACCTGAAAGGAGTTTATTTCACCAGTCAGGCGGTCGGCAAGGTCATGAAGAAGCAAGGCGGCGGTAGAATTATAAATATTGCTTCCGTCGATGGCATTACGCCCGAGCCTGGAGTAAGCGTCTACAATATTTCCAAAGCCGGTGTCCGAATGATAACCAGGGCCTTCGCGGTAGAATTGGCCCCCTTTAATATCCAGGTTAATACGATTGCACCCGGGCCGATCAGCACCAAGTTGCTCGATTCACACTGGTTTCAGCTCCCACCGGAGGAATTCAAGAGGCAGAAAGAAGAGTTGGCCAAGATGACACCCATGGGACGCATAGGAGAACCCGATGAAATCGTGGGTGCGGCCATCTATCTGGCTTCCGAGGCCTCCAGCTATACTACGGGCGCCGAGATTGTGATCGATGGGGGAACCCTGCTGTTCGCAGCCTTGCAAGCTCCTGTACCTCCGGAAAAATAGGAGGGAGCCGAGATATAATGGCCGCCGAACAACTGAAAAGACTCGGATTAAGGACTGATTTTTCCATTGAGGAGAACCCAAAAATCCCCATAACCAAATCCCAGGCTCCAAATCAATCCCAATGACCGATATCCATAGTTTGGGTTTTTTGGAATTGGAGATTGGTGATTATTTGGTTAATTGGTGCTTGGTCATTCATTATTCTCAGTCATTCAAGGAGAGCAAGCCATGAGTAACGAAACCCTTCTCACTTATTTCCAAAAACATGTTAAAGAGCAACCCAATCGAGTGGCATTGCGACATAAAGACTACGGGATTTGGCACGACGTCACCTGGCTTCAATATGGAGAAAAGGTGAGGCAAGTCGCCATGGGATTGATTAGCCTCGGTCTTAAAAAAGGGGAATGCGTTTCCATCATCAGTGAGAATCGACCGGAATGGGTCTATTCTGATTTTGGGATCATGTCTGCCGGTGGAACCACAGCAGGAGTTTATACAACCAATGCTGCAGAACAGTGTGGATATATCGTTCAAAACTCTGGATCGAGATTCTATATTGCAGAGAATGAGGAGCAATTCGATAAGACCCTGAAATTTAGAAAGGACAATCCACATTTGGAGAAGGTCATCGTCATTGAGATGGAGGGCTTGAAACGTTTCAAAGATCCCTTGTTGATGAGCTTCGATGACTTGTTAAAACTGGGGAAAGAGTTCGATGCAAAAAATCCAGGGCTATTTGAACAACGTCGGAGTGAGGTGAAGCCCGATGATTTAGCGGTTCTCATCTATACCTCTGGCACGACAGGTCCTCCCAAAGGGGCCATGCTCACTCATCAGAACCTTCTCTATATGAGTGAGGCGATGGTCGATGCCAATCCAATTAAAGATGGTGACGAGACCCTTTCTTATCTTCCTCTTTGTCACATCTTTGAGCAACTCTACACCGTGATGATCAATATCCGTTACGGGACGATCGTCAATTTTATTGAAAGTCCTGATACGGTCATGGATAACATGAAGGAGGTTTCACCAACGGTCACCTGTGGTGTCCCTCGAATCTGGGAAAAATATGCTTCCGGGATTATGATCCGAATGTCAGATGCTACCTGGTTTAAGCGTATGGTTTTCAAAGCCTGTATGGGAATTGGGATGAAATATGCCGGTTTGAAACTGAATTTTAAGCCTATTCCTCTCTACTTAAAGTTGGCTTACTTGGCGGCTTATGGGGCTGTTTTCCGAAAGCTCAAGGAACGTTTGGGTTTTGATCGTGTGAGGGTCGCCTATTCCGGAGCAGCTCCCATTTCACCGGATGTCCTGAAGTTTTTCAATGCCATCGGCCTTCCGCTCATCGAGGGGTATGGTCAGACAGAGGGCACAGGCGTTACCACCGTCAGTCGCAAAGGCCGCCTTAAGATTGGTAGGGTCGGACAGCCCCTGCCAGGATTGGAAGTAAAAATTGCTCCAGACGGGGAGATACTTGTTAAGGGCCCAGGTATTTTCAAGGGTTATTTTAAAAACCCTGAAGCCACGGCAGAGACGCTTAAAGATGGTTGGCTTCATTCAGGAGATGTGGGAGAGCTGGATGGGGATGGATTTTTAAAGATCACAGATCGAAAAAAAGATTTGATCATCACGGCAGGCGGCAAAAACATTGCCCCTCAAAATATAGAGAACCAACTCAAATTCAGCCCCTATATCAATGATGCCATCGTGATCGGAGATCGCAGAAAGTTTATTGCGGCCCTCATCGCCATCGACGAAGAAAACGTGATCAAATATGCTCAGGATAACAAAATCCAATTTGGTACTTATTCGAGTCTCACTCAGGCCCCGGAAATTAAACAACTGATTCAAAAAGAAGTGGATCGGGTGAACAAGATGCTTGCCCAGGTGGAGCAAGTTAAGAAATTTACCATTATCCCTAAAAAACTTTATGAGGAAGATGGTGAAGTGACACCCACGATGAAAGTGAAGCGTAGGTATATTAACGAAACCTATAAAGATATCATTGAGAAGATGTATCGGTCAGGATGAACAGCATAGCGCAGAGCGCATAGAGCATAGAGTTTTTTGTTTGAAATTTAATTATCATTTATCATTTCGCTATGCGCTTTGCTCCATGCCTTTTGCGATCCTGGTTAACGCCATCGTTTCTTTTTCTTCCACCTCTGGTATCCCTTCATCGATTCCTCTGATCGAATACCCAGGTAGAATTCCTTCACATCTTCATCTTCTAAAAGGATATTAGGGGTATTGGCAGCGACAATCCTCCCATTCTCGAGCACAAATGCGTAGCTCGAGATCTTCAATGCCATCTTTGCATTTTGCTCAACGAGAAGGATGGTTGTCCCTTCCGCATTGATCGTTTTGATGATTCTGAAGATTTCCTGAACAAGAATTGGAGATAGCCCCAGCGAAGGTTCATCCATCATCAGAAGTTTGGGTCTAGTCATCAATGCTCTGCCAATGGCGAGCATCTGCTGTTCTCCTCCGCTTAACGTACCAGCCCACTGATTCTTCCTCTGGCAAAGGACAGGGAAATGGGTGATCACCCGAGCGTAATCTTCCTTCACCCCTTTTTTATCCTTCCGGGTATAAGCCCCCATCTTCAAGTTTTCATCGACGCTCAATTCAGGAAAGACTTCCCTTCCCTCCGGCACATAAGAAATTCCCAGGTGAACGATTCCCTCTGCATCCTTTCCATCAATCCTCTTCCCGAGAAATTCGATAGTTCCTTTATCCGGTTGGTCCTCCAGAAGTCCCATAATGGTCTTCAGGATCGTCGTCTTCCCTGCACCGTTAGCTCCCAGGATGGCAGCGATCTGTCCTTCCTGAACTTCTAATGAAACTCCTCTGATCGCCATGATCAATCCGTAGAGAGTTTCGATGTTCTTAACCTTAAGCAACCTTTTCCTCCTCACCGAGATAAGCCTTGAGAACTTCCGGATGCTTTTGAATCTCTTCTGGTAGTCCTTCTGCTATTCTCTCTCCATAATTCAAGGTCAGGATTCGGTCAGAAATATCCATGATCAAGTTCATGTCATGTTCCACAAGGAGAACGGTGATGCCGAGATCATCCCGGATATCCTGAATCGAGAACATCAAGTCCCCTTTTTCCTCCATATTCATTCCAGCCGAGGGTTCATCTAAAAGGATCACTTCAGGATCCAATGCTAAAGCGCGACCGAGCTCTACCAGTTTTCGAGTCCCGTAGGGAAGGTTTATAACAAACTGATTTCTTGCGGCCTGCAGCTCAAGAAAGTCGATGACTTCTTCGACCTTCTCTCGATTTATAATCTCCTCTTTGGCTGCTTTTGAACCCTTGTAAATAAAAGTCGCTCCTCTCCAGACTCCTGTCTTCATGTGAAGGTGGCGCCCCAGCATCAGATTATCCATGGTGCTCATGTGAGAAAAAAGTTCGATGTTTTGAAATGTCCTGGCAATCCCCTTTTTGGCAACCTGGTAAGGTTTTAAAAAGGTGATGTCTTCTCCTTTGAAGGAGATCTTTCCGGAATTGGGTTGATAAATTCCACTGATGCAATTGAAGATAGTGGTCTTTCCGGCTCCATTCGGTCCGATGATGGAATAAATAGACCCTTTCTCCACTTCAAAGCTAACATTACTCAACGCTTTGATCCCACCAAAAGAGATCGTCAGATTTTCTGTTTTGAGAATAGGATCCATATTTTCCTAAAAAATTGAAATAGAGTAGGGGAGGCTTTGGCCTCCCCTTATTTTAAAATCATTCTTTACGCTATGTGCTATGCCCTATGCGCTCTGCGATTCTCTTACAAGCTACTTCGTAACCCTTATCCAATCCGTGAGCTTCTCGGTACTTCCGTCTGGGCGCACTTTCCCGTAAAAGACGTGTTTGCCTCCTTGTCTATCCTTCAGGCCCGCATAAGTGACAGGAGGGCCGATTCCTTTAAAGTCTTTTATGGTTTCCATCGCCTTCACCCAGGTTTCCGGTGTTAAATCCCTTCCCGCTCTCCTTACCCCTTCGAAGAAGGGTTCTGAGAAAATGATCCCTGCATAATAAAACACACCCCATCTCTCCTGGGGAGCCAATTTCTTATGCCATTCTCTATACTTCACCATTAAAGGAGCATTGGAGTCAGGCAATTCACCGAAGAATGAGTTGATCATACCGGCCCATAGACCCTTTGTGATTTGCATCATCAGAGCTGCATCAGAGAGGGTACTGCTGGTGGCCCATTGGGGCTTGAATCCAATTTTTGCTGTTTCCGCTAAAATCAATGCCGCATGAGTAGGCATTGCCCACATGACCACAGCTTCTGCCCCGGAATTCTTAAGCTTCAGAGCATGGGTGCTCAAATCCCTGTCTGTCACTTCGGCTGAAATTTTAGCAACGAGACTGAGCTTCTTTCTCATAAGATAACGTTCCACCCCCTGAACCCCCTGTTTTCCATAGTCATCGTTTTGATAAAACATTGCAAGTTTCTTGTAGCCCAATTTTTCATAGAGATATTCGGTCAAGGTATATGCCTCATCATCATAGAGGGGGTATAAGGCGAATAAATATTTTTGAATGGGGGTAATCCATTCATAAACTCCCGTAACCGGCGCGTACCAGGGAACCTTGTTTTCCATTAAATAGTCCCGAGCGGTCATCCCTGTTGCAACTCCTACACCCCCTACCACAGCAAATACACCGATCTGCTCTACAAACTCCTTAGCAATCGCTTTTGTTTTCGCTGGCTGATAGGAGTCGTCACGAAGAAAATATTTGAACTTCCTTCCATTAATTCCACCTTCTTGGTTAATGATCTTAACCAATAGGTCTGTCCCTCTAGCCACAGCGCCCCAGGGAGCAGCTGGCCCCGTCTGTGGTCCCCATTGCCCAATGAGAATTTCAGTATCTGTGACGCCGCGGACCTTTTGGGCTGATGCCGGAGCTGCGATTAAAAAAACCGTTACCATTAGTAGTCCAATAAGAGTTAAATTTTTCTTCAACATTTTTCTTCCTCCTTTCCAGATTTTTTAATCTTTCTTCTTTAAACTTTTTTCACATAATGCTTGGCCAAGAGTCCGCTGGGCCGGATGCAGAGCATCAACACAATGATAGCAAAAGCCACTACAGATTTAAACGATAAAGAGACATATCCTCCGAATAGATTTTCAATGATCCCCAACATGGCGCCCCCAACGGCTGTACCTGGCAAGCTGGTCATCCCCCCTAAGACTCCAGAGGCAAAACCTTTCAGAAGAGGGTCCATCATCATGGGAGGATCAAGTATGCCCAGAGCCGCGATAAGCATTCCAGCCACTGCCCCAACAATAGAACTGATGGCCCAAGTGAAGGAAAGAATCCATTTGGTACGGATGCCCATGACCCGAGCAGCCAATTGATTCTGTTGAGTCGCCCTCATGGCAATCCCCAATTTGGTGTAGCGGAAAAACAGGAAAAGAATAAACATCAGAATGAGGGTGATAAAAATAGTCCAGAAGTTGATCTTGCTGATAATGAGACCATAAAAATTGTAGGCCTCTATATTTGAAACTGGAAAGGGGAATGACTTTTGATCCGGCCCCCATTTCCATCCAGCAAATCCCATCAGAACCATTTCGAAACCGAGGGTGATGATGATGAGTCCTATTACCGTTGGATCTTTGGCTTGCCTCAAAAAGACAATTTCAAAAAAAATGCCCAAAAAGATAGCAAATAATAAGGTGAGGACGGCGGCCCAAGGAAAAGGAATATGGTAAGCGTCAAGAAGCGTAAAGGCCACAAACGTGCTGACCATGGCCATTTCTCCCTGAGCGAAGTTAAGAACCTCGGAGCTTTTGTAGATAATCACCATGGCGAGAGCCAGCAGGCCATAGCAAGCTCCCACTGCCAAACCACTCACAATCAACTGACCAAACATATTTCTTCCCCTAAAGACCTCAATTGGAATGCTGAAAGGATGGAATGATGGAATGTTGGGTTCATATTCTCTTTTGTTAGAAAATTACATATTTTTTCACATTATTCCACTATTCCAATATTCCATTGGTTTTTAGAATGGCCATGTCTTCCAATAACGTTTGTTTCGAATCCAGAATCCAAATATTCCTAAAGGCTCAAATAGAACAATCAAAATCATGATCAATCCATAAATAATGACAGCCACATTAGAAATCCCCGCAATGCTCATATATTTCTGTGAAAAGGTGACCAACGCAGGTCCGATCGCTGGGAGGTCCTGAATGGCCTGAAGTTTAATGTCGAGAAAGGTCATGAGGGCAGCTCCGGCAATGGAGCCCATCACGGATCCCAGACCTCCAACGACGACCATGGCCAGGAAGGTGATCGACATGATGAGATGAAAACTCTCGGGATTGATAAACCCGAGGATAAAGGCGTAGAGTCCCCCTGCAACTCCTGTATAGAAGGCGCTCACCGCAAAAGCCAGGGTCTTGTAATAGGTGAGGTTGACTCCCATCGCCTCTGCAGCGATATCGCTATCCCGAATCGCGATGAAGGCCCGTCCCACCCTTGTCTTGATCAACTTCACTGCGCCGATCACCATCAGAACAGCGATGATCATGATTACGTAATAATAATGGATATCCATCATCGGAGTTCCAAAGAGGTAAAGTTTCGGGGCTTGAAGTCCCATCCTTCCCCCAAAAAATTCCATATGTTTGATAATCGTGGTGATCGTCATACCGAAACCAAGGGTAGCGATCGCAAGATAGGGGCCCTTCAAACGAAGGGCTGGAAGTCCCAGAATAAATCCAAAGGCGGATGAAACGAACCCTGCAATGGGAAGAGCAATCCAAAGAGGAAAACTCCAATTTAAGATAAGGATAACGGTTGTGAAGGCTCCGATGGCAAAGAATCCGGCATGGCCCATTGATATCTGGCCCGTATATCCGACAAGGATATTGAGACCGATAGCCACTATCGCATGGATGGTGATGAGATTAACGATATAAAGAGACATTCCCAGGAGATGATATTTTGTGACGAGCCAGGGTAAGATTCCTAAAAAGATGAGAAATAAGATGGACCAAACGAGGATGGTGTTACTTTTAAAAAGTTCAATGTCTTCATAATAATTACGTTTTATATCCATGAAGTATTATCCACGTGTGGCTTTGATTATATGAAAGGTCCCTAATCGAATTTAAAATTCTTTGAAACTCAATACGATAGGGAGTAGTATTATATTATTAAAGTATACATTGTCAACCTTTTTTTACACCTTTTTTTACAATATTAAATTCATGAAAAACAATATAGCCTTTTAAGAAATAACTTGTTATAAAAAACTAAGATCCCAAACGCTATTTTCGGGTTCCCAGTGTTTAAAACTGTGGTCTTTGGGGAAGGATTGGCGATCTGAGATCAGAGATTTCTGAAAAAGTCCAGAAATCTCTATCGTCATTTTTTAAAATCAGTGTAATCAAGAGAGCATCATATAGTTTTACAATGATCTCATAAAAACCATTGACAGTCTTTTGGGCTTTGGTAGAATGGAAAAAAATTTAATCCCCCCACACCCCCCTTTACCCTCCGGGTCAGAGACCGCTCTGGGTCGGAGACTAAAGGGGGGCAACGGGGGGATTTAAGGAGAGACATCTTGGGAGTTTTAGATTTTTTTAAGGGAGGGAGGCAAGGTGTGAGGGATGAACCCCAACCTCCGATCAGCAAAGAGACCAGATCTTATGATGAACTCATCGATGAGATCATGGAATGGAATATTGACCACACCGATATTTTAGACGTGTTGCGCAGTGAGATTGAAGAAGAGAGGCTTGCGGCCTGGTCCCGTGCCTTGGAGGTGGGAGTGAGGAAAGGACTCGCTTCTCCCTCCGGGAAGATGGAGGAAAGTCCCCTTTTTCCTGTTTTTCTTGATCTGTATAAATTTGTCATTAAGCTGAGGCCAAAGTTATTGATGAATCCAACGATGAATCGTGTGAAGAAGATGGAGAAGTCAGATTCTCTTTGTGTATGCATCATCTGTGGTATTCGGGCATTGCAAATGGAGAGCGGGACTAAAAGGTTATTAAATACCTTACACTGGATATTACTTGAAAGGTATTTGGGTAATTAGAGGGTTGACCCTGTTGTATAGAGATATGAATCGAATGGATAATAGACTGTGTCTATTAATAATAAAGATTGAAAATTTCAATCACTAAATTTTATACTATAGGGTTGACTTTTCAGGAAGGTCTTATAAAATAGATTCTGCATTGGGCGCTTAGTTCAGGGGGAGAACGCCTGCTTCACACGCAGGAAGTCACTGGTTCAAATCCAGTAGCGCCCACCATTCATTAGTCCGTTGCATGTGGTCCGTCGTTAGTGGTTTTAAATAACAACTGACAACCAACAACTTTCAACGGGCGAGAGCGAAGCGAATATGTCTGGACATTCAAAGTGGAGCACGATTAAGCGAAAAAAAGGGGCAGCCGATGCCAAACGGGGAAAGCTCTTCACCAAGGTCATCAAGGAGATCATGGTGGCAGCGCGTTTCGGCGGAGGGGATATGAATGCCAACCCGAGGCTCCGGGCCGCTGTTCTCGCGGCCAAAGCAGAGAACATGCCGAAGGACAATATTGAAAGGGCGATCAAGAAAGGGACCGGAGAACTGGAAGGGGTCAACTACGAAGAGCTGACTTATGAGGGTTATGGACCGGGTGGTGTGGCCATGATGCTGGAAGTGTTGACGGATAATAAAAACCGGACCGTGGCCGATGTGAGACACGTCTTCTCAAAATATAATGGAAGCCTTGGTGAGAATGGCTGCGTTTCTTGGATGTTTGAAAAGAAGGGGTTGGTCGTCATCGAAAAGAGCGGAGTCGATGAAGATCGTCTGATCGAGGTGGCGTTAGATGCAGGAGCCCTTGATGTGAAGGATTCGGGCAAGGAATTTGATGTGACGACCAATTCTGCAAATTTTGAAGAAGTGAAAAAGGCCCTTGAGGAGGCTGGTTTCAAATACACCTACGCTGAGGTAACAATGGTTCCCCAAAGCACTATTCGATTGAGCGGAAAAGAGGCGGAACAGATGCTGAAGTTAATGGAGGGGCTTGAAGATTCTGACGATGTCCAGAAGGTTTACGGCAATTTCGATATTTCCGATGAGGAGATGGAACGGCTCAGTGCATAAACATTCCTGTTTCAGTTAGTTGATCAGCCACCCCTTCTGAAGGAAAGTGATTGGGTGGCTTTTTCACATCTGGAGAAACTCTTTTGGTGAAGGCGATTGGAATCGATCCGGGTTTGGCCATGACGGGTTTTGGAGTGGTGGAGACTCTTCCACGGGGAGGGAAAGCCTGTGACTGGGGGGCCATTCGAACCGAAGCAAATTGTCCCATTCCCCTCCGTTTGAAAACCATCTATGATGAACTGAAAGGACTTCTTGAAAAGTGGAAACCCAACCTCCTCGTTTTAGAAGAGGTCTTTGTTTTAAAACAATTTCCCAAGGCAGCCATCCAGTTGGGAGAGGTGAGAGGAGTGATCTACCTTGCGGCTCAGGAGATGGACATTCCTGTGGTGGAAGTGAGACCGACGGAAGTGAAGAGTGCGTTGACCGGAAGCGGTCGGGCTGATAAGGAACAGATGAAGAAGGCGATTCGCCAGATTCTGAGGATCGAGAATCCCCTGAGTTCGAGCCACGCAGGGGATGCCCTCGCCCTGGCCTTAACCGGTCTTTCTCGAAATGAAAATTTTCATTGGTGATAGTGATGGTAATGGGTGATAGTGATTTTTCACTAGCACCATCACTATTCCCTATCACACATTAGAGAAGAAGATGATACGTTACATCGAAGGTAAATTGCTCAAGAAAGAAGAAGATAGGATAGTCGTTTTGGCTAATGGGGTAGGTTATGAGATCCTCCTCCCTGCTATTGTTCGACAGACCTTCAGCCCGAAGAGAGCAGGAGAGGATGGAGAGACTGTGAGACTTTATATTTATTACCATCAGACCGAACGGCAACCTAAACCTCTTCTCATCGGGTTCAACTTCGAACCGGAGAAGGAATTCTTTGAGAAATTCATTACCGTAGAAGATATCGGTCCGCCATCGGCGGTGAAGGCCTTGATGATGCCTATCCCACAGATTGCCAAGGCGATAGAGGAAAGGGATTCAAAAACCCTCGAAAGCCTAAAGGGAGTCGGGAAAAGGACAGCAGATAAGATCATCGCTACTCTTCAAGGAAAAGTTGGTAAATTTGCGCTAATGAGGGAGGATCAAATTCCAGTTGAAGTGGAGATCCTGGACTTTAAGAAACAGGTGGAAGAGGTTTTGGTGAAAGACCTTGGCCATAAATTAAGTGAGGCACAACGTTTGGTCAAAGAGGCGATGTTGAGGAATCCGAATATCTCAACCCCTGAAGAATTGTTTGAAGAAGTGTATCGAGGTCAAAAGGAGATTTCACCTTAATTTGCTTGTTTTAGGTAGTGGGAGAAGGAGATGAAAGAATCCGAAGAGAGCAGACGCCCT
>Ga0315279_10007539_pt1 | contig 13426 bp, 11 predicted proteins | sample YL17G06_20_MG_FD_203694 | JGI IMG/M metagenome (GOLD analysis project Ga0315279, IMG submission 203694) | Sediment microbial communities from Yellowstone Lake, YNP, Wyoming, USA - YL17G06_20 | ecosystem: Environmental > Aquatic > Freshwater > Lake > Sediment | place: USA: Wyoming | collected... | reverse complement strand
ATCCGCACTGCCTACGCCACCGGGCGCGGGCACGTCACCGTGCAAGCCAAGGCGCACGTCGAAGACATTGCGCGCGGCAAGGCTAACATCATCGTCACCGAATTGCCGTACCAGGTGAACAAGGCCAACCTCGTCGAGCGCATCGCCGATCTGGTGCGCGACGGCAAAATCGAGGGCATCACCGACGTGCGCGACGAATCCGACCGCAGCGGGATGCGGCTCATCATCGAAGTCACGCGGACGGTGGAACCCAAGGACATCCTCGTCCAGCTTTACAAGCATACGCCGATGCGCAGCACGTTCGGCATCATTCTGCTGGCGCTGGTGGCCGACGAAAGCGGGCGCAGCGAGACGCGCACGCTCCCGCTCAAGCGGCTGTTGCAGCTCTATATCGAGCACCGGCAAGAGATCGTCATGCGCCGCAGCCAATACGACCTGACTCGCGCGCAAGAGCGCGCGCACATCCTGGAAGGTCTGCTCAAGGCGCTGGCGCACCTGGACGAGGTGATCCAACTCATCCGCCGCAGCGCCGACGCCGACGCGGCGCGCGCGGCCTTGATAAAGCGCTTCAAGCTGACCGAGATTCAAGCCAACGCGATCCTGGACATGCCGCTGCGGAGACTGGCGCGATTGGAGCGGGAAAAGCTCGAAGCCGAGTACAAGGAGAAAAAGGCGCTCATCAAGCATCTGGAAGACCTGCTCAAGCATCCCAAGAAAATCCTCGGCGTCATCCGCGACGAGTTGACCGCGCTGCGAGAAAAGTATGGCGATAGCCGCCGCACGACCATCGCCGAAAGCAAAGTGGGCGAAGCGGTGACGACGCACGAGCTGCTGCCCGAAGAGACGCTGTGGATTTCGGTCGGGGCCGATGGAACGGCGGCGCGCGTGGGCGGCAGCCTGGCGCTCATCAAAGACGCGGCGTCGCCGGTGGCGCTCTGCCAGGCCAACTCGCGCGACACGCTCTACATTTTCAACGACCGGGGCCAGGCCGGGCAGACGCCGGTTCACGCGGTTTCGGAATCCGGCGCGAACGTGGCCGACCTGACCGGGCTGGGCCGCGAAGACCGGCTGGTGTCGGCGCTCTCGCTGCCCAAAGAAGGCGAGGAACTGCGCGGGCATCTTTTCTTTGGCACGCGGCGGGGCACGGTCAAGCGCGTGGCGGTGGCGGATTTTGTGCAAGCCACCGGCAGCGTCTTTGGCGCGATCAACGTGGACGAGGCCGACACGCTGGAATGGGCGCGCGTGACGCTGGGCGGCGGCGAGGTCGTCCTGGTCACGATGCAGGGGCAGGCCATTCGCTTTGCCGAAGACGAGGTGCGCCCGATGGGCCTCAACGCGGGCGGCGTGCGCGGGATCAACCTGGAAGAAAGAGACGCCGTCGTCGGTTTGGACGTGGTGATGCCGTCCCCTAAAGGGGATCTGCGACGCGCGGATTTGCTGGTGTTCAGCGAGAACGGTTACGCCAAGCGCACAGCGTTGGCGCAATACTCTACCCAGGGACGCGCCGGTAAGGGCGTGGTGACGGCCAGGTGCGGCTCGACGAGTGGAACGCTGGTGGGCGCAGCAGTCGTCCAGGCGGAAACACAACTGGCCGTGACGACGGACAAGGGGCAGGCCAAGCTCATCCGCGCCAAGGTCGCGCCCTCGCGCAACCGCGACGCGCGCATGGACGAGGTGTTTGCGTTGCGCCAGGGCGATTCGGTGGCGAACCTGGTCGTGCCCGCCGAGCGCGCTCAGGTCGAGCCGCTGCCGCCAGAGCCGGAAGAGCCAATCTCAAATACCCAATCTCAAGCCTTAAAAAGCAAGGCGAAATCGAAAAAAGCCAGGTGACGGAACACGCCATACGCGCCAAAAACATCGGGCCTCTCAACGTTGAGAGGCCCTGTTCTTTTTGCCTGCTACGGGAGTACGTACATAAAGGTGCGCGGCTCGGTGTAAGGACTGACGAGGCTCAAGAAAGCCTGGTGCTTGGGATCTTGATTGTCAAACTGCTTGTCCGGTATCACGCACCAGCGCCCGACGGCGACTCGCCAGGTATAGACCACGTTGGCCTTGAACTCGAGCAGATTGAACTCGCGATTCAGCCCGTGGTCGTTGTGAAAGATCGCGTATACGCCATACCGACTGATCACGGGCGGGTTAAATTCTATCTGATAGCGATCCACGATGTACGCCGTGGTGCCATTCGCTTGGCCCGTCCAGCTACAAGGCTGGGTGCCGCTCTCCAATTCCCCCACCGGCAGCCAGGCAAACGTGATGCTATCTATGCCAGACCCTCCACTATATTTGAGCGTGACCCCGTTGAGCGGCTGGAGGATGGGGGGCGCGGGATAGATCATGCCGGAGGGTTTCGGCGCGGGCGCGGCGGGGACGCGCGCGACCGGCTTGGGCGTCACGGTGATTGAGACAGTGGCCGACATCGCCGCCGAAAAAGCCAGCGGAATGACGAGCGCTTGCCCGACCTCGATCAAGTCAGCATTCTGGATCGCATTGGCGGCGGCCAATACTTGGGCGGGCACCTGATACTGTTTAGCGATAGAGTTGATCGTGTCGCCTGGCTGCACGACGTAGGTGACCGGCGTGGGCGTGGCAGTCGCCGCAGGCGTAAAGGTCGGCGTCGGCAAGGGCGTCCGTGTGGGGAACGGCGTGTAGGTAGGATTGGGCGTATAGGTCGGCTGCGGCGTCCACGTGGGCGCTGGAGGTGGAGGCGGCGCGGTCGGCGCGGGCGTTGGGCTGGTCGCGCAACCGGTCAAGAGCGATGCAAGAATCAATACAAAGATTAATCGCTTCACGAGCTTTCTCCTCAGACGTGGGATTGACGAGGCGCAATTATGCCATTACTTGGGGGATAGTCAAGCCGAGGGTCGGCCATAGGACAAGGTGGCAGCTTGTCCTACGGGCGCGAAACCCAGGCCAGGTCGCGACCAAAGAGGGCAAAATAAAGCGTTCCCATCAGCCCACAGCCGGCGGCGACTAGAAAGTTGGTCTTGGGCGAGACCTGCCAAAGAAACGCCCCGCCAAATGCAGCGAGTGAAACGACGACGTCGCGCAGCAAATAGTACACCCCGAACATGCTGGCCTTCATCTCGTCGGGGGCCAGGTCCATGATCAGCGCTTTGCGTGTCGGCTCGCCAAACTCTTTCCCGCGAAGGATAAACGCCGCGATCAACAGCGGATAGGAGTGGGCCACCAGCGGGAACAACGGAAGACGGTAAAGTTGACAAAGGTCATGACGACAAAAGGCTTTTTGGTGTTCTTGTCCGCCAGATAGGCCACCGGGATATAGATCAGCATGGCCGTGATCATCTCGACCGTCGTCAGCAGACCGAATTGGACGGAGCTGATCCCGACATTCTTCATCGCCCAGATAACGAAAGGCGTAGGGAATCTGCTCACAGAAGCGGACCAGAATGTCCGAGACGAGCAAGTTGCGCAGGTCGGGCGACATGAAGTGGAGCACGGCGAGCGGGTTGCGCTCGGCGGCGCGGTCGTCCCCTGGCACATTGTCATCGTCCGCTTGTGCTTGGGCAGCACCGACGAAACCATGCTCATCGTCGCCGGCAGCGAGAGCGCCGTCCACGAGATGAACAAGACCGCGCCCAGGATCACCGCCAGCCAGGTCGGCACCAGGATGACGAGCGCGTAACCGGCCATGGCGACCAAGTTGAACACCAGCAGCGCCCGCTTGTAACCCAGCTTGTCGCTCAGATAGCCGCCGGGGAAAGAGTAGAGCGCGCTGAGCAGATTGTCCATCCTGTTCAGCAGGCCCACCGATAGAACGCCGCCGCCCAATGCCAGCAGGTAGATGGGCAAGAATCGCTCGGCCATCTTTTCGCCCATGCCGACCAGTATCACCATGGTGAGCAGGGCGACCATATTCCGGCGCAGGCCCAAGAAATCAACGATGCGTTGACGAGTGCTCATTACGAAAAGCAGGTCGTGCTTGAAGGGTGACCTACTGGCCCTTTGCCATCTGGAGGCGACACCAGGCATACAGCGCATCGTACACTTCAAACTGGCGCGCCAGGTTTTCCTCGTCGTCGGGAAAGCGCAGGCTAAAGCCAGTGGCAATCGCTTCCAGCCCGCGCGCGATGGGGTCAGTATCCAGGCCGGCCTCCACATCCGCTGCGTGGATGATTTTTGCCATGCGCGCCAGTCCCGCGTCCTTCAGCTCGTACTTCTGCGTGATGGACTCGAACGAGCAGCGGTTTTCGTGATGGCCCAGCTCGACGCCCGGCGCATCAAACGGAATCGCGCCGGTTTCGGCGGCGACTTTCACCTGGTTCTTGGGGACGAACGAGAACTCGGCTTCGTTATCTATGAACCGCGTGATGAGCCACGGGCAGGCCACGCGGTCCACGTGAACGTGCGAACGGGTGACCCACTTCATCTTGAACTCCTTTCGGATGAACCTTACAGCGGCAGCATGGCAATGACGACGCCGATGTCGGTGACGGCCCAGGCCCACAAGGCCCGGTACATTCCCAATTGCTCGTAGTGGAGGTCGGCGCGTTTCCACCGCAGAACCCACGGCACGAGCACCAGCATCCACAGCGCCAGCGCCACCCCGATTATCAGCGAGCGGCTCTGCCAATAGTTTTGTGTCACTTCGCGAAAGAGGAACAAAAAGCCCAGTGCGATGCCCGCGACGGCAAAGGTCAGCACGTTGCGCTTGCCCAGGACGGTCGCCAGCGTCCGGTCGCCGCGCCGGGTGTCCTCGCCCATCTGGTAGATTTGCGTCAGTGGATAGAACCCGGCGAACAGGAAAAAGAACGCCGCCACGACGTTGAGGATGGGCGCGACCAGCGGGCGGCCCACAGCGGCCCACCCGGCGTAAAGCGTCATCGCCCCGTAGCCGATAGAGTTGATGAGCACGTCCAGCCCGGCGATGGCCTTGAAGCGCAGCGGCGGCACGGGTGACCTGTGATCATTGAAATAGATTTATTTTGAGCCACTCGATTATTGAGGCAATCGACTTGCCATACTCGGTACCGGTTATTAGGAGTGTTAGCATGGACCCAACCTGTGGCCAAAGGAATCTCAGGATACCATCCAGATAAACTGGCGAGTTGGGGCTTCCATCAACCTCAGTGAGCAGTTCTTGATAAGGTTTAAGTGACTCGGACCAGGATTCGCCCGATACCATTCTCTTGCGGATCTCGACAATTTGTTGTTCTATCTCGCGTTTGACTTGATCTTTGAGGCGGCGCACGAGACTTTTGAGGTCAGATGTTGGGAGTATTAGCAGGAGCGGGTTGTAAATTAGGGTGATGCCAGCAATGATGGAGAAAGACCCTATGAAGGGCCATGTGAGCCGGTTCAGACCCTCGACCCGTGTCAGTGCAAATGCGATGTCCCACTGAATGCTACCTACTGCGAACAGTGCTGCCTGTCTTATGTAGTAGGATGCGATACACGTGATAGTTACAGACTTGGCTGGTGCGAGCCAGTTGAAATGGATGCCTTCAAACTGCGCGAATCTGTGTAGTAGATAAAGAGATGCAGGAACTACCCAGATAGCAGCACCACCTACCAATCCGACAACGGCCAATACCGTAGTGACATATATACCGAAGAACGAGAGCGGAACGATTCTGGAAATAAATAATAGAACTATCTCAAGGATTGTGAAGACAATGGTTATGAGCAACTGCCCAGGTGACACGTACATCAGTGCCCAGCACCGCTCAAGGGAGTCAATTTGTTCTCTGGATGTCAACACTTCCAACATCTTTGGAGCCAAGCGTAAAGTTTGCTCTCGCATGGCGCTCAGGAACCATACACCATACGCCCAAGTTACGGCAACAGCAATCACCAATGCCCAGTACCAGGTGAAGTGATTAGCTGCGCCGAGTGGCACCATGCTCCAGCAGGCGAGGAGAAAAACAGCAACCCCAAGTGAAATATGAAATATCCTGGGCAGCCGAAGCCGATGCTCAAGCCATCCACGGATTCGTTCGTACCATGGCACATAGTCTCTTTTGAGATGCGCGATCGCTCGCTCTCGAAAGACTCCCAAGTCGGGCGTGCTGCTCGATTGCACTGAGTTAATCTTGATCTGTGATGGCATTTAATCCTCCTGGATCGAGACTCGGCGCATTTGATAGCATACTCGCTTGTTGCGTGCCTGACAGGAGATGGGCTGTGAGCACGAGACTGTGTTTTTGAATAGGCTAACTCGGATTGTAACGCATCTGCGCTGCCGTTGCAAGCATTGCGCTGGTGGCGGCCGCTAACGCAAAATGAACCCATCTCGCAGCGGGTCGTCCGGGTCAATCAAAAACTCGTGGCGACCGACGATGTGAGCTGTGCCTTCCACCTCTGGGATGATGGCCGGATATGGACCGAAGGTGGTCGTCTCCACGATACGCCCGGTAAAGCGCGTGCCGATGATGCTCTCGATGGTGATAGCCTCGCCGAGGCCGACCTCGCCGCGCGCGTGGTGGATCGCCAGACGACCGCTGACGCCGGTGCCGGTCGGGCTGCGATCCACTTCGCCTTCCGCAAAGATGCACACGTTGCGGCTGTGTGCCCCTCCACCGAGCGGTGGCCCGATAAAGATCGTGCCGTAGAGAAACGACAAGTCCTCTTCGAAAGGATGCGGGATAGGGCGGCTTGCCATGATCGCTCGCTTGATCGCCATGCCTTTTTCGATGAGCGAGCGAAAATTCTCTGGCGTGCAGGTCAAGCCAACGTCGGCTGCTTGCACGTAAGCATAGAACGCTCCGCCAAAGGCAATGTCATAGCGCACCTTGCCCAGGCCCGGTACGTCAACGGTTTCATCAAGAACCAAGACGAACGAAGGCACATTCCGAAAGTAGACGCTCTTGACTTGCCCTTCGGCCACTCTGGCATGAGCCATGACCAGCCCGGCGGGCGTATCAATCTTGATGAGGGTCTCGGGCGCGGTCATCGGCAACAGGCCCGTTTCGAGCGCGACCTTGGCGATGCCGATGATGCCGTGGCCGCACATGGTGCTATAGCCTTCGTTGTGCATAAAGAGGATGCCAATGTCCGCGCCCGGTGTGACCGGCGGCGTGATGATGCAACCGTACATATCGGCGTGGCCGCGCGGCTCCCACAACAGCGCTGTTCGCAGGTGATCCAGGCGCTCTTTGGCGTAGCGGCGGCGGGCCAGAATCGTTTCGCCCGGCAAGTCGGGATAGCCGCTGGTGATGACGCGAAACGGCTCGCCCCCGGTGTGGGCGTCAATCGTGGTGATTTTGAGCCAATGCTTGGGAGGCTCCCAGGTTTTCATTTGGCGCATTCCTCCTTAAACGCAAGACCCGAAGGAGTGCAACCCCTTCGGGCCTTGTCTTACTTGCGCGTTGCCTCTATGCGCTTGTCAATCTCTGTAACTTTGGCTTGCTCTCTCAACCACCATTCAGGATTGAGCTGCGCGTCGAGTTCTTGAACGGTCTTGCCCTGCTGCTCGACCCACGTATAGTATTTCAAATTGTGCCACTGGCGGCGCATTTCCTGCGTGCCCTCGTGAATCCAATCCGTCTTTTGGCCGTAGAAAATGCTCTTGAGCCGCGCCAGCGCCTCGGCCTTGTCCATCTTGCCATACGTCGCCGTCATGTCGGCCATCACGGAATGATAGCGGTCAATCGCGTCCGTGCAGATGGTGACGATCACATCGTCTTTGCCGAACCCGTAAAACTTGGCTGTCTTGATCGCGCCGAGCACGTTGCACACGCCGCTGATGCCAAAGATGGTCGAAAGCTTTTTCGCTCGAGCTTCCGGCACGCCGACCTCGGCGAGCAGTTGGAGGCCTGGCTCTTCGGTGAGCAGTTGCAAGCCCTTTTTGCACTCGATGTCGTCCAGGCACATGATGGCGTCCATGTTCATCACGTTGTGAATCCACGTCACGTGCTTGTCGCCAATGCCTTGGATGTCGTGCCCGCCATAGCCGTTCCAGTAGAGCGTCGGGCACTGAATCGGCTCGAGGCCAACGATCTTGTGATCCGGCCAGACCTGCTTGAGCCGGTCGCCCGCGGCAATCGTCCCGGCGCTGCCCATCGCCGAGCAGTACGCGGCGACGCAGCCATTGCCCACGCCCTGCGCTTTGAGCACCTTCGCCAATTCCACGAGGGTGTTGCCGGTGACGTGATAATGGAAGCGATAGTTGCCCATCACTTCGAACTGATTCAGGATGCGCGTGTTGGGATCGCGGCGCAGCTCCCACGTCTTGTCATAGATTTCCTTGACGTTCGACTCGCAGCCCGGCGTCTTGATGACCGTCGCGCCGTAGGACTCGATGCGCTCAAAGCGTTCCTTGCTCATCTCGGCCGGCAGCACGACGATGGACTGAAAGCCCATTCGGCAGCCCACCCACGCGCCGCCGATGCCATAGTTGCCCGTCGAAGGCCACACGAGCGTATGGACGCGCGGATCAACTTCGCCCGCCGTCTCCAGGTCCACCAACACGCTATACGCTGCGCCGACTTTGTGCGAGCCGCTGGGGAATTCCTTGCCGTACAGCACGACGATGGGCGCTTGCACGCCGGTCAGTTCTTTGGGCAGCGCCTCGTAATATATCTGGTTATTGGCATCGCGCCAGGTGATGTTGAACAGGTTGATCGGATCGAGCGGATCCTGGACCTTCATCTCTAGCGCGTGCCGGCGTGTCTTGGCCTCAATCTTGTTGGGATGCAGCATCTCTTCAAAGGTCGGGCCGACGATTAGTTCATTTGTCATGTCAACACCTCTTCAACGCAAAGACGCAGAGACGCAAGGACCAAGTCTTGGCGCCTCTGCGTCCTTGCGCTATTGTGTTAGAAATTCCCCGCCAGGTAAACGAACGCGCGCCAGGTGCGATAGACCGAGGCCATGTCCTCGCCCGTCCACTCGACAGCGCGCGCGCCGGTGCGCCTGGCGCCCGGCATCAGCTCGGCGCGCTCGGCCTGGATGCTGCGCAAAAACTCGATGCCCAGCGTGATAGGTGGCTTGACGACGAGCGGCGCGCGCTTGCGCCCCAGCGCTTTTTGCGCGGCCTGGTTGATGACGGGCGCGGTCCTGGCGGGCGGCAAACAATCGGCAGCGCAGCGGGCCACGGCCATCTTGACCGTCACCGTTTCCACATCGCCCAACACATCGCGCGCTTCCGCCGTCGCCAGTTGGTCGCCCGTGACGAGCACGACCGGCGCGTTGAAATGCCCGGCCAGCGCCGCGTTGAGCCGGATCTCGCCCATCGCCTGGCCGTTCAACGTCGCGTGATAGATGGTCGAAGAAGACCAGGTGTGGTCGTGAATGGCCGGAGCCGATCCCGCGCGCGCGTGATAGCCGACAAAGAACACGGCGTCCACGTCCGGGCCGATGCCCTCCATCATCGAGAACGGCTTGGGCGAGCCGCTGATGAGCCGCGCCGCCGGATTCAGCTCCTCGATGAGAATATTGTCCATGTTCCCGTGCGCGTCGTTCACGACGATTTTCGTCGCGCCGCCGGCCAGCGCGCCTTCGATGGCGGCGTTCGCGTCGGCGGTCATCAGCTTGCGAAAACGTTGATACTCGGCGGTGGTATGATCGGTGTGGCTTTGGCTCACCACGCCGGTAATGCCTTCCATGTCTACAGAGACAAGAACCTTCATTGTCAACCTCAGCGCGCAAAACGCGAAAGCGAAATCACGTTTCACATTTTACGCATCAGGCTAGTCTGCCAATCCCTCGACGGATTCACCCTTGACGACTTTGACGCCGCCGCCCGGCGCCGGCTGATGAATCTCTGGCGCGTGGACGAATTGCGCCACCAGGTCAGTTGTCCCGCCGATGGCCAACTGCTCGAACAAGAACGCAAACTGCTTTTCCAGGCTTGCGCCGATAGCGTCACGCGCTTCTTGCGGCAGATTCCAGAAATTTTGTTTGAACGGGCCGACGGCCTTTTTGCGCGTCTTGTAAAAGAACTGGGCGTCGGTGTCGCCCGACTTGCGCTCGTTGGCGGCGTTGACGCGCAGCCATTCGTGCATCTCCTGGCGCAGCGGCTCGGGCGTTGCCTCGTGCTCCATCACGAGCGTCTGGAACGCCGTCGCCAGATGCACCTCGCACGCGTCCGCTTCGACAAACTTGCTGAACGCGGCTTCCGGCAGCGTGCTTGCGCCGTGCTGAACCGCGCCGCCCATCCCGTACTCTTTGCGCGCCGTCGCGCTGAGCTTTTTGAGCGTGTCAAAGTCAATTGCCACGTTGGCGAGCGTTCCATCCGGCAAGATCACGCCGCCGTGGCTGGTGCCGGTCTGGATGCTGATCTTGCTGATGCCGGCCACGTCACCCTTGCTCTGATCGTAGCCGCGCATGAAAGCGTGCAAGTCTTCAGGCGTGCTGTTCTTGCCGCCCACCTCGCCGATCTCGCCGCCGACGGAAATCGTAACGCCTTTCGGCTCGCGCTCGCGGATAACGCGCGTCAGCTCGGCGCACAGCTCAAAGTTGAGCCGCTGTTGCTCTTCCAGCGTCGGCTTGGAAAGGTCTACCAGCGTCGAGGAGTCAATGTCAATGTTATAGAATCCGGCGGCGATGGCCTCTACGATCAGGTTGCGGATGGCTTTGACTTCTCCCGCCGGGTCGGCGGCGTACTTTTTCGCCGCGGCCTGAAAGTGGTCGCCCTGGATGAACACCGGGCCGCGATAGCCTTCTTTGATGGCCGCGGCCAGCACCGACGAAGCATACTCGGCCGGGCGCTGGTCGGTGTAGCTCATCTCGCTGCGCGCGATCTCGAAAATGAGCGCACCAGCGTTCAGCTTGCGAGCGGCGCGAAACACCGCCCGCGCGGCATCGAACGTCATCATCCGTAGATTGATCGCCGGGACGGTGAACTGGCAGCCGCAGCGGCCTTCCCCGCGCGCCATGTAAAGCTCGTGGATCGAGGCCGGGCGAACTTGGAGAGCCTGGGCGATTTCCCAGATCAGCCAGCGAGCGGCGGCTTTGGACCCGGCGTCACTAAAGACAGCCTCGTAAGCCAGACCGTTCATCCGGTCAGGCAATCGCTCTTTGTCTTTCACGACCACGCGGTCGTCCTGCACAGCCACGGTTCCGGCCAATGATTCCACTAACCGATCAAGAGCACTCATCGTCATGGGTTCTTGCTCCTTTCTAATCGCAGATGTGATTCTTTTGCCCGTAGTATAACAGAAATCGCGGATTTGGGGAACGGGCGGACGTGGCGGTTGTCAGGCTTGGGTCAGGTAGGGCCTCTTGACACCGTTGGCAAAAAGTGCTAGACTAGTCGCTAGTCGCCTAACGTCGGGCGTGTGTGGACTGACTACGAGGAGGTCTGAGATGAGCAGTTTGGTGGAGCGGCTGGTTGCGGCGGGGTTCACCGAGTACGAGGCCAAGGTGTACGTGACGTTGCAGCGATGCAGCCCGGCCACGGGCTACCAGATCGCCAAAGAGTCCGGCGTGCCCCGCTCGACGATTTACGAGGTGCTGGGCAAGCTGATCGCGCGCGGCGCGGCGGTCACCCAATCGTACGGCGACATGGTGCGCTATGCGCCGGTGCCGCCAGATCGGCTGCTGGACCGGATGCGCCACGAGTTTGAAGACACGCTCGACGATCTGGCCGAGGGACTCAAGCGCGTCGTCACGACGCCCAGCGCGCCGGGCCAAACCTGGAACGTCACGGGCCACGAAAACATCTTGTCCCACGCGCGCCAGATGATCGAGCGGGCGCAAAAACAGGTGGCCGTGGTGGTGGGCGACGACGACCAGTTGGACGAGCTGCTGCTCTGGCTGCAGCAGGCCCACGCGCGCAAGGTCAAGCTGGCGGTAGTCTCGCCGGTACCCTACGATGCCGGCAACGTGCCCGTGATCGTTCATCCACAAGGGCCGCAATTGCGCCAGACATTGGGCCACGGCCTGACGCTGGTGGTGGATGGGCGTGAGGTGCTGATCGGCGAAATGGATCGTAGCGAAAGCGCCGTGTGGACGACGAACTCGTACGCGGTGGCGTGGACGCTGTGGTGCCTGCGACATGAGATGGGAGATGCACCCAAGCCCGCGCGGCGCAAGCCCAAGCCATCTCGACAATAATTGACAATGGCGAGCATAGTGGTGAAGTAAAATGTTGGCGCAGATTCTCAAGAATCTCACGCGCAGAAAAACGCGCACGCTCTTGACGGTGTTGGGCATTGCCGTCGGCGTGGCGGCGATTGTGGCGCTGGGCGCGATGGGCGAAGGCCTGCGCACCGGCTACGTTTCGATGTTTTCGGGCAGTGGAGCCGACTTGGTGATGATACAGAAAGGCTCATTCGACATCACCATGAGCGGGGTGGATCAAGAGGTGATGGAGCAGGTGGCAACGCTGCCGGAGGTGCGCGCCGTCAACGGCATCGTCGTGGGCAATGTCACCGCGCCGGGCGCGCCCTACTTTTTCATCTTTGGCTACGATCCCAAGGGATTCGGCATCCAGCGCTTCAAGTTGGTCGAGGGGCAGGCGTTGGGAGCCGGGCGGAATACAGCTTTTACCAGCCGTGAGATACTGCTGGGCAAGCAGGCGTCCGAGGCGCTCAAGCTCAAGGTGGGCGAAATCCTGCGGTTGCCCGGCGGGAGCTTTCGCATCGTCGGCATCTATGCCACCGGCAGCGGCTTCGAGGACGCGGCGGCGGTCGTGTCGTTGGCCGACGCGCAACAGTTGCTGCTCAAGCATCGGCAGGTCGGGGTAGTTCAGATCAAGCTCAAAGACCCACGGCAGATCGAAACGGTGCGTGCCCGACTAGAGCGCTTATATCCCAAGCTGACGGTTTCACAGTCGTCGCAAGCGGCCAACCAGCAGCAGATGGTGGCGTATATGCAGGGCTTTGCCTGGGGCATTGCGCTGCTGGCCGTCATCATCGGCGGGATCGGCATGATGAACACGGTGATGATGAGCGCGTTCGAGCGCACGGGCGAGATCGGCACGCTGCGCGCGATGGGATGGAGCCGGGCGCGCGTGCTGGTCATGGTGCTGGGCGAAAGCGTTTCGCTGGGCGTGATCGGCGGGGCGCTGGGCTGCGCTCTGGGCGCAGCGCTGATCGCGCCGATGAGCCAGAGCGCTGCGCTCGCCGCCTTTATGCAGGGCAGAGTCACGCTGCCGTTATTGGCGCAGGGCATGGTCACGGCGATGGTATTGGGCGGCGTGGGCGGCCTCTACCCTGCGTGGTGGGCTTCCAAGCTGCTGCCGGTTGAAGCGCTTCGGTACGAAGGCGGTGCGGGTGCAAATACCAAATCTCAAGTATCAAATGTCAGATTCCAACTAGGGAATTTCAAGTCCGAAACGCTCAGGTCATTGTGGCGGCGGCGCGGGCGCACCGCGATGACGGTCACGGGTGTTACCATCGGCCTGATGGCGGTCGTGGCACTCTCCGGCATGGCGGACGGGATGGGACGCGAGATCACCAAGATGTTCGGCGCGGGTGAAGTGGATTTGATGGTGCGCCAGGCCGGCTCTTCCGACCTGGCC
>Ga0315279_10007538_pt1 | contig 13426 bp, 21 predicted proteins | sample YL17G06_20_MG_FD_203694 | JGI IMG/M metagenome (GOLD analysis project Ga0315279, IMG submission 203694) | Sediment microbial communities from Yellowstone Lake, YNP, Wyoming, USA - YL17G06_20 | ecosystem: Environmental > Aquatic > Freshwater > Lake > Sediment | place: USA: Wyoming | collected... | reverse complement strand
TCGATTCCAGGCGCGCGCCCTGATCCTGACCTCTTTTCCTTATCAGTAATCATTATCAATAAGGGTTTCCATTTGCAATCTGAAAAGATAAGGTGTACAATAAATTACGGTGTTGGCTCACCTTATCTTTTTCTGGGGGATACCCCCCAACCACGTAACACTCATGGAGGTGCATCATGGCGAAAGATCAGCAAACCGTCTTGCAGAGTTTCACGCGCGGAATCCAAAACGCGCCCGAAAAGTACCGCGCCGGCGTGAGCTCGCCGCGGCGACCCTGGAAGGAAGCGGCCCAATCGGAGAGCGCTGAAAAGCGCTACGCGGCCGGCGTAACCCGCGCGGTGAGTCAGAAGAGCCGCCAGAAGGCCATCGCGGGAAAGAACGAGAGTGACTGGCGCGACGCGGCGCTGAACATCGGCGCGCAGGCTCTGGCGGCCAGCGCGGAGAAGGCCACGGTGAACTTCGGCAAACAATTGCCGACCATCATGGAAGCCGCGGCCGCTGCCGCTAACGCGGCTGCCCAGATCGACGGCAGCACCATGGAATCGCGGTTGAGCCGCGGTCCGGCGGCGGCCCGGGCTGTCCACCGGAAGTGGGCTTCGGTCAAGGGACTCACGCCCGAGGTGTAACCTGTCCATTCTGTAGCCAGCACCCTTGTATTCTCTGCTCATTGTCTCACTCACAGGAGGTGAACTATGCTGCAACAGACTTACCTGCGTGACGGTGTCGCCATGGCGCTCAACGACACCTACAAGGTGGACCTGCCCAAGGATGGGAAGCTGAGCGCGCTGTTGTTCAACTTCTCGTCCGATCAGATCGCGCCGTATGGCTCGGCCGGTGGAGTGTGGCGACTGATCGACCTGATCAGCCGGATCAAGGTCATCGGGGACGGCTCGGAAGTCATCACCGACCTGACCCCCTTCCACATCCAGGCTGGTGCGTTCTACGACCACGGCATGGGTGTCCTGGACGTGCTCAGGAACTATGCCGCGAACACCCAGATGTGCGGCATGTTGCTCACGTTCGGCCGCAAGTTGGGCGACCGGGTCCTCGGTCTGGACCTGAGCCGCTTCAACAACGTTGAGCTGCAGATCGCCAACACGGCGGTGGCCACTCAGTTCACGGCGTCTATCGGCGCGGTGATCTCCATGCTCCAGTTTCACTCTGAGCTCAACCCGCCCAGTTTCGCTGGCTACCTCCGCAAGGAGCTGTGGCGGCAGTGGACCACGGTCCAGGATTCGACCGAGTACCTGGAGATCCCCACCATGCTCAAAATCAGGCGCATCATGGCCCGCTGCGTTCCGGCGAAGACGACCGGGTTGGAAGCGACGACCTTCTGGAACCTGATGGACAAGATCGAGCTGAATGTCAAGACTGGCGCGCTCAAGGTCATCGACGCGGGCCTGGACGACATCGCCCGATTGAACGCCATCGAGTACGGCCTGGCCCGCTACCCCATCCAGGGCGGCTACTTCACGGCGGACGCGGCCCACGACATGGGTGTCGGGTATGCGTTCACGAAGCTGGCCACCCCGACGAGCTACAGTGGTGGCGCGTCGGCGGTCATCCACACCTACACGGCCGGTGACACCATCGCCACCAGCCGTCTGGAAGGGACTGACGGCGGCGGCCCGACGTCCCTGCTGAACGAGGGCCTCGGTCTGCACAACACGGCCGTCGTGTTCCAGGCCGACCTGGACGATCCGGCCATGTACCTCGACCCGAGGGAACTGGCCACGGTGGAGCTCAACATCCACACCAGAAATGCAGCGGCGAGCGCCGCTGGCACGAATGACATCGTGCTGGAGCGTCTCGTCCAGTAGGAGAAGTGAAACATGGCAAACCCTAACCAAAAGGCAGCCTGGCGGACTCACAAGCGAATGAGCGCGGAGGCGACTACGCAGGACGTCACTCACCTCCTGCGCGAGGAGACCCGCCGCGCTTTCGTAGTCTGGGTGTGTGCCCGCAATCAGACGCGCGCGGCCTCGGTCTGTCAGGTGTTCGTGGAGGCCGGTGGGTATCGCTACCTGGTGGCCAACATGACCCTGACCAATGCCAACACCTGGTATTCCGACCTGGTGATGACCTGGCTGTACGAAGGTGAGAGCCTGGTGTTCGTGTTCACCAGCGTGGTCGCGGCCGACGTCCTGGACACGTCCGCTATCGGCAATCAGGAGCTCAAATCGGAACCGGGACCGGACTGAAACGCCCATGGCTAACTACATCTACTACCTGGAGATACCGGCAGGCACGGTTGAAGGCACGCCGGCGGAAATGGTCATCGATGCCATCCCGGGCACGCTCACGCGGGTAGACGTCATGTTCCCGCCCGGTCCCCAAGGCGAGGTGGGCGTGCGGCTCCTGCACAACCGTCACCAGATCGTGCCCTCGTTCCTGGGTCAGTTCCTGAGCTGGGACTCAGGCATCGTGGCCGTGATCGTGAACTACGAGCTGCCACAGTCCGACGCGCAGCTCGTCCTACAGGGTGTCTCACCCAATGCTTCATTCAATCATACCGTGGGTATCAGGCTGGAGATCGACCCGTATCCTGATCAGGAACCGAGCAGCCTCATCGTGCCGGGCATGGACCGCGTCAACGTCCTGATCGGCGAGCAGTATGACATAGGAGAGGGGTGACCCATGCCGCTGGTGGGGGTGAATGGCGAACCGTTACTGGAAAGAGCCGGGTACGTGTACGATGGCACATACTGGCGACCGCTGCGGGGCGACGCCGGCGGACGGCTCATGGTCGATGCCGCTGAGATCGGTGACTCTCTGGCTCAGGGCCAGCTGGCGGCCGCGGAAGCCACGATCTACACCGTGCCGGCCGCTACCAAAACCGGCATCCTGCATCTCAACCTGTTCAACACCTCGGCGGTGACGGGCGTGCTGGCCTTCGTTCTAGTGCAGCGCTCCGGTGGCACGGCACGGCTGATCTGGGAAGCGACCATACCGATCTTCGGTTCTGCCTGGCTGGACATCGGACCGTTGAGCACCGGCGACCTGGTGCGGGCTTATGCTGATGGGGCGAACGTGGTCAATTACCTATTGACGGGAGTGCTCGGCTCATGACCCCCTTCCCAAACGTGGGCTACATCACGGCGCTCGACGGCAAGGTCATCCCGTTACCCCCACATCTCATTCAGCGTTCCGGTGTGGCGTATGCGTCGGACGTAGTGAGCATGTCAGCGGTGGCCTACGCGGACGTGCCTAACCTGTCCGTGGCCCTGACCCTGGAAGTGCCTTGTGCCGTCTTCCTGATAGCAACCCTGTACTCTTATGCGTCCGGGGCACGGATCGCTTACTTTCAGTTTACCGACGTGGCGAACGTGGCTATTGGCATGGAGTGGCGGCATTCCATCACGGACTCAGCGGATAGACACCTGATTACTCCAATCGCCTTGGGGGTGGGGGTCGTCGGGCTTAACACGTTCAAGCTGCGGTGGAAGTGTTCTGCGGCAGCAGCCATCAGCCTGGCAGAGCGTTATATGATCGCTCTGGCCTGGCCCAGTTAAGTAGGGGTAAGGGGTGTAAAGGTGACTGGCAAAGACTATCCTGACTGGGGCGGTTATCCGGTCTCAGGTCAATCGTATCCACTCAAGGACCTGGCCGAAGCCGTGGTGCGTCTCGGCTCGCCGGTGATCTACGACCGGTCAGGTGCGGTGGCTCTCCTGGAGGGATTCGAGCACGGTCTGGGTCACTGCGAGCTCTCGTTGACCGGTGGAGGCAGCCTGCCAGTGCTGGACAACACTCACTGGAACACGAACGGCTTCAGCGCCTTGCTGGCCGCTGGCGTGGCCGTGGGCGACGGTTCTTACCTGGACATCTCGTTGCCCGTTCCGCCGCCCGGTTTATGGGGCGTGTCCTGCCGTTTCACCGTGCCCCTGGCCTCGGGCCGGATCATTCTCGGTATCGTGTTGTTCCAACCGCCGGGCTACTGGACGGGTGCGATACATTACGTGGCCGACCTGGGGAAATGGTACTACAAAGACATCACCGGCGGCACGGTGCTGCTGCTGGATGGCTGGGCGCCGCCCCTGAGCGAGTACCTGTTCCATTTCCTGAAGGTGGTGATCGACCCCATCACGCATAAGTACGTCCGGTTGGTCATCGATGATACGGTGATCGACATGGCCGGCCTGGACCTGTACTATGCCGGTGGTATCGTGTACAGCTACCTACAAGTATCAGTTAGCCTGCTGCGCTCGTGGAACGCTGTCTCGCACACGAACATAGACGACATCATCGTAACCTACAACGAATCTGAATAAGGGAGGACTCATCGCCATGCAAACCTTTTGGCAGCTGCTCAGAGAAAGCGTGCTCGTGCAGTCCCTGGTGACCTTGATGCTCATCGGGGCTGTGGTCTACATGTACGTCTGTGGCCGGGAGGTCCCGGCTGATCTGGTCAATATCTGCTTGCTCGTGCTCGGGTTCTGGTTCGGCACGAAGAGCGTCGTCCCGGTCACGACCGGCACGATTCAGCGCATCGCGCGGGAGGAGGTGGCGTATGGCAGAGAAAGCAAAGCCTAAGGAAAAACTGTTCGATTCAGTCAGTGTGCAGCGCGTGCAGCAGTTCGGCGCGCTGGGGTCCCGGGCGGAGTGGGTCTACATCGTGACGGCCACGACCGTGAACGGGAACTCGGGTCAGTTCCGGCTCAAGGCCAGTGAGTACGAGGACGACAAGGTGTACCTGGAGAAGCTCCAGGAGATGGCTTTCCAGCTCGACAAGCACCTTTTCAGTGAGGGAGTGATCTAGCCCCATGAACATTGAGATCGGGGCTTTCGTCAATATCCTCCTCAACCTGATCTGGGCCTATGTCTTTGGCAACCAGTCAGACGTGGACTACTGGTCTGGCGAGCTCCGCGCCTGGTGGCGTGATTTCAACCTGTCTCTTCAGATCTGGGTGTATGAGATCCGGGACGCGATCAACGACGAGCTACGCAGCTGGGAAAACTGGCTGTCAGCCTGGGCGGACTGGGTAGAGGATCAGTTTGACTATGTGGCCGGCTGGATCGACCAGCGCTGGATCGATGCTCAGAACTTCGCCATCGACCAGGCCAACAAGGTCATCGCCCTGCTGAATCAGGCCATCGCCCAGGTCAACGCGGGCATTGCCGCCGTCGAGTCGTGGATCGGGGGCTGGCTGAACAACTGGATCATACCCAACGTCAACTGGCTGCTGGCCCAGGTGATCTGGCTGCTCAACTACGTCACGAACACAGTCATCTATTGGATCAACTGGCTGCTCAAGTATTACCATCCCATCGAATGGTACGTCAACCAGGCGATGTCTTATCTGCACGCCTTCCTGCTGGACCCCGTCGGCTTCGTGTTGGGACTCCTGCTGCCGTCCGTGCGCTACTGGTACGACATCTACACCGTGTACAAAGACGCCGTGAGCGACTTCGTCAACCTGGTGCTGGTAGACCTGGTGAACCTGTACAATCTCTACACCCTACAGGTCAAAGCGTTCCTGCGCGATCCGCGGGCCTGGATCGTGGCTAACGTGGAAGACGTCCTGGTGACCTGGGTCTTCCGCGTTCTGGCGGAGAGGTGGTGACATGGCGATTCCGGGGGGCACGCGCGGGCTGGGGGACATTCTACAAGATTGGCTGAAGGCCATCCCTCCCTGGTCCTGGCACGAGTCGTGGCTGGTGGGCTTCGACCAACGGCGTGTCGAGACCATTCAGTGGATCGCTGTGACTGGTGTGCCGCTGATGAAAGGCCGGCACTGGGACTGGGCCTGGCAGATGATTATGACGCTGCCCTACATGTTGCTGGGCGTCGATTTTATCAGTATCAAGAAACCAGTGGCCCCGCCCCCTTCCCTGTTCGAAGACCCGGTTGGCACGATCACACGCCTGACCGACGAGGTGCAGAACAACAAGAACGTGGCTGATCTCGAGAAGTTCATCGGAGCGCTGACCACGGAGCGGGTCATGGCCGTGGTCAGGAAATATGCGGCCATGGACGATCCGAAACCCATGGATTTCGAGAACGAGGCCCAGGGGGCGATCCGGTTGCCGACCGTCCTAGGTGTCCTCCTGGAGATGGGCGTCGAGGTAGCCAGCGCCGGTCAGATCCGCGGCATCGGACAGTTACTGATGAACCTGGAGACGTCGAGCGGGATGCAGCACATGATGACCGCCGCCGTGATGCCGCTCTTCCGCTCCGGCATCCAGCCGAAACTAGACCGGTTCTACAATCGCCAGTACCACCCCGAGCGCTTCTCAGCTGCTCAGATCAGCGACCTGTTCGCCCTCGGCAAGCGCACCGCCGACGAAGTGCGCGCCGTGCTGCGTGACACGGGCTGGCGCGACGAGGATATCCAGTCCTGGATCGATCTGAGCTACCGGACAGTCTCGGAGAGTGACCTGTGGACCCTGTACCACGAGGGACTCATCTCCAAGAAGGACATGGACGACCGGCTCCGCGCCCTGGGTTATCGTCCCGAGGACCTGCCGCTCGTTTACAAGGCCAACCCGGGTGACGAGGCCAAGGGGGCAAAAGACGTGCTCCTGTCCACGGCCAAGAGCGCCTACAAGAACGACCTGATCAGCGAGTCCGATTTCCGGCGTATCCTCCAAGAGCAGAAATACCCCGCTCAGGAAATCGAGCTCCAGCTGCAGCTGCTCAACATGCAGCGGGCCAGCGACGACGCCGAGTTCAACCGCGGCGAGATCCGGACGCTATACAGCAACCGGGTGATCGCTCGACCCGAGGCAGAGTCCTACCTGGCGCAAACCGGCATGACCGCGTCGCAGGCCGGGCTGCTGGTGTCAGCCTGGGAGAAAGCAGACTCACCGGCTCCGGTTCGGATCAACCAGGCCACGATCCGCGAGGCGTTTTACGATGGGGTGCTGACCCGTGAGGAGTGCAAGAAGCGCTTGACGGACGTGGGCTATGTGTCCGCTGATGCTGAGCTGATGGTCAAGACCTGGGAGACGGAATCCCTGCCACGCATAGCCGTTCCGGGACCCCGCGGCGCTGGGGCGCTGACTCTGGGACAGATTGCCGAGCTGATCGCTGCCGGCTTACTCAACCGCGCGGAAGCCCTGGCCCGACCCGAGCTGGAGCGTTACGCGGAAGCGGACCGGGTGAACCTAGTGGAGCTGATGGTCAGGCAACCCACCACGCAGAGGATGGACGTGTCTCAGTCCGTGCTAGTGGAAGCGTACCGCCTGGCTCTCCTCAGTCGCAGCGATTTCTACGACCGGCTCCTGGAGCGCGGCCTGAGCGCTGAAGATGCTGAGCTCACCCTGGTGACCATCGACGCGCAGCTGGCCGAGGAAGCGGCCGGGATCGTGAGCGGCACGCTCAAGCGGCCAAGCGTAGGCGCCCTGCAGCTAGCCCTCCAGCGCGGTCTGATCGCGGCCGAGGAGTTCAGATCTATCCTGATGAACCTGGGGTTCAACGACGACGCAATTCAGATCTACGCGTTCAACGCGCAATACCAGGCTCCGGCTAAGCCCGTGGCTCTCCCTAGAACAACCGTTCTGGACCTGTACACGAAGGGGAAGATCGGCCGGGCGGACTGTCAGTACCGGCTGGTCGGGCTGGGCTACACCGTCAAAGACGCTCAGTTGCTCATCGAGGCGGAGATGGTCAAGCCCGAGGACTCAGAGGTGGCCCAGGCCTACCTGGCCGGGTACGTCTCTGAAGCCGCGGCCGGCACGTGGCTGCTCGAAGCGGGTTTCAGTGCCGCTGACATCACGGCGTTCTTCACGCAGTACCCGGCCACGGCCGGGTAACACAGGAGGTGTGACATGTTACAACTGAGGAAGCTATCGACCATGGTCGCGTCGGTGGGTGAGCGCGTGCTCCCTGTGACCGACCAGCTGGTCGCCCGGGACACACTCACTGCGGATGTAGTTGATACTGAAGCTCTATCCAGTCCCACGGCCGGGTCGGAGAGCAGTCCGACCAGTCGTGTAGCGGCTTCTCCAGGCAGCGCTTCGGGACCACGTCCTGGCGGCGCCTGACGACCGTTTTCCACCTGGCCGGCACGTCCCCGCGCTGCAACGCCTCGCGCAACGTGACCGGTCGCTCGAACTGCGCTTTACCAAATCTCACAAAACCCTCCTGGTGCTCTGGCGGCACGCCCTTGACGTGGCTGGCCAGCACGCGCGTTGGGGTGTGCAGTAGGTACTCTTTAGCGCCGGCGATCAGGGCGTGAGCGCCCTCGTGCTCCAGGCGCATCTCGCCCATCTCCTCGCCGGTAGTCATCTGGCCATGGGTCATAATTGAGTCCGTATCCACATAGATTGTATCTTGACCGGACAGAAGCATCGACTGGTGGAGCCTGATACGTGCGCCAGCCGCGATCTGTGCCGCGATAGAGACGCAGGAGTAGGCCGGCTGCATCTCGCCGGTGCAGGGAATCAGCACGTACAGCTCGTTTCCGTACCATTTGAGCTCTCCTCCCAGGTAGTAATCATCTGGTTTCATTGGATCGTACTTGACCAGCTTCTGAAGCGCGCCGTCGGAGCGGATCCCGTACCGGCCGTAGCTGGCGTTGAGTAACAGCTTGAAAATCCGCTCCCGGGTATCCCCCGCTCGCTTGTAGCTCAGACGCCGCGCGAACAAGTCGTTGATCAGCTCCGTGAAGGGATTAAACGACTGGGTGGAGTAGAAAACCCAGTCCAGGCTCAGGATCTCTGCCCCGCAATCCAGGGCGTGTCGCAGCTCCACCAGGGGCCACACGCCGGTCAGCCGGCCTTGCGGGAAAAACAGGCGGCCCTGGTAGCGAGCCGGTAGAGGCGGTAGGTAGCACTCCAGCGTGCGCAGCTCTGCCTGCGCGATTCCCTGATAACGTTCAAACTGCGATAACCGCTGTGGTGACGGATCCATCCTGAAATGACCCGGATGTGGAAACGCGGTCGTCGCCTGGACGGACGGATAGAGAGAATTGTAGTCATAGCAGTTTACCCCCATTAAGGTTCCAACCTGAACTGGCTCGACGCGGGCGCCGTAGTAACCCGCTCGATAGAAATTGTTGATCTCCCGGTCTGGCGTCTTCCACCAGGTTTTCAGGTGCTTGCGACGGAAGAGATCCATAGCGCAGCCGGCGATGGTCGATTGCAGCTGGCCGCCCAGGGCGTTGAGCTCGTCTTGCAGCCACAGCAGGGCGCGGTACACGATCAGGCTGTCACGCAGGTTGTACTGTCGGACATCGTTCTGCTCTATCAAATCGAGATCTACCCAGTGTACCCCGTGGCGGATTTTGTACTGGAGCGGCGCCGGCAGCGCCAGCTTCGGCATGGCCACGATCTGGCCCAGTTGCTCGACTGAGAAACCGCTAAAGAGGTTGCGCGAGTCTATCAGGGTCCAGGTGTGGCGTGAGGTGTCGTGCCTGACCGCCTGCAGGAGGCGCGAATCGATGTACAAGAGCTCCCAGTCGGCCAGGTGGCCACCGGTCAGCAGGGACAGGTCGTACTCCAGATTGTGAGCGGCGAGCAGCTCGTTAGCGAAATCTCCGCACGACAGGTATCGGAGCATATCGCCGTGTTCCGTGAAGAAACAGGTCTCCCGCGAGCTGACCACCGAGCCACACAGGAAATTGCCTTCCCCACCGACACCCTCGCAGTCGAAGGCGGCCACCGCTCTGGTTTTGTACTCCCGTTTCAGACAGGTAAAGAACTGAGTGTATCCCATGGTCAGAGATCCTCTCAGCGAGTGCTGACTTGCTTCTGGATGGTCACGATTTGGTAGTAGCGTCTGAGGATTTCCTTCTTCTGGAACTTGCCCGATGGCCGGCCAGTCAGCTCCTGGACCTTGCCGGCCACCCGCCGGTCAGCCATCTCGTCCAGGGTAGCTTTGCTCATGCGCGAGCCGATGGTGGTCGAGGTATAGACTGTGATCACCTGGCCGTCCGGCAGGGTGACGATGTCCCGGACGATCATCTCCTGGTTGCCCGCCAGGCGCAGCGAGCCAGCGGCTGTCTCAGAGACCGTCTCAGTCCTGATCAGGGTAGAGAGAAAAGGCCGGTTTTCCGCGTCATGGGCGATGAGCTGTCGCTCCTGCACGGCCGGCGGCGCGGCCACGGCCATGGGGATGAACTGTTTGCGCTGGTCGACGAAGCGACCGGCCCCTTCATTCCAGGTCGCAGCGCGCAGCGCTTCCTCCCGAGAGACTGCCCCGCGGCGGCCTTCCTGATAGAATCGTTGCGCGGTCGCTGACCAGAAGATCTTCCCCGGTTCAGCCATGGCTCATTCCCCTTGTGAGTCACCAGACTCACAGATCACGTGGATGCCACCGAGATCCCGAATCCGGCACTCTGACTCAAATTTGCACGGGCAGTCCACGGCTCGCCAGCGCCGCCGGTGGTTGCGTCGGGCATGGGCATTGTCTAGCTTGTACTCACGCACTCGCTCCCGGGCGATCCCATAGCGCACGTACAACTTGCCGACGTACTCCCGCGAGCAATTCAGATCTAACGCGATCGCGTCCAACGGCTCATTCCGACGATCGATGAGTAATTGTCGGGTAACGGCTATGGGGGGCAGGCGATGGTCCACGTACAGGTTGAGTTTCTTGAGGCGGAGGCGGACCGCGGAAGTGGTGAGGTGAAAATGGGCGGCGATCTCGGACAGGCTGTCAGCCACGTGGTCGCGCAGATAGTCATCCGGGATCGCCGAGGTGCGAGACATGTTACAGACCTGCCTGTTTGCTGACTTCGCGCAGCAGGGCCTGAGCGAAGAGGGCCGCCGAGGTCTTCTCAGGTGGGGGATCGATGCCACCCTTGACCGTAAATTGCGGCTGGCGGGTATAGCCGTCTTTGTCGTGGCGCCACACGATCCGGCGGTTCCAGGCGTCCAGTTCTTCGACGACGATCTGATCCGATCTGACTGACACGGACATCGTGACCTCCTGTATGGTGAAGGGGCACGATCTCATTATAGCACCGTGCCCCCAGGAATCGAAATGGAAGACTACTCGAAGAAGTAGTAACCTTGGCCGGCAGCCGTCTCCGCCCACTGGAGCGTGAAGCGCCAGTATTTCCCGGCGCCGCGCTCCTCCAGTTGCTTCATGGCGTGCTGGTCGCCCATGCTGGCCGCCTCTTCGTAGTCCTTCTGGAGCTTGGACAGCATGTCCAGGATCTCAGCCGTGGCTTCCCCACCGATAGTGGTATTGAACACCTCCCCATCGCCAGTCACCACGACACACCAGTAGACCGTCTCCCGCTTTCCGGCGAACTGTGATTGGTAGGGACGCATGCGCATGATGATGAACGCTCGCCCCACCAGGTCTTTGGTCTTGATCGGCGTCCCTTGCGGAGCCAGACGCTCACGATACTCCTGCCAGTTAACCACCCCGACTTCACCAATCTGTGCCGGCAGGCCAGTCTGCACTTTGTACAACGCTTTGTCTTCAGCCACATTAGGTCTCCTCTCAATGTTACGCTAGACAGATAGGATACGCACTCACTCAGCCGGCACGGTGATGTGACCGTCCCGGACTTTCTGCACGAAATCGACCGCTTTCTGGAGGATCACGTCTGGCAGATCCATGGCGGATAAGGCGGGGAGGATGTAGGCGAGGAGCGCCGCTTCGTAGGGTCGTAGGCCGGTCTTGTCAGCCACGTAACGCACGTCCTGGCGCTGACCGCGCAGGAAGGGATAGGCGTTCCCCTGCGGCTGGAGCGGCACGACCAGGGCATAGGATGAGTCGCAGCCCCGCACGATGTCCCGGCCCTGCTCGGGGCTAATGACCGAGATCCAGAAACAGTACGTGGTAGCATCGCCCGGCTCAAAGCGATAGGCAATGGACAGGTGGGACTCACCGACTAGAATCTTCGGCATCAGGTAAACCTCCTTTCTCCTCCCCCAGATCGCCAGGGGAGGAAGAGTCTATTGACGGTCGAAGACCGCCGCCCACGTCACGGATGAACTTCTCCAGCCAGCGTTTCCGGTTGTGTGACCACAGATCCCGGGTCAGGATACAGGTGTAGACCATGGTCACCGGGATCCCAAGCTGGCGGGAGGCTTCCAGGGCCAGCTCGTGGCAGCGGCGCGGGACCTGGCAACGGACCCAGGCGAGGTCCGGGTTATGACTTGGATTGCGGCTCATCGACGGTCTCCAAGGGGACGAAGCGAATGACAGCCTCTTGCAGGGAATTGTGGACCGACACGAGCTCACCCCGCAGATGATCACAGTCCACGATCAACTCGTCGATACGCCGCACCAGGTTGACCAGGTTGTACTTGTCTGTGCCGAGGCCGACCACAACCTGGCCGTTTATATGTGTCACGACCAGGGTGCCAGGGAGCGAGCCGGAGGCGTTTAGGGTCAGGTTCATTCTCACGTCACACTCTCCTTGAGCCAGATGGAGGGCAGGCCCGTGCCGCAATCACAGATCTGCCGCACATCTCGATGGGTGAACTGGACTGAGTCCTCGCCACGCTTCCTGTCAGTGACCTTGACCATTTCCGGGCGGTCGTCCATCTTACTGCCACTGGAGATGCGCTTGACATTGCCTTTGATAATCAGCCTGTAACGATCAGGGAAGCATACAAACACACTCTTACCCACGTACTGACTGAGGTCCGCTTCCTCGACTGGCTTGGACACACCGTTATTGAACATCGACAGTACCTCCACGATACATCTTGTCAGGATACGGGCCTGGTTGACCGCCAGGCCCAGTGGATTACCGTGCCACCGTGAATCGATCCTGGCCGGCGGCATCGACCAGGACGTCGCTGTCGTCGCGCATGTCCCAGGTCCAGCCCATCAGGTCGGTTCTACATGCCAGCAAATCACACAGGAACTCGTGTCCCGACATGCGCCACCTCGTAGTGTACGTCGGGTCACGCCAGTACGAGCCGAGCCGGGTGTGCCCGACGGCCTTGACGAATTCCAGCACCACGTCCATTCCCTCGTGCACCGCCACCACGTTCCCTTTGACCTCGGCGGGAGCCAGGGTGAGATCGTCGGGCAGCAAGGTGGCCACCGGCTGACCGTATCCCAGGACGATGTGAATGGTCCAGACCATCTTAGCCGGCGGCTCCGGTATGTCCTGGACGTTCAGAGACCGGATCCCGTACCGTCCGTTCAGGAAGCCCTCCATCTCCTCGGTCCGCGTGGTGTACAGCGTGCACAGGAGGAGAGTCGGGCTCATAGCGTTGTCACACACTTTATACATGGGTCGCGTCGAGGTTCCTTTGTCAGTGTAGACTTTTTCTACTGAGACAGTGTAGCTGAGAGAGGCTCGGTTGTCGCTCATCGGTTTGGTCTCCTTTCGAGCTGTGGGTTGATTTATTGAACTACCTTAATTATACACCAGTTTACGTAATTGTCAATAGCGAGGGATCTCCACTTTGTTTCGCACTAGGCAGTTGCTTATTATGACTCCTGATCAGACAGATAGACATAATCCCACTTTCGCACTATACGGAAAAGAGTTAACAATAATGATGCGACACA
>Ga0315279_10007537_pt1 | contig 13426 bp, 9 predicted proteins | sample YL17G06_20_MG_FD_203694 | JGI IMG/M metagenome (GOLD analysis project Ga0315279, IMG submission 203694) | Sediment microbial communities from Yellowstone Lake, YNP, Wyoming, USA - YL17G06_20 | ecosystem: Environmental > Aquatic > Freshwater > Lake > Sediment | place: USA: Wyoming | collected... | reverse complement strand
GACATGGCTGGGCTCGCGCGATTCGCTCCTGCAGGCCGAGCCGGACGACACGGCCAGGCTGCTCAGTTTCATCTTCAGCGCCTCGCCCTCGACGTAGGCGAAGGACAGGTTCAGCGTGTTGGAAAGCCGCCTCGTGGCGTGCCCGTTTGTGTGAACGTCGGACAGTTGGGCGCGTATGCCCGTGTCGAGCCGGTCGCGAAGGGCGCCGAGGCGCTCGGCGTCGGCGGGCATATCGCCCCTGGCGACCTCGGCCGCGGCGCCCAGGCCGACGATTCCCGGCACGTTGAGCGTGCCGCTTCGCAGCCCGCGCTCGTGCCCGCCGCCGTGGACCTGCGCGGCCAGGCGAACACGCGGGCCGCGCCGGCGGACGTACAGGCAACCGCAGCCCTTGGGGCCGTAAAGCTTGTGGGCGGAAAGGCTGAGAAGGTCCGCGCCCATCGCCTCGACATCCAGCGGGATTTTTCCGGCCGCCTGGGTGGCGTCGGTGTGCAGCAGCACTCCGTGCTTCTTGGCTACTTGTCCGATCTCAACCATCGGCGACAGCACGCCGGTCTCGTTGTTGGCTGCCATTATGGAGATCAGGACGGTCTGGCCGGTTATGGCGGCCTCGACCTGCTCAGCCTCGACCCAGCCGGTTTCATCGACGGGCAGGTAGGTCACCTGCCAGCCGGCCTGCTCCATAACGGCGCAGACCTCCAGCACGGCCCGGTGCTCGGTGCGGCAGGTAATCACGTGCCGTCCTCGGTCGCGGTACATTTCGCAGGCGCCCTTGATTGCCAGGTTGTTGCTCTCGGTGGCGCCGGAGGTCCAGACTATCTCCTGGGGCGTGGCGCCGATAAGATCGGCCACCTGTTGGCGGGCGACCTCGACAGCGGCTTCCGCCTTCCAGCCAAAAGCGTGGCCGTGGCTGGTGGGGTTGCCGAAATCCTCGCAAAAAAACGGCAGAATTGCTTCCAGGACCCGTTTGTCGACTGGGGTCGTGGCGTTGTAGTCCATGTAGATCGGCAGTTTAGGCGTCATCCTCGGTTTCCTTTGGCGCGTCGCTTGCCCCGCTGCCGGCGGCGGCGGGGCGCGAGGTGTCGTTTCGGCTGCTCATAATGTCCGCAAGGGCCACGTTCTGCAAGAAGTCTCTGAGCTTGCGATGCACGCGATGCACGGGGTCGGCGTGCGGGCAGGTGTCGGCGTCCGGGCACGGCTGGCCCGGCGGCCTGGGCGCAAGGCCGTCATCTCCGCGTTTGCAGCGCGCATCTTCAACAGTGCCTTCGATCTCGTCCAGCAGCGGACCCAGAACTATATCCTCCGGGCGGCGCGACAGGGTATAGCCTCCCTCGGCCCCGCGGACGGACTTGACGTACCCGCCCGCACACAGGCGCTTCATCACGTTCATCACCAGCGAGACCGGCAAATGGTTCTCGCGGGCGATTTTGCGCGCACTGACCTTGTGCCCGCCCTGGCGGGCCAGATGCGCCATCGCGATCAGGCCGTACGCGGTCTTTCTTGTCAGAGACAACATCGCCGGTCCTCAGTGGCCCCTCCCTATCCGCTATAGCGCCTCTGAGGGCGGTATATCAAGCAACGGGGGAAAAAGAATATCCTGGGTCCTGGTGCGGTGAGGCTTTTACGCCGGCAGGAGGGCGACGTCCCGGGCGGCGACGCGGAGCATGACGGCGGCGCCTGGGGGGATGGCTTTGTCTGCGCCGGCGAGGACGGATATCTTCCACCGGTTGCCGCCGGGCAGGTCGCAGAGGTACTGCCGCATCTCGCCGAGATAGACGCTTTCGGCCACGGTCGCCGTCAGGCTCGCGGTATCCTTGGGGGCGGCCCCGCCGCGGGTGTCGGCGGATCGTGCGGACAGTTCGATTCGCTCCGGTCGCACGCAGCAGAGGACGTTTCGGCCTATCTCCCGGCTGGGGCAGTTCGCGGCCAGGAGTTCGCCGACGGCGGTTTCCACGCGGACGCCGCCGCCGGCCGGGGCGGAAATCCGGCCGGGAACGAAGTTGGCCTCGCCCAGGAAGTCGGCGACGAACTTTGTCGCGGGCCTGTTGTAGACTTCTTCCGGGCGGCCTATCTGGACTACCTTGCCGGCGTTCATCACGGCGACGCGGTCGGCCATGGACAGTGCCTCCTTCTGGTCGTGGGTGACATAGACGGCCGTGATGCCGGTGGACTTGACCAAATGGCGGAGTTCGTGGCGCATGTGGAGTCGAAGGCGGGCGTCGAGGTTGCTCAGGGGCTCGTCGAGCAGGAGGCAGTCGCCTTGAGCGGCCAGTGCGCGGGCCAGTGCGACCCGCTGCTGCTGGCCTCCGGAAAGCTGGTTGGGCTTGCGTGCGGCGTAGGGGCCCATCTCGACGCGGGCGAGGTTGTCGGCGGCCTGCTGGCGCCTGGCTGCGGCGGGCGCGCCTCGCATTCGCGGCCCGAACTCCACGTTCTGCCGGACGGTCATGTGAGGCCAGAGGGCGTAATTCTGGAAGACCATCGCGGTGTTGCGATGCTGGACGGGGAGGTTCGTCACGTCGCGGTCACCGAGCCACACCGCACCCGAAGACGGGGCGGTCAGGCCGGCGATGATGCGAAGCAGCGTCGTCTTTCCGCAGCCGCTGGGGCCCAGCAGGAAGAAGAACTCGCCCGGCTCGATGGTCAGGCTGACGTGGTCCACGGCGGTCGCCGACGCCGAGCGCAATCCCGAGCGGAAGACCTTGACGATGTTTTCGAGGCGGATTCTTTTCATGTTTGCCCTCACGCCCTGAAGATCGCCCCCAGCCGCTTGCCCATAAGCGCGCCGGCGACGGCGAACGTGCCGCCCAGCAGGATCATGCCGTATACGCCCAGCGACGACGCTATCGCCGCGGCGTCGACGTTGCCGGACGACATCTGCCTGTATATTTCCTTCGTGATCGGGTAGTGGTTCTCGAGCTGGGCGAGGATCAGCGAGTCGCTGACCTCCAGCATCGCGAACGCGAACGTCAGCACGCCCGCGGCGATTATGTTCGCCGCGATCAGCGGCACGGTTATGCGGAATATCACGCCCGCCCGCGAGGCGCCGAGGTTCCGCCCCGCCTCCTCCATCGCCACCGGAACCTGCTGCAAGCCGGCCGAGACGCCCCGAACCACGAACGGCAGCCGACGAACGGAATAGGCGACCACCAGAATGATAAACGGGTTTCGCATCGGCCCGATGGCCTCCAGCGGGCTGCCCTTTACGGTCAGGGCGACGTACCCGGCCGCGAGGATCAGCCCCGGCACCGCCAGCGGAAGCATGCACAGCCCGTCAAGGAAAGTCCGCCCGCGGATCTTCGACCGCACCATCAGCCAGGCCGCCAGGCAGCCGATGGCGATATCGACGGCCGTCGAGGCCCCGGCGTACATGAGGCTGTTGAGGATGGACCTGTACGTGGCGGGGCGGGTGATGACGAAGCTCAGGTACTCGGTGGTGAAGACGCTGGGGACGACCGTGTTTACCCATCGCTTGGACAGGGCCGTCAGGACCACGCCGATGTGCGGCGTGAGCGCCAGGAAAATCACCGTGCCGAACAGCAGCCAGGCGCCGAGCGTGCCTGCGGGCCCCAGGCGGCGCGTCTCCTCGGCGATTGACGCCTTGGTCGCCTCGGCGGTCGCGCTTCGCCCGAATACGAACTTGCCCAGCACGTACGCCGAGACCGCGGTGGCCAGGAGTATGAACACCAGGCTGTAGGTTAGCGGACTGACATCCGCCTGGCCGAGGCGCTGGAATAGCGTGACGGGCAGGACCTCGTCGAAGCCGACGATCAGCGGCGTGCCGATGTCGGTGAACGCCCAGATGAACACGATGGTCCCGCCGGCGAAGAGCCCGGGGCGTATCAGCGGCAGGGTGATTTTCCAGAACGCCCGCAGCGGCCCCGCGCCGAGGTTGCGGGCGGCCTGGGTCGAGGCTGGGTCAACGTTGGCCAAGGCGGCCGAGGCGTTGAGGTAGAGGATCGGAAACAGGTGCAGCACCTGGAGGACGACGACGGCGGCAAAGCCCGAGCCGAGCCAGTCGGGCCAGTCCTGGAAGCGCTGGCCGAGAATGCCGACGTCCAGCAGGATGCGGTTGAGCACGCCGCCCTGGGCGAGGATCCGCCTCATGGAAAGCGCCCCGACGAACGGCGGGAGGATCAGCGGCACCAGCAGCAGGGCGCTGAGCACGCCGGCGCCGCGGAAGCTGCATCGCGTGCGGATGACCGCCAGCGGGATGGCCACGAACAGGCAGGCGATGGTAGTCGCCGCCGCCAGCGCCAGGCCGTTGACGAGCTGGCCCAAGAGGATGCGGTTGGTCAGCGCGTGCGTCAGCCAGTAAAGGCTTGGGCGGCCCTCGTGGGCGAACCCGCCCGCGATCACCAACGCGATCGGCAGCACCAGCGCCGCCAGAAGCAGCAGCGTGACGCCGCCGCCGAGGGCGTTGGGCAAGAACGGTTTAACCGCGGAGACGCAGAGGCGCAGAGAAGAAGAGGGCTTGTCACGCGTAGTCTCTATGCCTTTCTTCATCTTGTACTCTTGGTCTCAGTGTCTTGGCGTCTACAGGTCCCATAGGTCTTATGGGTCCTATTGGTCCTATGAGCGAAACCGCTGTTGTTTCTTCTTAATCTCAGCGTCTCAGCGCCTCTGCGGTTAACTTCTTCTTCTGCCCTCAGCCCGCGCCGCGTCTCCGCGGTTTATCAACTGGAGACCTTCCTGTACTTGTCTCGGAAGAACTGCTGCCACTGACTTGTGATCTTCTCTGCCTGGTCCTTGTCGCGGAGTTTCTTGTCGGTTTCGGCGACGGCCTGGGGCGTCGCGACGTTGTCCGGAAGACGGTTGAACTCGGCCAGCAGGTTCGGGGCAAAGTTCGTCTCGATGAGTTTCTTTTTGGCGGCCTGTAGATACGGCAGGTTGTCGATTGCCGCGGCCCTGACGAGGTTGCGCATCGGGCCGAAGCTGTCGTTAAGCATCTTCGTGTCGAGGGTCATTCCGCTGCCGGACTCGTAGGGGTTGATTGTCCATGGCGAGAACCTGCCGGCGTAGATGCCATATACGTCCGTGCGTATGGGTTGTCGCCCCAGGGCGTTGCGGAGCGGCCCGTCGGGCTCGCCGACCTTGAGTGCCCAAAGGGCCTGGCCTTTTTGGGAGAGCACGAAGTCCACGAACGCATGTGCGAGACTGGGGTGCGGCGGGTTCTTCAGGATGGCGATGGGGTCCGGAGAGAATGCGGTCTGACCCCTGGGGCTGACGTACACGAGCATGTCCGGCGCCTCGGCCACACGGATTGTGCCGTAGAAGTCGATGCACGCGGCGATGGGGGCCTCTCCCATTGCCGGGCCGTTGGCGGCGGCGCCGGCGCTGTCGACAAATCGCTTGGCGTTGCCGAGCACCGCCAGCAGCTTGGCCCACCCCTCTTGCCAGGTCGGCTCGGACTGGACGATCATCACGTACACCAGGGCGGCCGAGCCGGACTGCATGGGGTCGGCCAGGCATATCAGGTCGAAGCAGCCGGGCCCCGCCAGGTCGTCCCAGTTAGCCGGAGGCTTGGCGCCCGATCTCTCGAGCAGTTGACGGTTGTAGAGGAAGCCGACTCCGCTGACGGCTGAGCCGCACCAGAGGTTGTTCGGGTCCCGCATTTCAATGCCGCCGAACGTGGCGGGGATTTTGGCCAGAGCCTCCGGGTCGAGCTTGATCGGCGACAGCAAGCGGTCGCCGGCGAGTTTTTGGAACTCGATCTGCCCGCCTCCCCAGACGACGTCGATCTCGGCGGTGTCCGCGTGATCGTAGACGTTGCGGAGGTAGCGCACGATTCCCGTGGCGCCGCCGCCGACGTCGCGCGATTCGACCGTCACTCGCCGCCCGTGCGAAAGGGCGTAGTCGACCACGAACGCCCACGTGAACTCGCTGATAATGGACTCGTTGTTCGCACTGATGATGACGACCTTGTCGGTCGGCAGTTCGTCGAGGCTCTTGCCCCACTTTTTGACGATCTCGGCCTCGACGGCGCCGGTGGCTCGCGGGTTGCGCGACGAGCCCTGAGAGTCGCCGCAGCCGGCGGCAAACAGGGCCGCCAGGGCCGCAATGGCGGCGGTCGCCAGGATGTTCGAGCAAGCCTTCATTCGCGGGTGATTGTTCCCGCCCGCCGCGGCGAACGCAAGGGGAAACGGCGGTAGCCGGTGATCCGTAGCCGGTAGCCGGTGGTTGACCGATACTCGTGGGAACTGTCGGCGGCGATTATCGAATTCGCCCCCGTCAGGGATCCCGGCGGGGCTTGCCTCTTAACCGGCGACGGGCTGCCGGCTACTGCCGCTGGGCTCAGTCGTACAGCGGCTCCTGGAACGCCTCGGCCCTGGCCTGAGCTTTGTAGTCCGGGTTGGGCTTGGGCAGCTTGGCGCCGGTGTCCTTGAGCCAGGCCGCCAGCATGGCGTCGAGGGCCTTGACCTTTTCCGGCATCTTGTCCGACAGGTCGGTGGTCTCGCCGAGGTCGTTGGCGAGGTTGAACAGTTCGAACTGCCGGCCGTCGTATCGCTTGATGAGCTTCCAGTCGCCGGCGCGGACGATGCTGTGCGGCTGGGTGCCGCGGTAGTGCGGGTAGTGCCAGTAGATCGCCTCGCGTGGGAGTTTGCCCGTGCCGTCGAGTGCGGGGCGGATGTCGACGCCGTCGATGGTCCGGCCGGCGGGGAGTTCGACGCCGGCGGCGCGGCAGATCGTCGGGAAGAAGTCCACGCTGATGACGGGCACGTCGGAGGTCGAGCCGGCCTTGGTCAGGCCTGGCCAGCGGACGATCAGCGGGACGCGGATGCCGCCCTCGTACGGCCAGCCCTTGCCGGCTCGCAGCGGGGCATTGTCGGTCGGGCCGAGAAGCCCGCCGTTATCGGACGTGAAGATGACGACGGTGTCCTCCGCCAGGTGCAGTTCGTCCAGGGCGGCGAGGATCTTGCCCGTGGAATCGTCGACACTCTCGACCATGCCCGCGTAGGTGGCGTTCTTCTGGTTGGTGTTTGGCTTGGCCTCGTACTTGGCCTTGAGGTCCGGCTTGCTCATAAGCGGCATGTGGACGGCGTAGTGGGCCATGTAAAGGAAAAACGGCTTGTCCTTGTGCTTTCGGATGAATCCGACGGCCTCGTCGGACTCGCGGTCGGTGAGGTACTCGCCTTTCTTTCGCGGCGGCAGGTTGGGAATGCCGCCGGGCAGCTTGGGGTTGGTGTATGGGTCGAAGTAGCTCGGCGGCTGGCCGAAATCGCACCCGCCGATGTTGTAGTCGAATCCCTGTGCGGTCGGGTAGTAGGCGTCGGGCCCGAGGTGCCACTTTCCGACGTGGCAGGAGGTGTACCCTGCCGGCTTGAGGGCCTCGGCGATGGTGACCTCTTCGAGCTCCAGCCAGAAGGGGTTTCGAGGGCAGATGACCTTCTTGCCGGGCGCGGGGTTCTCGTATTCGGGCAGCTTGGGGCCTTCGGCGGAGGCCCGGCCTCCCTGGAATCGCGCGCGGATCCAGTCCGTGATGCCGACGCGGGCCGGGTATCGCCCGGTCATTATCGCCGCGCGGGTCGGGCTGCAAACGCAGCAGGCGGCGTAGCCGTTGGTGAACTTCATCGCGCCGGCGGCGAAGCGGTCGATATGGGGCGTCTCGAAGTATTTGCTGCCGAAGCAACTGAGATCGGTCCAGCCCATGTCGTCGATGAGGATGACGATGAAGTTGAGCGGCTTTTTACCGCCGGCAGCCTCAGTGTTGGCCGCGGCCGCGGCCAGGCCCGCGGGCCCCGCCATTGCCGCCAAGGCCCCGCCGGCCGCCGAGCCGGCCAGTATCCGAAGAAATCCCCGCCGAGTGGTCTGCCGCATGCCTTTGTCCTTCATGTTCGCGTTTCCTTTTCGGTCAATGCCCCGCCTTGGCGCTGATGCCGTGGTCCGTCTAGCCGATCTGCTCGCGCAGCCAGCCGATGCTCGCCTGGAGGTTCTCGTCGGTGCCCAGGCACTCGACGCTGAGGAAGCCGTCCCAGCCGGCCTGTTGCAGCAGCCTGATGCATTCGGCGATGTTGCCCGCGTTGACGCCCTGGCCGATGGGCGACTCGCTCATGGCGATGCCCGTTTCCTCGCCCCGCATGGCCGCCGCCATCGAGGCGCTTACGTCCTTGATGTGCATGTAACCGAGCTTCGGCAGGAACCGCTTGAGGAAGTCCACCGGGTTGCCGCCGGCGATGAACGTGTTGCCCGTGTCGAGGTTCAGCCTCAGCCAGGGCGAGCCGAAGAAGTTCAGCATGCCGTCGAGGATTTCCGGGTCGTTGGTGTACGGCCCGTGCGTCTCGATGTTCACCGTCACCTGGTAGTCCTCGGCCCATTCGATGATCTGGCGGAAGTTCTCCTTGGTGATGGCCAGGACTTCCTTGTCGGTGTAGCCCTCGGGCTTCGTCGCCCCGTCGGTGGTGTCCACGCACGCACAGCCGATGGCGGATGCGAACTGGATCGCCCGCTGCACGTACCGCACGCCGAAGGTGGCGCCCAGCGGGCCGGTGATCGGATACCCTGCGTCGATCTGGGATGTCTCGATGCCGTTGGCCTCAAGGTACCGCCGAAGCCGGATCGGGTTGGAGTCCAGCGAAACCGCCGGGCTGTAGCCCAGCCCCTGGATGAAGTCCTGCCCGTCCACCACGCCGAACTCGATGTGTTTGAGGTCGAACTTGCGGGCGGCCGCGACGGCGCTGGCCAGGCAGCCGCTCAGGCATCGCCAGTTGTCCGTGTGCATGCTCAGCTTGATCATCGGCGTTCTCCTTATGCGAACCTATGCTGACAATCCTAACGGGCGGACTACTTGCCCGCCAGTGCCAGAGCGACCTTGGCCACTCGCAGGCCGAGGTTGCGCGCGTTGGCGGCGCTGTCCTTGTCGTCGCTCTTGGCCCAGACGACGGCGCCGAAACGCGACGTGGGCCTGCCCGCGCCGACGACGATCATGTCGTGGCAGAACAGGGCGTCCTGCACGGAACGGATGGTCACTTCCTGCCCGCCGTGCAGCGTGCCCCCGCAGGCCAGGACGCCGGCCACCTTGTCGGTGAGGGCGAAGTCCTTGCGGAACGCCATCCAGCGGTCCATGAATGCCTTGCACAGGTAGCTCATCCCGCTGAAGTACACCGGCGTGCCGATGATTATGCCGCGGACGGCGGGGTCGGTCAGTTTGGCCGCCACGGCCGGAAAGTCGTCCTTCTGACCTGGGGCCAGCGGCAGTCCCACGGCCGGGCCGCCGTCGATGGCCAGACCGGCCAGTTCGACAAGCTCGACGGCGACCCGAGGCCCGGCCTCCTTCGCGCCGTCAAGCGCCACCTGTAGTGCCGTCGCGGTGGACTTGCCCTTGTGCGGGCTGCATGAGACCGCGATGATCTTCACCGTGTCGGCGGGTTTTGGCATTGGCTTGTCCGCATCCGCGCCGGCCGGCGCCGCGCCGGCGGCCTCGGCGTATCCGACGGTTCCGGCCGCAATCGCCACGGCCGCTGCTGCTGTCATGAACTCGCGTCGCGTCTGGTCGCTTTCCATGTTGTTTCTCCCGTGTTTGAGATATTGGCGTACCGTAAGGTGAAACCCCGCCGCGGCTCGACGGGTCCGACCTAAGACCCAAGACCTTCCTCTGACATTTCGACATTGCGGCCGGCAAGTCTGGTTCAACCGGCCTACTATGAAGCATCGCCGCCGGGGCTGGCAGCGTTGCCGGAGCCGCGCCGGAAACCGTCCGCGAGATGTGGCAAGGCTCCCGAAGCCCGGATGACGGCATCCGCCAGTCGGACACGAGGCTTGCACGGGCAAGCCCGGCCGGGTAAAGTCCCGATATTGAGAATCGCAGCCCGCGCGCCGCGGCGAACCAGTCGCGCGGCAAGCAAGTTGCAGCAGGAGATATGCCGGATGAGTATGCGAGTGATTGCGGGGATCGACCTGGCCTGTGCGGTCCTGGCCCTGCTGGCGGCAGGCTGCGCCGGCGACAAGGTCACGCGAATCGCCGATGAAGCAGCCTTTCAGAAGATAGTCATCGACGCGAACCAGCCTGTGCTGGTGGACTTTTACAAGGGCGGCTGCGCCACCTGCATTCCGCTGGACGGGGTCATGGACCAGTTGGTCGATGAATACAAGGGCCGGGCCGTCATCGCCAAGTTCCAGACGATGACGCTGTTTTTCGGCATACCTTCCCGGCAACTCAAAGAGAAATACGACATCGTCTTTTTCCCGACGGCGATCCTGTTCGTCAACGGCCAGGAGAAGAGGCGATGGATAATACGTTACGGGATAACCGGTTACCGCAAGGAACTGGACCAGCTTGTCCCCCCCGTGACCACCCGGAAGGCTGCCGCGGAGGCCGGACAATTAGCGGAAAAAGAGTAGGATTTGTGATGGATTGCGTGCCCGTGGAAGATACACTATGGTCATGCGCTTTATGAAGTTTTGTTATGGAGATACCGCTGTCGGAGCGTCGCTCGCTCGGAACAGGCGGGCAAGGCCGGGGCGGAAGGGAGTGTCAGCCAAATGAAGAGTGACAACCTGGGCATATGCAACGACTGTCGCGCCAGGGTGCCGGCGGAGTTCTTCTTCCGCGACGAACAGGTCTGGATTCGCAAGGACTGCCCCAAGTGCGGCATCACCGAGTCGCTGGTCAGCATGGACGCCAAGGTCTGGCAGGAGAAGCGCGACCTGTCGCACTACGTGGTCACGGACAAGACCTCGTGCAGCATGAAGTGCGACGAGTGCCAGAGGGACCACAAGCCCAACATGGTCTTTCTGGACGTCACCAACCGCTGCAACATGAACTGCCCGATCTGCATCGCGACCATTCGCGACATGGGTTTCGACTTCAACCCGCCGATGGCGTACTTCGAGAAGATATTCGAGGCCCTGGGCAAGATGAGCCCCCAGCCGGTGGTGCAGCTCTTCGGCGGCGAGCCTACCGTCCGCGAGGACCTGATGGACATCCTCGGCATCGCCCACAAGCACGGCCTGAAGCCTCACGTGGTGACCAACGGCCTGCGCCTTGCCGACGAGGAATACTGCCGCATGCTCTGCGAGGCGCGCGTGCCGCTGCGGTTCGCCTTCGACGGGCGAAACGCCGACATCTACGAGAAGCTCCGCGGCAACAGGGCGGCGTACGGCAAGAAGATGAAGGCCCTGGACAACCTCAAGAAGTTCAGCCGGCGCAAGCACGCGATCATCGGCTGCGCCGCATGGGGCTTCAACGACCAGTACATGGCCGACATGTTCCAGTACTTCCACGACAACCGCGACCTGATCTCCGACGTCGGCCTGATCCCGCTGACGGAGAACTGGGACCCCGGCGAGTTCAAGGTCGAGCGCCACACCACGATGGAAGACGTCGAGAAGATGGTCAACATGAGCATCCCCGGCAACGAGGTGGAGTTCATCCCGGCCGGGATGACCTACGCGATGAAGAAGCCGCGTTCGTTCTTCCGCGAGAACCCGCGTTCGGAGGTGCTGCTGCTGGCGGGCGTGCATCCCAACTGCGAGGCCATGACTCTGCTGATCTCCGACGGCAAGACCTTCCGCGGCATCAACCACTACCTCAAGAGGCCCTTCCAGCAGGTTGCCAGGGAGTTCGAGGTCATTTCCAAGCGGATCGAGCCGAAGCTCGACAAACTCGACCCCAAGAAGTTCTTCCAGCGGCACTGGGGCCGGCTCATCATCATCAAAGCCGTCGGGCCGTGGGCGCTTCGGACCATCCGCATAAGCAGGCTCGGTGGCGGCAAGCCGGTCCGCAAGCTGCTGGGGCTTCTCTGGCGGAAGATATCCAAGCCCAAGAGCGAGCACGGCGACTTCAAGGCCCGCCGGCCCAGGGCCGTCATGCGAGTGGCCATGCTGCCCTTCGAGGAGCAGCACTCGATCGACGGGGCACGCCTGGAAAACTGCAAGGCCGTCTTCGCCTACGAGGACACCCTCGACGGCAAGGTCAAGTACTTCCCCGCGTGCAGTTGGTACCCGTACCGCAACCCGATCATGAAGATGATCTCGGACAAGTACGGCGCCGTGCGATACGGCAAGGCCATCGCCGAGAACCCCACGACGGGACAGGCGCCGCCAAAGGCGACCCAGGTCACGCCGGCGTAAAGCCCGAGGCGCCGCGATTCGGCGCGAAGGATCATCGGCGACGACAACCACTACGTTTTCTTCCAGGGCCGGCGTATTAATACGCCGGCCCTGTTTATCCCCCTCATTGCGGGACTGCCGCACCCATGGGTCCCATAGGTCTTATACGACCTATGCGGGGGACAGGGGTATGCCGGGCATTGACTCGGCAAGCGACGGCAGATACCCTTCTGTTCATCATGGAGACTAACGGGGCACAAATCCCGGTCGACCGCCGCACATGGGCGCCACGGCACCCCAAGCGCGGGATTCGCCCGGGATGCGTGTTATTGCTGGCCGTGCTGGCCGTGCCGGCCCTTTCCGGCTGCGTGACCCAGGACCCGACGACGCTGATCGGCCCGTGCCGGGGCGAGCGATTCCAGGAGTGCCCCATCAGCCTGGGCGAGTACAAGCCCGTCCAGCAGCGCGTAGGCGGGCAGGACCCCGAACTTGCGGTGGCGGTGGCGATCTCCGGCGGGGGGCACCGGGCGGGCAACTTCGGCATGGGCGTGCTGCTGGGGCTGGAGCAGCTCAAACGCGACGCCAAGGCCGGCGGCGGCGGCGGGGCGAATGCGTTGAGCGAGGTCGACTACCTCTCGACCGTGTCCGGCGGTGGGCTCTGTGCCGCCGCCTATGTCTCCAGCCTGTTCGACTACCAATTCTTCGGCGGCCCGCCGGAGGGCTACTCATTGGCACAGGCCCTGGCCGATGATGGCGCCAAGACGCCGCTGGCCCGGCAGACGACGGACCCGGACCTGCGGGCTAACCTCCAGTACAACTACGTCGACGAGATCATCCGAGGCGCGCTGACGATCGTCACGGCCGGGCGGGTCCACCGCGGCGACTTCCTCGAAAACTCCTTCGACGACCGCATACTGGGCAGGCTCTGGCGGATGAGGAAGCTGAACGCTCCGCCGGCGCCCGACTCGCCCCCATCCGCCGCCACACGCGACGCCAGCCTGCGGCTCTCGGACATATTCATCCCGCTGGAAGACGCCGACCGCCCCGTGCGCCTGCCGTACTGGGCCGCCAACGCCGCCACCTACGAGAATGCGGCCATCTTCCCGTTCACGCCGGAACACCTGCGGCTCTACGACATCCGCGGCTACACGCACCGGCTGATGCAGGTCCGCGGCGACGCCGACGCCAACTCGGGCGCCGGCGAGAAGGCATTCGCCTACGAGGCCCCGCTGGCCGTCGGGCTTACCGCCAGCGGGACCTTCCCCGTGCTCATCCCGGCCTGCACGCTCCAGAGCGGGATGGACCGGGCCAACCCGTACCTGCACCTCGTCGACGGCGGGCTTGCCGACACCTTCGGGGCCATGACCGCCATCAGGATGCTGCG
>Ga0315279_10007536_pt1 | contig 13426 bp, 13 predicted proteins | sample YL17G06_20_MG_FD_203694 | JGI IMG/M metagenome (GOLD analysis project Ga0315279, IMG submission 203694) | Sediment microbial communities from Yellowstone Lake, YNP, Wyoming, USA - YL17G06_20 | ecosystem: Environmental > Aquatic > Freshwater > Lake > Sediment | place: USA: Wyoming | collected... | reverse complement strand
ATCCAGATCTAACAGTATCGAGCCCCTTTTCACCAACGCCTCATTGTATTCTTCCCAATTCCTTGAAGAAGCCATAAAAGCAATCTATCAGCTGAAAATGTATTTATAAGTTATTCAACACAGCACTGATCTGGAAAACCTTTTAACGGAACAACGGTCAAACTATTTCTCCAATTCAAGAAGAGGGGAATGTTTTGACCGAAATCAAGAAAGTCGCAGTTTTGGGTGCGGGCTTGATGGGGCACGGCATCGCCCAGGTGGCCGCCCAGACTGGCAAGTACGACGTGAATCTCAGAGATATCGAGCAACGATTCATCGACGGCGGCATGGGCATGATTCGGGAGAGTCTTCAGCGGTTTGTCAATAAAGGACAGCTCACCGAGTCAGACATGAACGCCATACTCGCAAGAATTCATCCCATGCTGGACTTGGAACAAGCCGTTTGTGACGCTGACTTGATAATCGAGGCTGTGCCTGAAAACGTTGAGCTAAAAAAGGCAATGTTCCGCGAAGTCGACAGTTGCGCTCCCGTCCACGCCATAATCGCCTCTAACACTTCTTCCGTAAGCATAACCGAAATAGCCTCAGCCACCAAACGACCAGAAAAAGTGTGCGGAATGCACTTCTTCAACCCGCCACAACTCATGAAGCTCATAGAGGTCATCAGGGGAGCAAGAACCTCAGACGAAACCGTAAAAACAGTCCTAGACGTCGCCCACAAGATGGAGAAAGAAACCGTCCTCGTGAAGAAAGACTGTCCCGGGTTCATAGTGAACCGCATACTCATTCCAGCACTGAACGAAGCCGTGGCAATATACTGGGAAGGAATCGCCGATAGAGATGACATAGACAAAGCCATAAAGCTAGGACTAAACTGGCCCATGGGCCCTCTGATGCTGCTCGACTACATAGGTTCAGACACAACACTGGCCATAGCAGAAGTTCTCACCCGCGAACTTGATCCAAAGTTCCACCCAACCACCGGACTGAAACAAATGGCAAAAGCCCAGCTCCTCGGCAGAAAAACCGGCAAAGGCTTCTACGATTGGACACAAAAAACATGAGAGGCAAACGACGATGGAGCTCAAGTACATAATCTACGAGAAAAGTGAAGGAATAGCCACAATCACCCTGAACCGCCCTGAAGCGCTAAACGCCTTCAGCAAAGAAGTCGTGGAAGAAATCATGCACGCCCTCGAAGACGTCAAGAACGACGAAAACGTCCGCGTCGTCATACTAACCGGAGCCGGCGAAAAAGCGTTCTCAGCAGGCGCCGACATAAAAGCAATGATTGGAATGACCGCCCTCAAAGCCCGGGAACTCTCACTCATGGGAGAAAAACTGTGCCTCACACTGGAAAACCTGGAAAAGCCAGTTATCGCGGCCCTGAACGGTTACGCTCTGGGCGGAGGCTTAGAAGTCGCCATGTCATGCGACCTCCGCATAGCCTCCGAGAAGGCCCGCATGGGACAAACAGAAATCAACATAGGCCTCATCCCAGGCTGGGGCGGAACCCAGAGGCTCACACGCTTGGTTGGCCGAACAAAGGCGAAAGAACTAGTCTTCACAGGGAAGATGATCGATGCAAAAACGGCAGAACAGCTGGGCATAGTAAACATGGTAGTCGCACCAGACAAGTTCAAGGAAACAGTCAGGCAGTTCGCCCTAGAACTCGCGTCCAAGGCTCCCGTAGCCATCAGAGTCGCAAAGGCCCTAATCAACAAGGGCGCAGACATAGCCTTAGACTCAGCACTGGCGCTGGAACGGGAAGGCTTCGGCGTCGTCGCATCCACAGAAGACCTGAAGGAAGGCGTCTCAGCCTTCACGGAGAAGAGAAAACCAACTTTCAAAGGCAAATAGCCTTCCACAATCTCCGCAACTTTTCCACAACTACAGCCGTCTCCAAACCTTCAAACTGAATTCTTCAGTTTTTCCTCAAAAGTGATATATGCAGGCAAATCAAAGGGCCTCTGTCAATAAGAATACAACAAGAGAACGAAGAGTGTGAAACACTGGATGAAGTTCATAATCTTCGGCCCGCCAGGCTCAGGCAAGGGCACGTACGCCTCTCGCCTACAAGCGAAACTGGGTTTAGACGTAATCGCCACAGGAGACCTCCTGCGCGAGATCATGAAGGAAGACACTCCACTGGGCAGAAAGGTTAAGGGATTCGTCGAGAAAGGCCTGCTGGGTCCAGACGAAGTTGTAACAGAGGTTTTGAAGCAGCGGTTAGAGAAATCCGCGGGCAAGAAGGGCTTCATCCTGGACGGCTTTCCACGCACCATCGACCAGGCCAAGGCACTGGAAAAACTCGTCAGAATAGACGCTGTAATCCTGCTAACCGTGCCCGACCGAATAATCATCGAACGGCTTTCCAGCCGCAGAATATGCAAGAACTGCGGAGAAGTCTACAACCTGCGTTTCCTGAAGCCCAAAGTGGAAGGCATATGCGACAAGTGCGGCGGACAACTCTACCAGCGTTCCGACGACAAACCAGAAGTCATCAAAGACCGCATAGAAGTCTACGAGAGACAAACCGAACCCATTTTCAGATACTACAAAGAGAAAAAGACTCCGTTCGTCGAGTTCAAGTGCGACAGGCTTGACATACCGCCGGAAGTGGCAGTCGAAAGCATCCTAAAGCAACTCAAACAATCGAAGCTTGCCTAGAGGCCTCAACGTAGGAATCGGACGACAACACCAGAAAACAATCAATCATGATTTTGAGTCTCAAAAAAATCTCAGATTGAGTACTCAAACACGAGGACGCCAACTCTAACATGAGAAACTCAGCATGCCGAAACTTTTGACACCCAAAAACCAGGCAGAATTGAGTAAAAAAAGCACTGAACCAACATTGTTCAACAATGTTTTGACACTCAAAGAAATCACGAATTGAGTACTCCAACACAAGGGCTCAGAAGCCAACATAAAACCCATCCGCTCATTGCAACCGCAAGCTCCACGAAGACCTGGCTGAACAGCGTCCTCGAAGGCTGCTGCCTCTGAAAAAGAAAGAAACCTAGCAGTTGCCTATCTCTTGCTTGAACGCTTCCTTTAGGTTTAATCCCCAATCGTCTAACGCTTTCAGTTTTCCAAGGAAGAACCTGAGAACCGGAGGTTCAGAGACGAACCTCAGTCCCTTCACCAAGTCCCTGTGCTTGTACAACCATCTTATCCTGTCAATCGCGTACTCGATGTGCGACACCGTGTAGACCCTCCGGGGCAAGGCTATCCTCGTCAATTCAATGTCGGCAAAAACCTCTTTCCCCTCCTTGTCCCTGTCCATCGATATCGTGCCTCTCTCCATGCTCCTTATTCCAGACGAGATGTAAAGCGCCGCCGCGAGCGCGCCAGCCGGATACTGAGACTGCGGAATGCTCGGCAGAAACCGCATCGCATCAAGATGACACGCCAATCCGCCCGGCGGAGTGACCACTGGGATGCCGGCTTTGACAAGCTTGTTGACGAAGTACTTGATCTGCTCCACTGAGCAGCCTGCAACGTCCGGGTCCACCATCTCCCTCATTCCCACGGACATCGCACCTATTTCCCTCATCGACATGCCGCCGTAAGTGAAGAAGCCCTCGTACACCGGCAACCACGGTTGTATCAGCTCGAACAGTTTCAAATTGTTAGTCGCTATGCAGCCGCCCCTCACGCACGTGTTCTTTCTCCCACTCATGTAGTAAATGTCCGCCTTGCTACACATCTCCTTAACTATCTCCGCGACCGTCCTGTTCTCGTACCCCTTCTCCCGTTGCCTTATGAAGTAAGCGTTCTCAGAAATCAAGCTTCCATCTATGACCAGAAGAAGCCCGTTCTCCGTGCAGATATGCTTTATCTCGTTCAGGTTTTTCATCGAGAACGGTTGTCCACCGATGAGGTTGGTCGTCGCTTCCATCCGCACAAAGCCTATCTTATCCTTGCCATACTTCTTAATCACGTTCTTCAGCTTATTCGGATCCATGTTGCCCTTAAACTGGTTCGCGCTCTCAGTCTTCAAAGCATCATCATAATAAATCTCCAAAACCTGCATGCCCTGAAGCTCAATGTGAGCCTTCGTCGTCGTGAAATGATAGTTCGTCGGAACAACTCCGCCCGGCTTAGCGAAGACCTTTGCCAGAAGGTGCTCAGCCGCCCTGCCCTGATGAACGTTCATGACGTACTTGTACCCCAACACGTCCTCCACAGCCTTCGCGAACTCGTAGAACGTCATGCTTCCAGCGTAAGCATCATCCACCCTCATCATGCCAGCGAACTGGTTGTCGCTCATCGCGTTCACGCCGCTGTCGGTGAGCATGTCGAGGAATATGTCCTTCGTCTTGAGCAGAAACGTGTTGTAACCCGCCTCCTCTATGGCTCTAAGCCGCTCGTCAACCGGGACCAGCTGGATCTTCTGCACCATTCTTGCCTTGTGCATCTCTATCGGAATTTCTTCACCCGTGGACAGTTTTATAGACATAACACAAACCTCGCGAGGTTGCTCATATCTCAAGCACGTTTTATAATCCTTTCGGTCTTGCATTCCCCCTCTGCCCCAGCGGTTTTCCAACCAAAACCTATATGTTAAAGCCCAGGACTGTGACAATCTTCAACAGACTAGGAGAGAAATTCTTTGCCCGACTCGAAAGTGTTGCTTCAAGACGCCCCGAGAAAACGGGTGCTGTTGCTCGGCAACGAAGCGATTGCCCGAGGGATCCTCGAAGCCGGAGTGAGTGTGGTCACCACGTATCCGGGCACGCCCGCGTCCGAGATAGGCGACTCCGTGTCAGAGATTGCTCCTGAAGCCGGTTTGTACATGGAGTACTCCGTCAACGAGATGGTCGCCGTTCAGGTTGCGGCCGGCGCCGCGAACTGCGGAGTAAGAGCTCTCACCGCTATGAAGCATGTTGGACTCAACGTAGCCGCAGACCTCGTCATGACCCTAGCTTACACGGGTGTGAGGGGAGGCTACGTAATCGTCACAGCAGACGACCCGGAATGTTACAGCTCACAGAACGAGCAGGACAACCGTTTCTATGCTCTGCTCTCGAACCTGCCGTGTCTGGAGCCTTCAGATCCAGAAGAAGCGAAGGAAATGACGGTCTATGCGGTCGAGATGTCGGAGAAGCTCGAGTTGCCAGTACTGTTGAGAACCACCACTCGCGTGAGCCACACTCGCGGACCAGTTGCATACGGAAACCTGACGAAACCAAACCTGAACGGCAATTTCCTTAGAGACGTGAAACGCTTGGTCATGGTACCAGCCAACTCGAGACCCAAGCACGAAGTTCTTCTGAGGCAGGCCGCAAAAGCCAAGGAAATCAGTGAAAAGTCGCCCTACAACAAAGTCTTGCGAAAAGGCGGAGAAATCGGCATAATCTCCTCAGGTTCAGCCTACAACTGCGCGGTCGAAGCGGCCACTCTGCTCGGCCTGGACGCGGAAATTCTCAAGCTCGGCATGACCCATCCTCTCCCAGAAAAGAAGATTGCGGAGTTCCTGAAAACTTGCAAGAGAACAGTTGTCGTGGAAGAGCTTGAACCCTATCTGGAGATGCAGATCAAGGCGATAGCCAAAGACCACGCCCCGAGCACTGAGATGTACGGGAAGACGAACGGGCAATTCTTCCCAAGGGAAGGAGAATTCACAACACGGCTAGTTGCGGGCGGCCTGTCCAAGATAACCGGCAAAAAGCTCCGGATAGATTTCAAGAAAATCGAGGAAAAATACGCGACTGTCGCTAGGGATTTGCCGTCGAGGCCTCCGATACTCTGCGCTGGTTGCCCGCACAGAGCGTCCTTCTTTGTCATAAAGAAGGTCGCAGGAGACAAGGCAGTATATGCAGATGACATAGGATGCTACGCGTTGGGAATCGCTCCGCCCTTCGGCGTTGGGGACATCATGATTTGCATGGGAGCAAGCGTCGGCGCTGCCCAAGGAATCAGCAAAGTGACGGGCAGAGACACGGTTGCTACGATCGGTGATTCAACGTTTTTCCACGCGGGGATTCCTGGACTGGTGAACGCTGTCTACAACAACAGCAGGATTGTTGTGGCCGTGTTGGACAATCTTGCCACGGCCATGACTGGGCATCAGCCGCATCCTGGGACAGGCGTGACGGGCATGCAGGTTCCGGCGGAGAGAATTCTGATTGAAAAGATAGCGGAGGGATGTGGCGTCAAGTACGTCAGAGTCGTGAACCCTTTCAGGACGAGGGAGGCCGCGGCGGTGTTGAAGGAAGCGTTGCAGCAGTCGGGTCCTTCGGTTGTGGTTTTCCGTGCTCCGTGCACGTTAGTGGACGCCCGTGAAAAGAGGCGCAGGGGAATAGAGGTCGTACCGACGAGAATCACAGAGAAGTGTACAAACTGTATGGGCTGCATCAGACTGTTAGGCTGTCCAGCCATTGTGGCTGAGGGGGGAAAGGTGAGGATCGATGAGAACTCTTGCGCTGCCTGCGGACTCTGCATCTCTGTCTGCCCTTACGACGCGATAGAGGGGAGTTGTGCGGAATGAAGGAGTTCAACATCGTTCTGGCCGGTGTCGGCGGGCAGGGTACACTGTTGGCCGCGGAGGTCATAGGGGCGGCTGCAGTCAAGGACGGGTTGAATGTTCGCGTGAGCGAAATCCACGGTATGGCTCAGCGCGGCGGAGTCGTGGTTTCAAACGTGAGGATAGGTGAGGGTGTCCTCGCGTCCACCGTGCTCGACGGTCGAGCAGACGTGCTTCTGGGGTTTGAGCCCTTGGAAACCCTGCGGAACCTGAAGAGTGCCTCGGAAAAAACGCTTGTCATAATGAATGCTCAGCGAATTCCTCCCGCGGAGCTCGCGGCCAAGAACATGAAGTATCCGACCGTTGAGGAGATTTTGGCGAAGATTCACCTTTTCACGAGGAAGGTGGTCGTCGTGGAGGCGGCTGAACTGGCGATGAAGGCCGGAAGCAGGTTGGCGCAAAATAGCGTTCTTTTGGGGGCTTTGGCTACTGTTGAAGAGTTTCCGGTGAAGGCTGACAGTCTGGTTGAGGCTTTGCGGGAGCTCGTTCCGAAGAAGCATGTGGAGGTGAACGTTAGGGCGTTCGAGCTTGGACGCGAGAGTGCGAGAAAGGAAGGGAACCGGGTTTAGCTGTCCTTGGCTTTTTGGTGTGTCTGGTCTGCTTCTTCGCAGTCTAGGATGGCTTTGAGTATGCCTTGGAAGAGTTTCATGTCGGAGACGTTCACGACTGGTATCTGGAAGCTTTTGTCGATTTCGTAGAGTTTCTCGTATTTTGGGAATTTGACGTAGCAGACTTGGCTTATGGGAAACTCTTTGTTTTTGAGTTCGTGCTCGAAGGATTTCTCGTACACCTCCAAGCAGAGCATGTAGCCGTTTATCCAGTAGAGTCTGCTGACGCCGTAGGTTGCTGCGCACCAGATGATGTTGTCGACTGAACGGTTGTCTAGGCCTAGGACGGTGGTTTTGTTTGTTGGGGTCACTTGGACGTCCATGCTTGTTCACTCTGTGAAGGGTGTGTTAAGGACGCCTTTAACTCTACCGCTTATTTTCGGTCCGAGTCCATGGACGGTCTCGGGCCAGTCGTCGACGTTTATCAGGGCGTTGAGCGGCGTTTGGTAGGATTTGAGTATGGCTAGGGCTTTTTCTCTGCCGACGTTGGGTAGGCTGGCGATGAGGTAGATTTGGGCGTCGGCGATTGTGTCGACTCTCTTGAAGGGGTGAACTGTTGGTGCTCGTTTTTCGATTATTTGTTCTTGGCGGGCGGCTACGTAGAGGAAGTCGATGGTTTCTTTGTAGGATGCGGTGTTTACGATTGCGATTCCGTTTTTTGCTAGGTTGAACATTGCTCCCCAGACTGATGATGGTTGGATTCGGCTGTACTTGTAGATTATGGGCAGGTATCCTTCTAGGAGGATGAGGGATTTCGGGTAGACCTCCTTCAGTTTGAACAGCTGCTCGAAGAGGAAGCGTCGGGTGAGGGTGTAGACGAAGTCATGGACGGTTTTTCTTTCAACGGCGCATTGGTCGGACAGGACGTAGTCTCCTTTTTCCAGGGTTTCTGTCTTGATGTTTGCTCCGCGTTCTTTAAGTCCTTTGACGATTTTTGCCGCCGTGTTGGCTTCGCGGCTGTCCACGATGATGGTTGGCTGCTGTTGTTCAGTGTCCTTTTTTTCTTTGAGGTAAGGAAGCAGGGTTTCAGTTCCAGACATCTCATCTACTCCAGTAGCGTATCTTCCCTTCTGGCACTTATCCTTATTTGCGATTGTGAAGGGTGGAAGTGTGTGGGTTTGAGCTGGAAAATGGTTTCTGGGAAGCTTGCAGGTGCGGTGAGCAGGCAGTTTTCATGTTGGGTTTCGAGGTCTTGTGTTTGAGTACTCGATCCGTGATTTCTTTGAGTGTCAAAACATTGTTGAAGCATGTTGGTTTGAAGCTTTTTTTACTCAATTCTGCGAGGTTTTTGAGTGGCAAAAGTTTCGGCATGCTGAGTTTCTAATGTTAGAGTTGGCGTTCCTGTGTTTGAGTACTCAATCCGCGATTAAGCGCGCGCGTTGCAGAAGTTTGTAGACGAAACTCATGGCGCTTGGACGAAAACTATAAGCTAAATAGCTGAACGTTTAAAGGCTTTCAGGAACTCTGGGGAGGTAACTCCCTTTTCTTGTTCTCAGCGATTTTCTTTGCCGAGAAGATGAAGAAGATAATGCCCATCATGACAAACAGCAGTATTTGAGCTGAATACTCAGGAATCGGGATGTTGATTGGGGTTGGCGGTTCTATGCTAATCTCCGCTTCCTTCTCGATGAAAATCAAGTCGGGGCAATTCTGCGCGAAGCTGTTGATCTTGTCGTATTGTATTGACCCGCCGAATCCGTAGATGGCGTATTTCCATGGTCCCGCGGTCACGTTTCCTCCTGCTGAGGCAAAAGCCCCTAACTCAAGGTTTGATGGTTCGTATTCCAGCATGACTGTGACGCTTACGTACTCATCGCCTTCACCACTCGCTGTCTTGTCAGCAATTTCTTGGTCAAGAGTGTCTGCTATGCCGTTATTGTTCGCATCTTGTGGGAGTGGGCGAGTCGGCATAGTAGGCTTGAAGGTATCGTCTTCTTTTACGAAGGATGGACTGTGGGATTCTGCGCTTGCCTTGATCAGTGGGCAGAGTATTGCACATATTATCAAGAATACTAAAACATTAGAGAACCATCTTGCCATGCCCATCTGCTAACACTATCTCGTAGACATATCAGAGGAGAAACCTATTAGGTTTTTCCCCAAGGTATCCTAAGTAATTTAACAGCGTTATACTGTCTGACAAAAGTTAACAGCCAAGACCCTCCCATGACAAGTTGTCAGAACCTTCTTTCGCTGATTTTTATGGGCGTTGGTGTTGTCGGAATGATAGTTTTAGCATGGAACCGCTGGAAGATACTACTCGGAAGATGCAGTTGGCTTTATCTTGGTGCCCTCAAACGAAGAGGAAAACTGCCTGAAAATCTAAAACAGGAAAAAATGCCTTCTTGGATTTTGGCTTGGATAGTCTGCATACCTTTTATCTGGATTTCAGCCTTATTCTTGTTGGAGTCTGAGTTCTGGTATGTCAGCTTCTTGCTTTTCTACTCTTGGATTACAAGTGCAGTTTTGTTTGTTCTTTATATTAGCGCGCGCGCTAACCTATAGAAAGTGTTAGAAAGATAAGAGACGAAATAGAAACAAAGGTCCTAAAATTAATCGCTGAGGTAAACCAATGAGCTAAAAGATTGCGCTGGTCGCTTTTCTCCAGAAAGCACAGGCTACATATAGAAACATGCTAGAGTCTTTTTACCAGAAAACACATGTTCGAATTTCACCGTGTTTTCAAAATCGCCTCAAAGCAAGCTTTTCTAACTAAAATAAGCCAGAAACAAGCCTAGTCAAAATGGAGCTCCGGGCGAGAATTGATCTCGATTGGGTCCACTAATACTGTTTAGCGCGTGCGTTCATTCTGCATCGCTTGATGTTGCGCGCATGCCTGTTCCTAAATTAGTTTGCGAAGTATCTGGCAGTTGAATCTATGAAAGAAGCGAAATGATTATATGGAAGAAATATCCTTCTATTACATAAGTAAGAGATGGATAATTAAGAAGGGAAGAACGCATGGATGTAAAAGGGTGTGAGAAGTTAACGGACGCTAATGTGATGATAATATACAAATTGCCCGCTCAAAATGCCAGTATCAAGACTAGATTTCATGATGAGTTGTACGGTAGACACAAGGAAGGAACTCTCTTCAAGATACCACACACAAAGCTGATTAAAGGCGTTATAGAGATCCCACAGAGAAATCTCGATGAAATTACTCATATCTTCGACAAATATGGAGTTGAGTATAGACTTAGAATTGTAATCCCTGTAGAAGAACGTGATCAAATCATGGAAATCGTGAAAACAATTGAGGATCCGTACGAAAAGGCTCTAGAATTCAATTCATTAGATTTTAGTAAATTCGTTACCGAGAAATTGGAGGAGATAGGTAAGTCTGTGGGAGCTAGTGAACTTGAAAACGAAGTGCTTGCAATAAGCGACACGATGGAGAAATGGGTGGGCAAGCATGAAGATGATCCATTAGCGGAGGTTCTTGCGTACATGTTCAAGGCTTTACAAACTGAACAAAGTTCAGAGTCCAATTTGACAAAGAGGAACGTTCTAAGAATAGCTGAATCTCTAAGGAATTGGACCGTCGGATATCAAGTTCTTCGAGAAAGCAAGGATACAGAATCAGTAGGCGAGGTTCTGGAAAAATACAAGATGCATAAGAGATGAACTAACAGGTCTCGGGGATCTCGTACCATTTGCTGAATAATTTTATCCCTAAAATCCCGATTCCTTTCATCGCCCTCGAGGTGCTTGGCGGTTCGCGCTCTTCTATCACCTTGTAATCAGGGATATTTACATACTGTCCCCTTTCATTCATTACTTCAAGAAAATCTAAAATCGCGACTCTTGTTTTGATTTTGGACATGGCATTTTTCAACCATCCAACTTCTGTTCTGGGCCGAACCTGTAAGTATGGTGCGTGTCCATGTTTGCTAAAATATACGATTGCCCTTTTCCCGTCTTCTAAAATGGGTTCATCAGTTAGCCATTTAACTATATTCCAATGAGGACGGGTTTGTATATCGACAACTTCGTCCTTTTTGAGAACGTAAGTGACAGGCTCCCAGTCTTCCACTCCATCGCCCTCCCAATCATGATCCCAGCGAAACCAAAAAGTTAGGAGCGTGCATTTGCCCTCAGTTCTCATCTTGGCTCCCACGTCCAGAAATGCATCTATTCTCGGTGGATTCTCATCTCTAAAGTTGTAAACGAATGTCATTGGCTTCAGTGTGTCAACGAGAGTCTTCAGTTCATACCTCAAACTGATCCTACCGAATTCAAATCATTAAGCGGTTAGCTTAATTAGATTTCGCTAGTTTCGTTTGCGCATGGGAAGCTGGATTTTATGCTGATTTGTAGCGCGCATGCTTGTTCCTAAATTGGTCTAAAATGGTTTTTATTCTTCTTTTGCCTATCTGCGTTTGATTTGGACTTGCTTCATAGTAGGTCTTGGCTGTGTTGAGACGGACAATGCAAGTAGGTCAAAAACAGATGCGCCCCTCAAAACTGCCTCCAAAAGCCCTAAAAAGAATAAATACCATTTTTAACCATTTTCGGAACACGCATGCGCGCTGGTCGCCTATGTTGTAATTACTACGCGCTAGAGCGCGCGCTTCATAAATGTGCATGCGTGCTCAGCTGACGCTGGGTATCGCTCAGCCGTCGCACGTATTGCGGCAGAATAGCTGTCGATAAGTCCCAAACGAGTAGTCCTTCTTGCCTGGGTGCCTTTCAGAGGGGAAAATGCCGCTTTTTCGCGCGCGCGTCGAACGGGCTGCGTTATTGTTTTTCGGGCTCTCTCTTCTCTGTTTCCTTTGTCTCGATCGCGCTTGTTATTTCTTCTATTGGTTTTGGTGGTGGTGTGGTGGCCATGGTCCAGCCTATCCACGCGCCTATGCCCATTACTGCGGTGAAGGCGATGAACACTGGTATCGCTATGATCCAGAATTGGGCGTTGGAGAGCCATTGAACTTGCACTCCGAACACTGAAAGCCATTGAGGATAGAAGAGTGTGACTATGTAGAAGAGGGCTACTAGAACGCAGACAACAGTAATTGCCGCGCCGAGCGCTTGGTCTTTGTTCAAGAAAGGTTCACCTCCGTGACGTGTTTGGCGATGTGTATTTGCGATGTGTATTTGTGTTGTTAATGTGAACAATAATGTTTATTAAGATTCACGATTCAGTTTATGACTTGCTGAAAGATTATGGCAATGCAAAAGGCAACCATGGCATCAGTCGTCGTAATGGTGGTCATGGGCTTAATGGTGAGCGCCCTGGGTGCACTTGTTGCAACTCGCACGATTTCTAACAGCGGAAGCATTACAGCAGTAGGAGTAGGTGTATACTCAGACAATGCTTGCGCAACTGCGCTCTCCACTATCGGTTGGGCAACCCTGAACCCCGGCGATGTGAAAACGTACACGATGTACGTGAGAAACGAGGGCACTGTGCCAGTAACCTTGAACATGGCAGTACGTAACTGGAATCCCGCGTCCGCTTCGAGCTACATTAGTTTGACCTGGAACAAAGAGAATTACGTGCTGCCAGCCGGCCAAGTAGTCCAAGCAGTGCTGACCCTCACGGTCTCATCAAGCGTCAGCGGAGTCACAAGCTTCAGCTTCGACACAACCATAACAGGAACACAATAGTTCCATACGGGGCGCGCAACAGCAGTAATATCGGAAACCAGAGACGGTGCTCATAATCAAGAAGGGCGGCACAAGTCTCTTTTTGTTTCTGTTAGTGACTCAACCACTCACGAGTACCGGCGCGTTGGTCCCTGTCGCACGCGGTTGAAACGACTCTGCGCATACGACCTCTATGTTGACGTTAGCATTCCACAAATGCGAATGGCCACTTCCTCCTGCCTCGAGTTTCGTTACGCTGCAACTATTATTTCATAAATGCGTATGGCGACTGTGGCCAAGAAGAGCAGGCCCGTTGCTAGCGCGCTGGCTTGTCCCTAAAATGGTTAAAAATGGTCTTAAGTCTTCTTTTTTCTTTTCGCGCTTGATATGGGCTTGTTTGTCGGGCAAATGCTGATCGTGTTGAAAGATGGCAAATCATGGGTTTTCATCATGTCCGTATGGAAGGAGTTTTCCATTGGCCGTTGAGACTGCGCCTAGCCCGCTTGGAACGCCAAGGCATGGTCGTGAAAGCTAACAGCCCGTGTGCGCCCGCTACACCTTAAATAGTACGCTACGTGCGGTTATAGGTAGACGATAAGAATGATTGAAGAACCTAATTTTGACGATGATGAACCGTGGCTAGATGACGATAAAGACCAAGATGAACCGCAAGAACCAATTGAAGGGACCGACGAGC
>Ga0315279_10007535_pt1 | contig 13426 bp, 16 predicted proteins | sample YL17G06_20_MG_FD_203694 | JGI IMG/M metagenome (GOLD analysis project Ga0315279, IMG submission 203694) | Sediment microbial communities from Yellowstone Lake, YNP, Wyoming, USA - YL17G06_20 | ecosystem: Environmental > Aquatic > Freshwater > Lake > Sediment | place: USA: Wyoming | collected... | reverse complement strand
GGAAGAGCATGGATAGAAGGCCAAGACGCGAACGAAGAGCGGCTTGGATGAATGATCGTGATGAGCGTGGTGGATGTCTTCTGCTCCTCACCCGAGGGCTGAAGCGCGAATCATGCCATCTTGAAGAGAAGAAGGCTCCCAGAGTCGGTTTTCACACAGTCTGGTACGTGCTCTAGGCACAAGCGGGCCGGTCGTTGAGGCAGCCACGCTGGGGGACGGGCACTGAGCCCAAAACAAACGACGGCTGCCCGGACCCAAGACCATGATACAAGATAACGACGGGTGTCTTGTTAGATTTTCACACCCGCTGGGGGTGGCGGTGGGGGTGGCGGTACGGCAGCGCATGTAGTGCATGTGGTCGTGACGGTAACCGTGTTCGTGACTGTAATCATGGCGGGTTCTTGGGGCGGTCTGGGAGTCACATACGGCCCAATCGCTAGACCTGCAGACAGAGCGATTATCGTGATGAGGATCGTCCCGACAAGTTGGGGACGCAGGCGAAATCTGTGTCTGCGAACTTGCGGGGGTTGCCTGACCGCTCCGTGTTTCGGAGGAACGATCTGCCACGATCCCTCATCCCATGAGTCTGAGGTCTCTCGGGGAGCAGCCTTGGCTTTCATGCTGGATCCACAATTGGGGCAGACCTGAGCATGAAGTGGCGTCTCGGTGCCACAAGTGGGGCAACGCGGTAGCACAACGAAGCGTCTGGAGGGCGACTGACCAGTGTCAGTCATTCGCATCACCGAAGAGAATACCACAGCTGTCGATTACTGCAAGCATAAGGCACTTGCGATAGAAAGGCGGAAACCGAATTATGGAAGGTTTCAGCGTGATCGCAAAGGTGAAAGCCGAGTTACCTATCTTATCCATGGGGAAGTTCTACGCGTCGGGGACATCGCCGCAGACTGCGAATATCGGATACTAGGACGCGACCTACTTTCTATCTGCCACCCACGGGAGATCAGGGGCCTCTGGTTTGTTATGTACCTCCCGGCGAAGTGAACCCGGGTGGCCTGAGTGGTAGAATCGCGGGTCCTCTTGGTGGTTGGATTGTCGGCAGAGATTACGAGATGTGCAGTAGGATAAATGACAAGACCGGATTTGCCGTGTACAGTCCGTGCTACGAGATTACTTCCCGTTGGGAACCCGAAGAGAAGCGTGGCATCCCGGCACCATGGATAAAGGGGGTGTATCGCTACGCGACAGAGAAAATGAAACACAGATTCCTGTATCTTGTCGGGTTCAGCGGCGGTGGAGCTGTTGCTTCCAGTCAACTTGTGGACTACCCGGACAAGATGGTTCAAGGTCTGGTTGTCATCAGCGGTCCCGTCGCGGAGGGCGGTCCTCACACGAGCGCAGCTTTCTACGCTGATAGGATTAGCGTGAGAACCTTGTTGGTTTATGGGAAGGGAGATGGATACAATCGAGGCGTCGACAAGTGGATGGAGACAGCGCATCAAAGCAAGACTCGCGTGGACAAGCTGTACTACGAAGGCGGACACGACTACGGAGAGCGAAACAATTCTTTCGAACTAGTCACAAATGCCGTAGTAGATTGGCTGAAGAAGGTCGCTTGGCCCGCTGGAGCTCTCACTCTTCGCAAACGAAGGAAACACAGACGTACCCGAGGTCCATAACTTCTCGCTGAGCCGCCCGAGCGTAGAAAAACGGGGTGAAAGGGTGGTCAACGTCCCTATGATTTCACAACATAGGTACTATCCCTTTTTCGGATGAGGGCTTGGTCCGGTGCACGCGTCTATGATAGTAGGAGTTAGAGCGAGCGGATGAGCGGGTGGGTCCTCTAAAACCAAAAACATAGCATCATAGTAATAGAGTTCAGGAGAGGTCGGCTTTCAGACGATTGTCTTACGCGAGGGACATGTAAGGAGGTGAATCATGAAGCATATTGAAGCGTAAAGCTCTTACCGACTAGACGCCGATAATGAACAGGACACCTTGATAGATCGTCCCTTGGTCGCTTACGGAGTCATCAGCCTGATCTTGGGCGTCTTTGCCTTCACTGTCATTGGACCCTTGTCGGTCCTTTTGCTACTATTCGGGCCTGTCTTCCTCGCATTGGGCTTGTTCGCAAAAGCTCCTGAGAAGCCTCGTGAGGAAGAGCCAGCTCCTGTGGAGCAGCCGACTAACCGATTGAACGTTGCCCGACCTCCAAAGAGCAAATCATGGAAGGAGTGGCTCAGTCAGCCCATCGGAGCGAAAAAGGAAGCTACACACCCCAGTCAACCTGAAGAGCCCCCCAAAAGGGAAGCTATGCCAACGAAGTTCTGTCGCGAATGCGGAGCCAAGATACCGGGCGACAGCAGGTACTGCAAGAAGTGCGGGGCCGAACTGGGTGAGGGTGTGTCGCGAGAGACACCGCGAGAGCTTACGTCAGGTGCGCTACCGAAGACGAGACGAGTGAAACCCGGCACGATTGGGCTGTTCATGGTGTTATTGGTAGTAATCTGGGCCGTATCTCCTGTTTTCGTGGCCGACCCAACTCCGGCACTTGTGCTGACGAACACGGGCGTCAAGGGAAATTTCACCTTGAGATTGCAGAATCTGACTCCGTGGCCGATTACCTTCCGTGGATGGTGGATATTCACCTATCCGATCCAGTGGATGGGGACTAACGGACCCGCAGAAGTTTTCACTTTGCCGCCATTCGGGGCGTACATATTCGAATATTATGCGATTGGCGGTAGCGAGACCAATTCTCCTGTGACATTCAGTGGTAGGGTCACGTTGCTGTACAGATCCTATCCAGTGTCGATCAATAGTTGGTGAAGAAATCAAGTTAGGCTTGCCGTGTGTCACACCATAGAAGGGAACGACCTTGAGGGAAATGACAAAGCACCGCATCAAGACGTTATTGTTGGGCATTGGCTGCTTAGGATTCGTCTGGTTGCTTATTCCCTCTCCACTCTGCCTCATCCCCAAGTTTTGCTATGGCGGCCTCGTCCTCACGTGGAATTCAGGCTTCGGTACTCATGAGACCTACCTGAACATCCCCGGGACCATGTCGCTGTTTTTCTTCGGAACATGGATATTGTTTACAGTCGGTGGTATAGCGGCAATCTGGTCTGCCCTGTTTAGGCCCGAGAAGTATCAGCGGAAGTACTGCCGCTATTGCGGCATGGAGACAGAACAGTTCTTGTCGGGCACGAACTACGAGAAAGGCTACAACGTCTATGATGCGTTGAAGCGCGGAGAATCCAAGGCGGAACAGGAGGCTCACTTAATATCACATGAGTATTCGTGCGAGAAGTGCCGCAAGAAGAATGTGGTCCCGATCACACGGCCAGCGTTCAGTGGAATCTGTGCGAAGTGTGGCGGAAAAATGCGATACAACAAGTCATCGTGGAAGTGGTTTTGTGACAACTGCCAAACCTCAGTCACCGCTTTAGCTCCGGCAGGGGAAACATAAGTCAAAGGGTCTGTTGGTCTTGCACGCCGTGGCTGAGTTACTGCTGTCAGCTGTTGCCGTCATAGTTGCAGCATACATTTTGGGGTCGTTTTACGCAGGACATGAAAGCGGGCTTTTTGCGGCTCTGTTGTCAGGGGCCGTATTTCTTGCGGCCATTGGAATACTCATAGTCATGACCAAGATAGGAGCACTCCCCAGAACCTAGCGAAATAATAATACGCTCACTTTGCATTGAGATCTCATACTCCTTGGGGAGTCGTTCCATGTCGAAAGCCACTTGGAACAGGAGTCATACAGGCGCGATTATCGCCCTGCCTTTTACGTTCTCGGCAGCTTATGCATTAGTGAACCTCAACATTGTTTGGTCTGCGGTTTTCGCTGCATGCACGGCCCTGATCCTGTACCTCACTAGGCCGAAAGGCAGTCGATTCTTGTAGTAACCTAAGCCAACTCGCGAGCGGTCACGGCTTCTTTCTTGGGGGGAGGGAAAAACATGGGGTCTTTTGACCCCCATAAGGTGAAAGAGTACTGACGTGAAAGCATACGACCTATGCCTGAGCGCCATGAATGTATCAATCAACATGGCCGAACTAGAATGTAGATGTGTCAGCCTGATTGTAGTCCAGCGTGCCTTCTATCTGTGGAGTTTTCTTCTTCCCTCGTCGGTTATGATCCATTGGTTCTGCCTGCCGACCCGCTTGCCATTGACCAGCTTCTGGGCTAGGAGCTTGTAGAGGTGGACCTGCGCAGTGTTCCATGAAACCCGAAGGTCCTTGGCTACCATCTCAGTTGTGACTGGCCAGTCTTGCTTGATCAGGTACGTCAGGATCCTTTGATCGGTTTGGTCCACGAGCACGTTCCTCTCCCCGTCGACGAACGGATGAGGACTACGACATGGGTTAAATATGTATCATAGGCTATGTTCGAACATATGATTGATCATACCTATCAAGGAGGAGGTGAGAATCTGACATGAAGATCCAAGTCCTCGTAGTAGTTCTACCACTCGTTCTGGTGTTGTTGATTGGATACGTTCCTCAAGCCGCAGCTGGGCCAAGTGCTGCCGTTCAGAACGACTCGATGTGGATTGACATCCTAGGCTATCTCCATATTGTCGGGGAGGTCAAGAATACGGGAGACGTCTGGCTGCGATTCGTCAAGATTTTCGGCACACTTCGGGACGCAGGAGGCGGAACTGTCGACGTGACCTTCACCTATACTCTGGTTAGGTTCGTGCCACCTGATAATGTAGTTCCATTTGACTTGACGGAGATTGACACAGCCAAGTCGGCACGAGTGCAATCCTACTCGCTCGTACTAGAATTTGATGAGACTGGTCCTCCCATTCAGAAGCTAGCCGTCTTGAACGTTGCAGACTCGAAGAACCTGAACGGACAGTTTGAGGTCGTGGGCGAAGTTGAGAACCAAGGCGACAAACCGGCTCCATACACCCATGTCATTGGAACCTTCTACGACGCCGGAGGAAAGGTCGTCTACGCAGACTTCACCTACACCGAACCTACTGAGATTCCCCCGAGAGCCAAGCACGGCTTCAAGATCACTGTGCTAAGCGACACCCAAAGCAGCAAGATCACAAGATACACCTTGATAGCGGAGAGTGAGAATGCAGGTTACACAAGCGTTCCTGAATGGCCGTCTCCCATACTCGTGGCCGGAATTGCCCTCTCCTTAGCGGTCATTGTCATACGTCGAAAGAGACGATGAGACCGAGTGACGTTATGCGATCACATGCGCCAAATGCTATCGAGAGCGGCCTGACCTTCAGAGAGCTAGCGAGGTAGCTCGCAAAGAGTGAGACTGTGTGCCTTGCGGCTCTTTGATAGAGGTCGTAGACCGGCGATGTCGGCAACTCAAACACCCCTTCCTCGTTCGAAGTGTCCTCGCTATCGCCCACTAGCAAAGCACGATCTAGGATCCAAGTCAATGATTTGGTCTAAGACAGCTCTCATGAATTATTGCCCCGGTATTGTGACGTGTGTGCCGCATAGTTCGCATCGATAGTAGATGACATGCTCGCCCTTGAATTGTACGAGCTTCACAAGTCGCGGATGAGGACAGTTCACGGGTGTTGGAAGTGGGCTCATAGGCTCGCCTCAGACCGGCCACAAATTATTTTCTTGACGTGTGGCTCGTGGGGGGGCAGTCACAGTCGCGGATGAAACAATTTCCGTTTGCATGACCATTTGGCGGGAGGAGCGGCTCGTCCACGATCGTGTAGGCGACCTGGTATTTCTCTAGTTTGAGGGTTTCACTGTTCAGCCATGAGCTGTGCCTGAACTCTACCGCGAAAAAGCCGTCAGCATGGGCTGGCGAACCGAACGCAAACGTCGAGCGGTCTGAGTGAGTCGTCTGAAGACCATCCCGCAGCAACGGTCGGGCTGGATAGTGGGAAGTCATGCGTACCTGTGCATCCTGCTCGGCCCCGCCGATCGCGCCGACGCCACAATTCGGGGCTGCTAGGGTCTTTTGCGCTCATTCCCGACCGTTGGCTGCGCACCGTGCAGTAGGCCGTGCATTTCGCACAGACCTTATAAGAGCGACATGGACATCTCGAAGTGACACGGACGAGCTCGATCAGAATGATCAGTGCTTCAGCAGAGTGGAGGTTTTGCGCGTTCTGCCGAGTCACGACCCCGCCGACTTACGCGATCTACGACTACTTCAGCTCTGCCCCGCTCTGTCCCGATTGCCAACACTTGCTAAGGGCCAGACCGAAAACGTGGCAGGCCGAGCCTGTAGAGGCGCCACGACGGCGCCGTAGAAGTAGCAAAGCTTCCGGCCGCTCTCGCTAGGTGATGACGGCGAATAGCCTGCAACCAATGATGCTGAGGCGGACCCAGCGAAAGAAGGAAAATTGAATTGAGACCCTCTTCACTTCGAGATCAACGAGAAGCCAAAGAAGAACTAGTGCTCTCCTATGCAAACGCCGAGAAACTCGCTGACTTACTCTTGACCTTGGGTTTCTTCAAAGAGGCAACGGTGCAGTTGGCCTGCCCCAAATTGGACACATGGATTGCAGGGAAATCTTGCAGCGCAAAACAGTATTCGGAACGCTGCGCATGGAGCTTTGAACGCGTAGGCAAAAACAATGATTGTCCACTTGACGCCGAACTAAAACGGGCATTGGAGGAGACGAACCGAGAGGGCATCAGGGGCATCCTCAGAAAAGTCATCACCTTCACGCTTCAGAAAATCCGGGGGAAGCATGCGGTTGACATAGTGGTCGAGTTCCCACGCGGGCGCATAGAAGTCAACGGCTTCTTCGGTCTCATACACAAGTCGCCTTTCGAGTACTTCATCATATTCGACTTGGAACTCGCCAGCGCTCTGAGAGCCATCCGATTCATACACTTGCTCTCCAGCGACTACTCAAGCGATGCGTGTAAACCGCAGCCGATCTTGGTCACACTGAACACAGACAAGAAACTCAGAGAGACCATCGAAGGGCAAGGCATCAAAGTCTACAACCCCAGGTGAGCATCATGAAACCTCGAAGGTTGCGCGTGGCTAGGACCGAACGCGCCGCCAAGGTTCCTGCTGGGCGCGATGACCTGCAGCGTCTGTCTCGGTTCTTGGATCTTCAGTTAGAGGCCATTAGATGCATGACGGTGAGTGTTGCGCGGCCTTCAGATCCAGTAGAAGCGATCATGAGCCTCTTCGTGAGCAGAGATGATGCCTATGCGGTCCAGGGCTCGCGTGAGGAGATCGAAGCTGGCAGAGCTTATTGCAAGGTCGACGGTCCCATCACTAGGGCGCTCATCCAAGACCACCTAGAAGGCAAGACCACCATAGGCACCTACTTCATCAACCCCAAGACGCAGACGACGAAAACCATCGCATGGGATTTAGATGTCGAGGTTAAGGAGCCGCTCCAAGGGGATGAGTGGAAGAAGATCGTCAAGGATCTCAAGCCGCAGGCGGACAAACTTCTGGAAGTCATAAAGAACCACGACCTGGACCCAGCCGCTACACTGATAGAATTTTCAGGAGCGAAAGGTCTTCATGTCTGGCTCTTCTTCGACCCACCGATTCCATCCATACTAGCATACGCGCTTGGACGGAAGATCGCTGAGCAGGCCGGCGTCAAGGCTGAGGTCTTCCCCAAGCAGAAGGAGCTCCTCAAATCCTATGGCAATCTAGTGAAGCTCCCTCTAGGAATTCACCAGGGCACCGGGCTTAGGTCCGTCATATACGACAGTGAATGGAAGGTCGTCGACGCAGCTTATCTGAGTCAGATAGAGCCCGAGTTCATTGCATCCGATGATAAGAAAGTCCAGGAACTGAAGGCCAGACTCGAGGCTCAATATCGGCCATGGATGGATGCGGAGGCAGGCCGGGATGAAGCCTACGCCGGTGAAGACCCGCCATGTGTTGTTGGGTATCTGTCAGGTCGACCCATACCTATCGGTGCGCGTCACGAGGTGTTCCGCCGAATCGGCTGCTACTTTCTCAAATTCAAGGGTTTGTCTCAGACCGAAGAAGGCTGGAAGCACGTCCGACACATCCTAGAGGAATGGAACAAGCATAATACGCCACCCTACGATGCCGCGCGATTCGACCAAGAATGGCAGAAACTAACCGAGGGCTACGACTACAACTACGGCTGCCGCGACGAATTCTGGTCGAAGACATGCGATCAGATGCAGTGTCCCATGAAACAGGCCCAGCTGGCCCGCCTGCCGGGCGAAGTCAGCGTTGAGGCTATTGAAAGAGCGAAGCAACTCAGGAATGATCCAGTCGCTTTTGTTTCCCACCTGCAACGGTGTCTGGAATATCGGCTGGCCGGCGAATGCGGCAACCGGCTCTTCATGTTTCTCGCTGCCTTATCCGGCAGGATACAGACTACGATCGTGCGACTATACGGACCGAACGCGGCAGGCAAGAAGATGCTCTACTACTGGCTGGCGGAGTTTCTAGGACCAGATAACGTCATCGTCCTATCATCGAGCACTACGGCTTGGCTTAAGAGGAAAGTTCTCAAAGGCCTTGACACCCGAGGCAAAGTCATAATCCTCATCGAAGAGAGAGGCGACTTCCAAGGACAGACCAAGTACCAATTCGAGCAAATCTACAGCGAAGACAAGATCAAGATAGGGTTCAATATTCGAGGCGAAGGTGGCGACTGGGAACCTGTCGAGGTTGAGCTGCAGGGCCCGCTAACCTTCATTACGTCGAGTACAGAGCTTGAGGAGAGTTACCACGCCTCAACTAGGGAGTGGGAGGTCAACCCTGATGAGGGGCCCGAACAGTCTAAACGGATCAATGAGTGGTTCAACTGGCGAGAGCTTCGTCCAATCAAGGACCTGGAAGAAGAGAACAGGCAGATCGAAGTCATCCGTGCTTATGTTTCACTTCTCAAACCCTTTGGCCGGTACGTGATTCCCTTCATCAAGGACATTCAGTTCGAATACAAGACCCTCGGAGACCGCAGAAAGAAGCCCGATCTGACGACTCTGATACGAACAGTGACATACCTGTTTCAAGACCTCTGTCCGAAGGATGAGGATCGCGGTATCATATTCGCGGCACCGTTCACGTTTGACATCGTGATGGCGGCCGCGGCCAACATCATAGCGGTTTCACGAGGCGGTCTGAATCGAACAGAGAAGCGGATCTGGGAGTTCCTAACAACTCATCATGATGAAATTCTCAGTGTGACAAGAGATGGAAAAACACCAGAGCCAGATGTTATGCGGGACGGCAAAACAATCCGTGAAGGCCGCCCTGCGGAAGCGTTTACGGTCGCTGACTTGGCCCTCCAGTCGGAGTTTAGCGACATACACGAGAAGACTATCAGAGAGAGTCTAAAGGGACTCGCCAGAAAGGGATGGCTCGTTCAGACAGTCAGTGGGCGCGGCCGGCCCGGAGTGTGGATGCGAGTTCAACGAATGGGAAAGTCGAACTCGGAGAGTGCGGAAACGGCTCTAATTCCTAAACTGGGGCCTATTTCGGCCTCAGATTTGAAGTTGAACAGTTCAACGATATATGAGGGTCTGGATGGGAAACCAAACCTCTCACCTGCATGGGACGCAGTGGTACCCTCACAAGACGTTGAACTGTTGAACTACCGAATCCCTGCAGAAAGGCTCCTGTTTCGCCCAGAATGGTCAGAGTCGGCCCGTGCCAGTTCAACATTGAAAATCGTTGAACCGGCCGCCCCAGCCGAGCCAGAGGGTCCCAAATCTCCTGAACCGTTTGCGAAGTATATCCGGCAGGAAAAGAAGGAGGCCTCAGCCTAATGGAACTCGCGCTCTGCTACAGCTGCTAGATGTCGAAGTGGCGTAACCGCAGCACATACCTCGCAGACGTACCACAGCATAGTGTTGGTAGAGGGGACACCCAAAGCGACCCCTCTTTCATTCAAAGCGACCCCCTTTTGAAACAAGAAGGCCCTTGGCTAAATCTGGGGCGCTCTCCAGGGCGCTTCACTTCATGGTCGAGGGACGACGAGACGGATCTGAGTATCGCCCTCTGCCTACATTCGTGCACTGGTGATCGGTGAAAAGGGCGATGAGCCATAACATGTCGGCAGAGCGCATGTCTCACGATATCTCGGGGTTCTCGTTATTGTGTAGATCGGCCGCCAAACAGCATTCAGGCGGATTAAGTTCTCACTCGAAGCCGAGCATCTTTCTTATCTCGGAGTACATCGCCTCGTACTGCTTGTCGGCCGTAGACCAGTCTCCAGACTTCCAAGCTTCACCTATGGACCTCATCGCTCACTTTCGACGTGGCCCAACTGGGTGAGGACACTGAATGCCATTCGTGCTCCGCATACTATTGCTCCAAATAGGCTTGAATCCCGACGTCATTGATTTCGTCGAAAGCGAAGGGGTTAGGCAAGAGATACACTGTCCCTTTCGCAAACCTCGCTATCACAGCGCTTACGTTTCTTGTCACGGGTTCTGTCAGCAGGACGCCCTTCTTCGCTGGATCAAGATAAGTGGTTCCAGATGGAACGATGCACTTCTTTTCAAGGAAGGTCTTCCATCCTCTCTTGATGGCGTGCTGAATATCGGTTCCGAGGTTTATCCTTGGAAGGGGCATGTTGCCCCATTGAGTGACCGCAGAGCCAATCAAAGACAGGTCCACATCGTCTTCATCGAGGTACTTCTGTTCGCAGTCTACAGCCACGAAATAGTATTTCCTCAGGTGCTCACCAGTCCAACCCTGCCTCTTCTTCGCCTTCTCGGAGACATCTCCCGCCAGTTTCTCTGCCCACTTCTCCGTGGGAACCACGAAAACGGGCGTCTGTGTGATGCCGGGGTAACCTCGCTGCAACTTCCTAGTCGGGTGAACTTCAAACCTGATACCGTCGATCTCAAAAGAGATAGGTAAGCTGGTCAGATCAGCAGCCTCAAAGATAGAGGGGAACCGTTCGATTACGCTCTGCGCAATCTTCTCTCTTGCTTCTCGCTCCTCCCGTTTGGTGACCGGGATGGAAAGTTCCTTGTTGAGAGTGATGTCGACTCGATACCTCCGCGCTGGATGATTCAAATATGATCGAAGGAAATCAACTATCATGTAGCTTGCCCGGCCCTCGGTTAGCCTCTTGACCTCGACGTATGCTTCCCGCGACGAGTCTGTAACAAGCATGTCAGGGCTCGTCCTGTTCTTGAAGAAGTCATCCGCAAGCAGAGTGACCTTCTTGCCTTTGCTGGCAAGGACTCTCGCGAACTCCAGCTCCGAGACGGCTGAGTAGAACTTGTCAAGATGATTTGCGTCTGCAATCTTTTCCTGTACGGCTCCCACATTCTTGCTTCTCAAGAAGCCGACCAGTTCATCCAAGTAGGCCCAGTAACCGTGATTTTGCTCGAAGGTGAATTCCAGCATCTGTCTCATGCCCTGATTGAGTTGCAAGGCCCACTCGAGATGAGGAATCCTGCTCCAGTCCACCATCGTGAAGTTCTGCCTACTCGGCGAGGAGCCGCCACCCATCCATATCATATCGGTGGATACGAGCTTTTGCATCTATGCCTATGAGCCTCAGGCCTCTGCGCTGGAAGACACGTTTTCTCAGCTTCTTGGCCACTCGCAACGTCGTAACGAGCATGGCTCGGTTGTAGCCGGCAGCGAGCGCTTCAAAGCATTGACCGATGCCTCGAATGATGTCATCGCGTGGGGATTTGACTTCTATTGCTATTCGCTCCCCTTCAGGTGACAATGCGACGCCGTCGACCATTGCGTTGCCGGCGCGGGCTGGCTTCATTGAGACCTTCAGATAACCGTGCTCTGGGGTTCGTCTGAACGTGTCTAGTCGGGCTTCAACGGACGAGGATCTGACTTCATGTCTCCTTAAGGGCTGTGTGAGCAGCCTGTCTCGAAGAGGTTTTCTGTTTTCGCCTATTGCCCTGACTAGCCTTAACTTTCTTCAGAACCCATAGAAAGTGACTAGTCAGAACTAGTGGCGGCTGGCGTTCCCCATACATCTGCTTGCTCAGCCGCCAAACAAGCTCTTTGCTCTCCTGTTTTGGACATAGTCCTAGCGAAACTTCTAGCCGAACAATCTGCTTTAGGAAATCGGTTGTCAATTCATTTGGAGCTTGGACGACACGACCGAGTGGCTTCATCTCGTCCGCAGTCATTTTGCTGATTTCTTTCTCTGAACGGAGTTTCTTCTCAATTTTCTCGTTCAAACGGAGATAAGTCTCCGCGTCCTGAATTGCGTCGAACAATTTGCAATCCTGAGTTATCTTGAACTTCTCAGTCACCAACCGGCAATCTTCTCCATCGGCTCGCTACTCTGCCTAATTCAACTTCTGCCCGCACATCGGGCAGACGGTGCGCTTTGGCGGCTCCCATTTCTTCCGCTTGGTATGAGCCGTCAGCTTTCGTACCAAGTCTTTGATGCTCCAGTCATATGCTAGCGGTATTCCAAGTATAGATGCAACTCTAGAGAACGCATTGATCCACGTTTGGATTTCTCGGAGCACGGCTGCAGGAGTAGCCTTTGGATTGCTATACCCGTTGCTTAGCGGATTCGGCTCAAAAGCGTACCAAGATGACCCGTCAATTCGATTGTTACGATACAGGCAGCGTATTGGTGGATAGAGGATCGCATTGACCTCAGGGCCTTTCTCTCCGTCTCCAAGTGTCAGCTTCATTTTCCAGCCCTTGAGTTTGGGCTTCTGCAACTGTCGAAAAACCTCGGTAATGGTATCGTCGTATCTCTATCTAGAGTTTTCCCCAGAAGTGCGAACACTCAATAGTCGCAAGCAGGCGAATAGTTCGTCCTCGGGTCTTTTGGAACCTCGAGATTTCAACCGTATCGCACAGGAGAATCCGCTTTAGCTGTCACTTCTTGACTTTCTTCTCGATCCTGTCAAGGTAGTCAGTCGAATCACCCATTTGAGCCAGCGCTCGTTCGTCAAAGGTGGTTAGCCTTCAGCCGGCAAAAAGGGGTCGTTTCGAACGAAAGAGGTATCGTTTTGATTCAAAGAGGTATCGCTTTGAAAACATGTCCTCGGATGCATTCAGCGCGCCTTCTTGGACGCCTCGTAGGTTTCGATCAATCGTTCCAGCAGGTCTACGTCGGCTTTGATGCTTGGCAGATACTTGCGGGCCCGGCTCACGATGACTTGGACGTTTGGCGTCTTCGCGCCGTTATGTTTCAGGAAGTCCTTCGCCTGCCGCCTTTCCAGGTCTGTCAAAACTCTCGTGAACACGATAAGACCTCGAACACCAATACTATATTAGAAAGACTTAAGTTTGCTTGCAACGCTATCTTAGTAAGGCGAATTGAGATGCCGTCTAAGGTACTTTTAATCGGGCTCCGAGGCGGGTTAAAAGGTATTCTCAAGGAGACGGCGTGGCGGACTCCCAGAACGATCAATAATAATCTACGACGATCTTATGATGACCGGCCTGCCGGAGGCGTCTCTTGTTGACTTTCCGAACTCTGGCAGTCCTCTCAGGATCTCGCTGCTGAAGACGGGGCCGTCTTTGCAGGCTAGGTAGGGTCCGATACAGCAGCTGCCG
>Ga0315279_10007534_pt1 | contig 13427 bp, 12 predicted proteins | sample YL17G06_20_MG_FD_203694 | JGI IMG/M metagenome (GOLD analysis project Ga0315279, IMG submission 203694) | Sediment microbial communities from Yellowstone Lake, YNP, Wyoming, USA - YL17G06_20 | ecosystem: Environmental > Aquatic > Freshwater > Lake > Sediment | place: USA: Wyoming | collected... | reverse complement strand
AACCACGCCGGGATCGGGAAGCATGAGGAACTGGCACGTTTGGTCCAATCCGTGTGGGTCCGGCGCGCTGAACACCTCGTTTGCGCTTCCCCTTTCCCACTCTACCGCCAGGTGGCCACTGGAGAGCCACCGGACGGAGACAACCGAACGGTCTTCAAAGAGCCCGCGCCTGTGCCGTCCAGACAGTACTTCAATGTCCTCCTCAGTCAGGCATGCTCCCTGGATCTCGGCCAACGGTGCGTTGTCCTGGGCCGCCGTTCGCCACCGCGCACATACCACGGTGAACGCCTCTAAGCGCTCAACCTCATCGAAGGACTCCAGCGCTGGGCGCCCAAGACGGTATGTCCTGATCGTTCGAGGCTGGGAGGCCCAGAAGGACTGCAACCAGTTAAAGTCAAAACGGCCGATCAGTATCTGCTTGTATCTCCACCCATCTTGGGAGTTCGCTCGCGTCGATTCCGCCAGGTGCGCGCTCAGGGCTCGCTCAAGGGGCGCGCCAACCTGAGGGCCGAGCAGTTGATCCGCAAGGGGTGCGTCCCATGGCCCGGCGGATCCACGGTGGAGAGGCGTTCGGTGGGTGGGGGACCGAAGGTCTACACGGGCTGTGGGCGCCGCAAACCAGGCCGACTTCTCCGCGTGTACAGAGATGCCGTGCAAGCAGACAAGATCGCCCGGAAGCGAAGGCACCGCCACGTAGGGGTGCCGTGCTGCATATGTGTTCAAGTCCGAGCTGCTTACCGCCCAATCTTCGCCTTGCTCATCCCTCCGGGCGAGCAAATAAATCTGGCCCTCGATACCACGTTCACACACCGGAAGGGCTCTCATGACGAAGGCGGCACCCGGTTCCTCCACATCCGGCACCTCGAACGTGAAGTCCTCCGGCCGCTCCGCCTGCACCGTTGTCTGCTCTCCCAGGTCATCCACGATCACCGGGAACTCAACCCGCCGGCACCAGCCGCGCACCAGCTCCGTCAGTTTCCCCAGCTGCATGAGCTCCCGCAATACTACCCGGACCGCCGTTCCTGTCGTACGCCGTTCCGCGCGGTCCGTCAGCAAGTAGTTCCGCGGGCCGGTGAGCGTGAGTCGGAGTGCACCGTCCCCAGCGGGCGAGGTAGGCTTGTACGTTTCCACGGTGATGTGGTCGCTCACCGCGAAGACGGAGAGGAAACCGACGCCAAACCGACTGGTGGGCACAAACCCGAATGTCCGCCGGAACTCCTGGGTGTCATAGTAGGTGCGGCCCACCTGGAGCAGGTACCGCTGGATGATGTCCTTGTCCATGCCAATGCCGCAGTCCTCGACTGTGAGGATCTGTCTCTCCTCGGTCTCAGAGGACAGCTCATTGCGCATACCCTGGGTCCGGAGGGTGATGCGGACGGGATAGCGCTGCCGCCGGTCTTCCTCCACCTCGGTGGGGTACTCAGGCGGTGTGATGCCCTCCGCCTTGAGGTCTGCGTACATCTGGCAGCGGCTAGCGTCGAGGGCGTTCTGGATCAGCTCCCGGATGAACGTCTCCGGCCGGTCATGGACGTCGTGTATCAGACGCTCCAGCACAGCCTCAGTGTCAAGCTCGAATCTCCAGTCCAGCGGAACGTAGGTGGCGCCCGGGGCAGGCCGGACGACCATGGTGGGCTGGAGACCGTCCAGCGCCGCACGTGGCGGTTTCCAGTCTGCATGGCGCTCCGCCGTCGCCATCAGTTTCCTCGCCTCCTCTACCTCATCGACCAGCCACTGGCACCAGTCTCGCAGCGTCCTGTGCTCTTCCTGGGTCTGGCACTCGCCCCTCACCTCGATTCGGTTGGAACTCGTCATGCGGTGCGTGATGCGCTCGTACTGCGCCCAGTGGGCAAGACTGTCGGCGGGCAGGGGGCAGGCCGCGCTGAGCAGCAGGGGACAGGCACGATCAGATGACATATCGAGCAAGTCACCCAGCCTCACCAGAATAGCCATCAGCCTCACGTTCACGGGGTCTCCGCGGATGTCGCGCGTGTCCGGGTAGCGCTCGCGGTCCTCCAGCTCATCGAGCCTAAGGCCGTGAGCCACACACACATTTGCTATCGTTCGCTGAAGCATGGGATCGTCAAAGGCGAAGCGCCCCAGGCGTGCCTGGTGCTGTGTGATCACGTCCGCGACACGCAGATGATGAGTCCTGCGGATAAACTCAGCGATCAGGAACCGCGTCTGAAGGTCGGCGGCAAAATGGAGGTCAGCATCTGAGGGCTTGGCTTTCTGTCGCAGCTCTACCACCTTCCGCCATCTGGCCTCGCCCCCTCCCCCCGCGGTCGTCCACTCCTTCCAGGCGTCCGACGACAGGATCTCCGCCTTCGCCGTGTCGGATACCACCATGCCGGCGTCGTGAAGGTACGCGCACGCGGCGAGGATGTACGCCTCAGCCGCCGACAGCCGGACAACGGGCCGACGCCCCCCTTCGTCCCTAAACAGCAGCTTGGACAGCTGCGAGACGATCTCGTCGCTGTGGCCGACCGTGTGGCGCGTGTAGTGGGGAAAAGTCTCTGGGATGTACTCCAACCACTTCTCCACGGCCTCGCGCAGTTCGACCACCTTGCCCGCGTAGACACCGTCCTTCCGCTTGAGATACTCGAACAGGGCGGTACCCTTTAGGTCAACACTCACTGGAGCAAACCTCTACAGCTCTTCGCGCATGTATTATACCCGCCTCAGTCACGCGTGGGCAGGGCACCGGCTTCTGCAACGAAATCCTCCTGTGTGTCGCCCGCTGTGGCTGCCATTCCTTTCCCACCGCCTGGCGCACGCAACCGCCCGCCGCCGACGAAAGGCTTGACAGGGTACGTGATGCACTTGGTATACTAATTAAATCGTTTGCCCTAGCTCTACCGGCGGCCGCTGGCCTGGATTCAGCGCCTCGCCCCACGCGAGGGAACCGCGCCGCAGCGAACCGCAGGTTCACAAAGAGGCTGGATGTACGCCGGTGGCGAGAGGAGGTGATGAGATCGGCTTTGAGAGTGGACCTGGCCGCGTATCTCTCATGATCAACCGCACAAACTGAATCATGCAAGGGAGGGAACAAGCAGTGACTTACTTGATCGAGTCGCCGCACACCAAGGAGGAGTGCCTTCAGGCCCTGGATGACATCCTGGCGCGAGGACCGGAGTTCCTGGCCAGGTTCGAGTGGGGGTGCATGTCCGGGGACCACACCGGCTGGGCCGTCGTAGAGGCAGGAAGCGAAACGGCGGCCAGAGGCATGGTCCCCGTCCTGGTGCGCGGCAAGGCGCGCATCGTCGAGGTGGGCAAGTTCACGCCGGAGCAGATCAAGTCGTTCCACCAGATGAAGTAGCCCACGGCCCCGGACAGCGCTCCGGGGTCTGGCTGCACATCGAAGTGGTGGCGATGGGTTCAGAAAAGAGGGAGGAACCATGACACGACCAGCGGCTGCAACCTACGAGCGGAAGGACCTGAGGTCACCCGACGAGACGAGAACCTTCGAAAAGGGAAGGCTGGACCTGATAAGCATCGGGGGAGGGACTGTCGGGCGGCTCACCCTGGAGCCGGGCTGGAGGTGGTCCAAGCACGTGAAGCCCATCGCGGGGACGGAATGGTGTGAGGCGCCTCATTTCCAGTACCAGATCTCGGGTCGGATTCACGTTCTAATGATGGACGGCACCGAGTTCGAGGTCGGCCCCGGAGAAGTGACCGCCCTCCCATCCGGCCACGATGCTTGGGTCGTCGGAGATGAGCCGGTCGTCCTCATAGACTGGGCCGGTGCGAGCAACTACGCGAAATAGCCGAGCGCTGACTAGCGGGGCCGAGGGGTCGGCCCCGCTGGCGCATTTCAGAGGAGGCCCAACATGGAACACGTAACGATGTTTCGCTTCAAAGCCTTGCCCGGCAAGCGACAGGCGGTGCTCGACCACTTCGAGAGGTGGGAGCGCGAGCAGAAGTCGAGGGCGAACGGATTTGAGCGTTCAGTCTTGGTCGCGAGCAACAACGACCCCGACGAATTCATGGGAGCGGTGCGCTGGGACAACACCGCGAACTACGCTAAGAACGCGGACCGGCCGGAGCAGGACGCCTGGTTCCGCGAGCTGCGGTCGAACCTGGTAAGCGACCCGGACTGGTTCGACGGCACGCTGGAGCGGGAGTCGATAGGGTAACGCGCTCCGCTATTCGCCCAGCCGCTGGTTATAGTCGGCGATGATCTGGTTGGCCTCGGCGGCGGCGTCATCGAGAGCCTGGTCCGGGTCTTTGGACTGCAAGATCATCTGCTCGATGGCGACGGCCAGCGCTTCGCGCACCTTGGGGAAGGGGCCGATGAGGGCGCCGCGAGTGGCGGGCGTGTCGGGGCCGCGCCGGAGCTGCTCCACGGGCACCATGAAGACCGGGTACTTCTCCACAGCTTGCTTCGCCGCCGGCACGTCGTACGACGACTTCCTGACGGCAACGAAGCCGGTGCCGGCGAACCACTCCGCCTGCTGCTCGGGCTCCATCAGGTACTTGATGAGCTTCCAGGCGGCCTCCTGCTCCGCCTCGGGGCGGCCCTTCATGATCCAGAGGGACGAGTCGCCGACCGGCGGGCCGGCGATGCTACCCTCCATGCCGGGCAAGGGCGCCACGCCGAGGTCGATGCCGGGTTGCTCCGCGCCCTCCAGGGCGCTAATGACGGAGCGGAGGGCGGAGGAGCTGCTGATGGTCATGGCCACTCGCCCGGCCCCAACGGCGAGAAGGTTGTCGATGCCGTTGGGATTGCGCCCCGTGTTGATGGCCAGGTTGTCGCTTATCATATCGCGCCACCAGCGGAAGAACTCCTTCCCGGTCTCCTGGTTGAAGACCACCTCCGTCACGCGGCCCTCGCGGCCATTCTCGTTGTCGGCGTAGAGGTCCCCGTGCATGACGAGCATGTTCTCCAAGTACCACGGCCCGATGTCCAGGGCGATGCCGCTCCGCACGACGTTGCCGGCATCGTCGCGCCGAAACAGCTTCTCTGAGTACTGGCGCACCTCGTCCAGAGTGGCGGGCGGCTTCTCCGGGTCCAGGCCAGCGTCGCGAAAGGCGTTCTTGTCATAGAAGAGGATGTTGGTAGAGACGTTGAACGGCATCGACTGGAGCTTCTCCTCCAGCGTGTAGTACTCGACGGCCCGCGGCTCGTAGTCGGAGAGGTCGTAGTCCTCCCGGTCGATGAAGTCCTGGACCGGGACGATCTCCCCGCTGTCGACCATGAGCTGGGTGTGCATGTCCAAAAGCTGGACGACGGCTGGCACGTCGCCGGTGCCGAGGCTGGCCAGTACCTTAGTCAGGCACTCGTCGGGCGTGCCCTGGTATACCAGGTTGACGCGCACTTCGTTCTGAGTGCTGTTGAAGCGGTCGACCAGGGACTTCAGCGTGTCCTGATTGGCCGCCGTCATCGTGTGCCAGAAGTTGATGGTCACAGGGCCGGAGACGGTCGGCGTGACGCCTCCCTTTCCCTCTTCGCCCCCTCCGCAGGCGGCCAGCAAGGCCGCGAGCAGAACCCCGGTCAGCATCCAGCGAGCCGTCATCGACTTCCTCCTCTCCATCGCCACGCGCGTGGGCACACGCCTGCCCCTCTGCGGCCATTGAGGCGCGTGCCAGTTTAGAGAACGTCCTGGACAGGTGCGTACGGCCGGCCCTGAGCCTGGGCCACCGGCTCGTAGGTGAGGTGACCTTTATAGGTGTTGAGGCCCCGGGCCAGGCCGGGATCGGCGCGCAGGGCGCCTTCCGGGCCGAGCTCGGCCAGCCGCAGGAGATAGGGAAGGCTGGCCGCCGTCAAGGCGCCGGTGGCGGTGCAGGGCACAGCGCCGGGCATGTTCGGCACGCAGTAGTGGATGACGCCCTCCTCGATGTAGATGGGGTCGTCGTGGGTTGTCGGACGGGAGGTCTCGGTGCAGCCGCCCTGGTCAATGCAGACGTCGACCACGACGGCGCCGGGGCCCATGCCTCGTACCATCTCCCGGGTAGCCAGCTTGGGGGCGGCAGCGCCGGGGACCAGCACACCGCCGATGAGGAGATCAGCGCCGCGGAGGGACTCGGCGACGGCCAGATGGTTGGATACGAGAACGGCGACGCGGCCGCGCCAGGCCATCTCGAGACGCCGCAATTGCTCCAGGTTGACGCCCAGCACGGTGACGTGCGCCTCCAGCCCCACGGCAGCGGCGCAGGCATTGGTGGAAACGGTGCCGGAGCCAAGGATGACCACACGCGCCGGAGGCACACCCGGCAGGCCAGAGAGGAGCTTGCCTCGGCCCGGGCCCGGCTTGCGCAGGAACTGGGCCCCGATCTCCGTCGCCATGCGACCGGCGATCTGGCTCATTGGCAGCAAGAGCGGGAGGGTGCCGTCCGGCGAGGCCACCGTTTCATAGGCGATGGCCGTCACCTGGTGGCTGAGCAGAGCCTCCGTCAGCGCCGGCAAGGCGGCCAGGTGGAGGAAGGAGAAGAGGGCAAGGCCTGGGCGGAACCTTTCGAACTCCTCCGGCTGCGGCTCCTTGACCTTGACCACCAGGTCGGCCTTCTGCCATACCCCATCAGCCGAGTTCACCAGCTCGGCGCCGGCCTGCTCGTAGGCCGCGTCATCGAAGCCGCTGGCCTCTCCTGCTCCCCGCTCAACAAGGACGCGATGACCTGCCGCGTGGAGGGCGTGGGCACCTTGCGGGGTGAGCCCCGCCCGATATTCCCCTACCTTCACCTCTCGAACCGTGCCGATGATCATGTTCGCACCTCGCGCATGCCCCTTGGGGGCAAGACTTCAGGGCCTGTCAATAAACCCGAGTGGGCCGCTCGTGGTTCGACAGGCTCACCATGAGCGGAATCTAAGAACCGCTCGCCCTGAGCGTGTCGAAGGGCGTGCGGCTGCTTCTTCAAGAGGCCCTTCAGGCCAGCGCCACGCGAAGCCGACCGCCGGCGGCGTGCCCGTCATGAGGAAATCGCCCGACCTATCATACTCCACGGCAAGCTACTGCCGCTCTCCGACATAGCACCTCATGATCGGCTGAGCCCTGGATCTCCTGAGCACCTCCACAAACCCCGCCCGGCGAAACGCGGATACGACGCCGGTGAAGCCGGAGGAGCCCGACAGACTCCCCGTCGGCTCGACGGGATAGCCTTCAACGATCTTCGCGCCATGGGCCCTCGCGTATTCTACGGCGGCCCTCAGCAACTTCTGCATGACTCCCTTACGCCTGGCCGACTTGGCAATGAAGAAGCAAACTATGGACCAGACAGGCTGGTCGTCAACCCTCTTCAGGGTGCGAGAGCGCTCCAGAGCCGGGAACGTTTCTCTCGGGGCTACCGAGCACCAGGCCACGGGCTCACCATCAGCGTAGGCGAGGAGGCCCGGCACCTCGCCGGCATCGACTATTCTCTTGAAGGCCTCCTTGTTGCCTTGACCTAGCTGCTTGGCGAATTCGGAGCGTGTCAACCTCCACCACATGCACCAGCAGCCGCCGTAGGCCCCGTGCTCCCCGAAGAGAGCCTCGAGATCTCCCCAGCGTTCAGGGGTCACGGGCTGAAATTCCAGGTCTCGCGGTGATGCTGCCTGAGAGGACATTTCCCTTCACCCCCGCATCTCGGACACCGTCTTCAGGACGCCTGTGACGATGATAACCGGCCTGCCTACCTCGAGCATCCCTGCGGCTTGGAGGATGACGCCTCATCAGCCGAGGCCGGTCGCGGGTACCCGGTCCGGACGCAGCGCTCTGTAGACGCCTGCCAGCACCAGCAGCGCCCCAGCGATTTCGAAGCCGCTCGGCGTTTCCTTCAGGACAAGGGCAGCGAGAATCGCCGCCCCCACCGGCTCGCCCAGGATCGCCACTGCCGCCAGGGCCGCGGGGACGAAGGCCAGGGCCCAGTTGATGGCGGAGTGGCCGACGAGCTGAGGCACCAGTGCCAGCAAGCCAAGCATGACGAACGTCTTCGTGCTGTAGCCGGTGAACGGCTCCCCTGCCACCAGCACGGCGAGCACCAGCAACACGGCCGTCACCGGATAGACGGTGCCCACGTATCCCACCCAGGACATCCTCGGCCGGGCCAGTCGCCCCATCATCAGGTAGCCCGCTCCGAAGACCGCTCCCAGCAGCGCGTACAGGTCGCCCACCAGCGTCCCCATGCCCTCGCGCACGTCCTCCGCAGCCATCAAGGCCGCGCCCACTGCCGCTATGGCGATGCCCGCCCACGTCGCTACCGACACCCGTTCGCGGAGGACGAACGGCGAGGCGAGCCCCACGAAGAGGGGATTCGTGGTCACCAGCACCACCGATGTCGTCACCGAGGTCTGCTGGAGCGACGCGATCCAGAAGCCGAAGTGCAGCGCCAGGAATGCGCCCGCCAGGAACGGCCACACCAGCGGCCCGCCCCGGGGTGCGCGGTAGCGCCCCGTTGCCAGGGCCAGGGCTCCCGTGGGCACTGCGGCCAGCCCCAGCCGATAGGCAGCGATGACCAGCGCGGGGGCATCCGCCTCTCGGATGAGGACGGCAGCGCAGGAGACAGCGACCACGCCGATGGCCAGAACCGGGTACGCCTGGGACCTACCTTGTTGCATGCGGCCATCTTAGCGTATTGGCTGCCAGAAGCACCGCCCTGTTGACGGCCCCCACGGCGCAGCATGATGATCTGCTGGCCAACAGGTTGAGCCGGGCAATCCCGACTCAAATGGAAGGAGGAGCTACGTGGAGGTCTCAGGGAAGGCAGCCATCGTCACGGGGTCGGCGGTGGGAGTGGGCAGGGCCACCGCCCTGGAGCTGGCCAGGCGCGGGGCCAAGGTGGTCATCAACTACACGCGTTCGGAGGCGGAGGCGCGCCAGACGGCGGCCGACGTTGAGGCGCTGGGGGCCGAGGCGCTGGTGGTGCGGGCGGACGTGTCGCAGGACGACCAGGTGCGGGACATGGTGAGGCAGGCTCTGGACCGCTTCGGGTCGGTGGACGTGCTGGTCAACAACGCCGGCATCACCCGCTTCGTCGACTTCAGAGACCTTGAGGCTCTGACCGAGGACATCTGGGACCGCCTCCTGGCGGTCAATGTGAAGGGCGTCTTCTTCTGTTCGCGGGCCGTGGTGCCGCACATGAAGCAGCAAGGTAGTGGCTGCATCGTCAACATCTCCTCGGTGGCAGGCATCACGGGCGTCGGCAGCTCCATCGCCTACTGCGCCTCCAAGGCCGCCGTCATCAACCTGACGATGGCCTTTGCGCGGACATTTGCGCCGGAGGTGCGCGTGAACTGCGTGGCGCCGGGCTTCATCGACACGCGCTGGCACTCGGCACGCCCCGAAGCCAAAGACTACGAGGGGCTCAAGCAGCGCGTCGCACTGGGGACGCCCCTGGCCCGGGTCTGCACCCCCGCAGACATCGCCCAAGCGGTGCTCAGCTTCATCGAGGGGGCGGACTTTGCCACCGGCCAGACCCTCGTGGTGGACGGGGGAGGCCTCATGCGGGGGTAGGGCGGGGGGCAGCATCGTGGGGACGAAGAGCGACCGCATGATGCCGCCGAGAACGAAGAATTTGGACTGTGTCATAGGGCGACCGCTCTGCCTCATGTCTGTTCGTCATTCTGGGAATCCAGGGCACGATGCGCCAGAGCAGAACGGGGACTTGCCGCTGCAGTCGCTCTCAAGTACGGTGATGACGATGTCGGGAGCGGTCAAGCGAACGAGGTTCATCTTGTGAGCGCAGGCTATCGCAGTGGGACGCCCGAAGTGATCAGCGTCGGGCTGACCACCATCGACTACCTGGCGGTGGTTCGCCAGAGGACGCCACTTGAGCACCTTGGTGTGGAACTGGTGGAGCGCTACGGCGTTGAAGGGGGCGGGCTGGCGGCCACGGCTGGAGTAGCATGCAGTCGGCTCGGCCTGCGCACGGCGCACTGGGGCTACGTAGGGGCCGACGAGGCCGGAGAAGCGGTGATCGCCGGCCTGGAGAAGGAGGGGGTCTCCGCGGAGCATGTGGTGCGCCTTCGCAACGGGAGGACGCCCATCTCGTTTGTTCTGGTGGACGCCGCTACTGGGGAGCGCCGCCTCCTCTTCTACCCGGGCACCGGCCCGCCGGCCGAGCTGCCCCGCTTTCCCTGGGCCCAAATCAAGCGGGCCAAGGCGATCGTGCTCGATCAGTTGTGGCTGGCACTATCCACAGAGGTAGCCCGGCGAGCAAAGGCGGCGAGCGTGCCGGTCGTCGGCGACCTCGTTCCCGGGGACTACCTGTCAGAACTGCTGGCCTACGTTGACGTGGTGTTTGCCCCTCGTCCACCCGAGCTGGAGCGATCGACCAGCGAGGCGGTCGCACCGATCCTAGAGGGGATGCACAAGTACGGCCCGTCCGTGGTCGGTATCACCCTTGGCGCCGAGGGCTGCTGGTACTCCACCGGCGAGGGGCCGATCCACCAGCCGGCGTTCTCGGTTCAGGCAGTGGATACGACCGGCGCTGGAGACACCTTCCACGGTGCCATCGCCTACGGGTTGGCCCGCGGCTGGGACGCGCCCCGCACAGTGGAGTTCGCCTCCGCCGTGGCTGCCCTGAAGTGCCGCGCCCTGGGCGGGCGCCCCGGCATCCCACGCCTGAAAGAAGCACTGGCCTTCCTACGTTCCCAGGGGAGTTCACTATGGCGCTCGTCTCCGCCAAAGAGATAATCGAGCCGGCTTTCCGCAACGGCTACGCCGTCGGGGCATTCAATACTTTCGATGCAGAGACGACCCAGACCATCATCGAGGCGGCGACGGCCATCAGCGCGCCGGTGATGCTCCTGCTGGGCAACTGGGACTGGGGCCTGCTCGACCTTGAGACCTATAGCGAGATCATCACCTACTATGCCCGGAGGGCGCCCATTCCGGTAGCCTGGCATCTCGACCACGCCCGCTCGCTGGACGCAGTGAAGGACGCGGTCGAGGCGGGCTACACGTCCGTGATGATAGACGGCTCCCACCTGCCCTTCGAGGAGAACGTGGCCATCACCCAGGCGGCGGTGGCCCTGGCCAGGCCCAGGGGCGTCGGGGTGGAGGCGGAGCTGGGCGGGATCGGTCAGGCGCCGGAGGCTGGAACGGAGGGCGCTCAGACGGGGTTCACGGACTCCGAGGCAGCGCGCCGGTTCTGCCGGCAAACCGGCGTCGACATGCTGGCGGTCAGCATCGGTAACGCCCATGGCATCTACAAGGTGGCCCCACGGCTGGACATAGCCTTGCTGCGCCAGATCCGCGCGGCCACAGAGAGCACCCCCCTCGTCCTGCACGGCGGCTCGACGACGCCGCCCGACCAGGTCCGGGCGGCCGTCAAAGCGGGGATCGCCAAGGTTAACGTGGCCAGCGAGCTATGGGTGAGCTATGCGAAGACCATGCGGCAGGCGCTAGGGTCCGACGACGATCGGTTCATGCCATCTTTTGCGCTGCGCACCGTCAAGGCGGGCCTGGCCGAGGTTGTTGCTCGCTGGATCAATCTCCTTGGCTCGGAAGGGAAGGCGGCACGCCCATGACGGCGAACCTTTCCGGGCGCGCCGCTGATCTGCCGCCCGCGCCGCGCGGCCCCATCCGGCTGGGCGACAATCGCGTGTTTCGGCCGTATCGCGGCGGAAAGCTGCTCGCCCAGTTCCTGCGTAGCGGCCCGGGAGAGGACGAGTTCTACCCAGAAGACTGGGTGGGCTCCGATACGCCGGCGGGCGGCTCGGCCGAGGCAGGCGCCCCCGGCATTTCGCGCCTGTCCGTCGGCGGTCAAGAGGTGGTTCTCACCGACCTGCTTCAGGCATATGGGGAGGCTATCCTCGGCCCCGAGCATGTCGCCCGTTTCGGCTGCCGGACTGCCCTGCTGGTCAAGCTGCTGGACTCAGCCGAACGACTCCAGATCCAGTCCCATCCCAGCGCGGATTTCGTGAGGCACCACCTGGGTGGCCAGTTCGGCAAGGCCGAGTCATGGCTTATCCTGGGCACCCGGGAGATCGCTGGTCAGAAGCCCTATGTCCTCTTCGGCTGGAAGGAGAGCATAGACCCGGCGGAGCTGGCCCAGGCGGTTCGTTCCCAGGACATTGGTTTCATGGAGTCGCGGCTGCATCGGTTCGAGGTGGAGCCCGGGCATCTCTTCCACGTGCCGCCAGCCATGCCCCACGCAATCGGCCCGGGCTGCTTCCTCGTGGAGGTGCAGGAGCCCTCCGACTGGGTGTTCCTCCCAGAGTTCCCCCAGATCACGACCCAGAGCGGCGAGAAGGTCACGCTGCCGCTGGAGTTCTGCTGCCTGCAGGGGCTCCCCCTGGAGACAGCCATCCAGTCTATGCGACTGGACGGAATCTCCCGCGAAGACGTCATCGCCGGCTTCCGGGTGAGCGAGGCGTTCAGCTCTGCCCCCGGCGTGCGCATGCTGCTGTCCACACCAGAGTTCCGCATCGACGAGATCGTCGGGAAGGGCGCGGAGCCGCTCACGGTCGAGGAACGCTTTTTCGCCATCGCCATTGGCGAGAGCGGAGAGTTGAGGCTCGACGGGGAGCAGTTCGAGACCACCCTCTGCCGCCGGGGCGACCGGTTGCTGATCCCCTGGTCAGCGGGCCCCTTCCAGGTCAGGGGCGAAGGACGGGTCATCGTCGCCCGGCCTCAGATGAGGCCCGGCTCAGGGATCGGAGGGTACTAGGAAGTGAGCGCCCTCGGGGCAGAGCCACGGGATGGAAGGGCACTGCTGGACACCCTGCGCCTTCCGCCGACCGAGCGCTGGGTCCGTCAGTCGCAGGCCCTCGCCCGAACGGTGATCGGTTTCATGACGGGCTTCGCCCCGGAGCTGGGATGGGACACAGTCAACGAGAAGGCGCGGTTGCTCAGTCGGCTCGGCGGCTACGGCACCGGACAGGAAGCGGCGGCGTGGCTGACAGGGCAAGGCCGCATCCCCGCTTCCGAGCAGCGCGATGCTCGTGACGCCGCCCTGGCCTACCTGTACGCCGCCGCCAACAACAGCCCCGACTGGGATCCCCAGATCCTGGACTGGAAACCCCGTCTCGTTCGGCTCCGCTGCAGCGGCACCTGCACGCTACTGGACGCTATCCGGGCGCTGGGCCAGGAAGCCAACGTCGATTGTCATGGCATCTGCACAGCCAACCACGGCGGCATCGCTGAGGGGGCCGTTCAGGGCATTGAGTACGGGGCACCGAAGGGGCGCTGCCGAGGCGACGATGCCTGTGAGTTCGTGTTCCGGACACGAAGATGAGCGCCGCGACCGGCGCGGGGCGACTCATCATAGAGGAATCGGCTCACGTGAGCCGATTTCGAATCTAAGCTCTGGAGCCAGCGCTGGGACTTGAACCCAGGACCCGCGGTTTACGAAACCGCCGCTCTGCCGCTGAGCTACGCTGGCTCCGGGGAGGCTATTCTAGCACAGGCAGGTTGGCGGCAACAGCGCCCTGCCAGGGAGGCATGCAGACGAGCAGAAGGGCTCGGCGTTGCGACTCATGAACAGAAAGAGGACCACCCCGCGCGACCCTGGTG
>Ga0315279_10007533_pt1 | contig 13427 bp, 11 predicted proteins | sample YL17G06_20_MG_FD_203694 | JGI IMG/M metagenome (GOLD analysis project Ga0315279, IMG submission 203694) | Sediment microbial communities from Yellowstone Lake, YNP, Wyoming, USA - YL17G06_20 | ecosystem: Environmental > Aquatic > Freshwater > Lake > Sediment | place: USA: Wyoming | collected... | reverse complement strand
CCAGGAGCGACCAGATCGCCAGCGGCCGCACCCACGGATGCCACGGGATCGCGGCGCCTGCCGGCCTCCCGGCGAAGAACCACGTCACCACGTTGTCGCCGTGCGGCACCATCCACGGCGGGACGTGCGACGCGTGGAACACGTTCCACTCGTTCATCGGCGTGGCATAGTACTGCAGCTCGACGAGCAGGGGGAGCATCCGCAGGACGAACCCGTCCGACGGGATGGCCGACGGGACGAGCATCGTGGTGTACGCGAGCATGAGCTCCTGTGGCGTCAGGGCGAACCTGGTGAGCCGCAGGAAGGCGTTCACGCCCAGCATGAAGAAGAACAGGAAGAATACCCCGGTGGGCAGGTAGGTCGCTGAGAGCGCCGATGCCTGGAGGTACGCGTCGGAGTACGGCGTCACGATGCTCAGGACCGCGACGCCGACGAGGCCGAGGGAGAGGCCGCGCCACGGAAAGCCGGCCGCCACGGTCGCCTCGACCTCGCCGGGCGCGACGGATCGCTCCCCGAGGCGCCGGCGATGGCTCTCACGGATGAGAGCGAACGCCTCGTCCGCCGGAGCAGGCCCGCGAGTCCCGACGGCGGGGGTGGAGTCCTTCGAATCCATGACGGTCCTGGGATGGTAGGTGCGTCGTCAGCCCACAGCTCGGAGGGTGTATGGAAGGCGACGGGATAGCGCGGCACGTAAATATGGTACGACGCGCGAGGCCGAAATGCCACCCGCCGGAGAGACGCCGGGGCCGACCGGGTATGATCGCCCCGGCACGACGTGCGACGGCGCCGGCCGCGAGGCCGCCTCTATCTCAGCGGACGCGTGTCGCGCCGAGGCACGGAGAAGGTCTCGATGATCGAGCCATCCTCGGTGTTGGTGGTGGTGAAGGTCGCCTGCGGCCCGTCGATTGCGATCTCGACGATGTCGTACGCCTCCGCCGCCTTGGCGGTGAACGCTTGCGGGCGGACCGGGTAGAGGCTCGCGCCGCCGCCGCCGGCGACGACGTAGTGGATGCCGTTCACCACGTTGTGCTGGTAGTTGTGGTCGTGACCGTTCAGCACGGCGGTGATGCCGTACGCCTCGAAGATCGGGCCCCAGTCCCGCACCAGGTCCAGGGCACCCATGCGCCGACCGAGGTCGTTCGTGCAGGTGTACAGCGGATGGTGGAAGACGACGAAGGCGTAGGGCTTGTCCCAGTTCGTCGCGAGGTCCTGCACGAGCCACGCTCGCTGCGCCGGGCTCGAGCGGTACGGGCCGTTGGAGTCCAGCACGACGACATGAGCGTCGCCGTAGTCGAAGGAGTACCACCGCTGGTCTTCGGCTCCGCTGAACAGGATGAGATAGTTCTCCGCGTCATGCTCGTGGTTGCCGAGGGCCGGGTAGAACGGGATCTGCCGCAGCATGGGCTCTTCCCAGTCGAAGAACCCTTGCCAGTCGGGCCAGCGTTGACCGTTCGAGAGGAGGTCGCCGGTGAAGACGGCGAACCGGGGCTGCGGATCGAGCGCCATGATGCGGCTGATGACGGTGCGGTGCGCCGGTGTCGGGCGCACGTCGCCGAAGGCCACGAACGTGAACCTCTGTCCCGGCCGGACGGCGGCCTGGAACGAGGCCACGTCGCTCGCCAGATCGCCCGTGCGCACGCGGTAGTAGTAGCGCGCGTCCGGCGCGAGGCCCGTCAGGCGGACGCGGTGGAACGCGCGCAGCTCTCCTGGGCCGCCGGCGGACCAGACGAGTTCGCCGCGTTCTCGGCTCGTGAGCTGCTCGGCGACGCTCCGTCCGAGGCGCGCGGTCGTGCCGTACTCGACGCTCGACGGTGCGTCGATGTCGGTGACCCAGCAGACGGTGACGCCGGTCGTGTCCACCTGTTGGAGGTACGGCCCCTTGTCGATCTTCGCCGCCCCGACGGACGTGACCAGGGCAAGGAGCACAGAGCCGGCTGCCAGACCCATGCGGCGGTACGAGCGTGCGATCATGATTGCCTCACTTCCGCGGGTTTCCGCTTCTGGGATCGCTCGCGCTCGGCAACGACCCCGGCGGCCTCGAGCGCGATGGCGAGCTCCTCGTTGGTAGGCATGACGACGATGGCGACGGAGCCGCCGTCGGCGTTGATCCGCGCCACGCCCGATGTGGCGACGAGGTTGCGTTCCTCGTCGATCTGGACGCCCATGAACTCGAGGCCCGTGCATGCCATGCGGCGCACGTCCGGCGAGTGCTCGCCCACGCCGGCGGTGAAGACGACGACATCGAGGCCGCCCATCACTCCGGCGTAGGCGGCGATGTACTTGCGGATGCGGTAGCAGTAGACCTCCATCGCGAGCCGCGCGCGGTCATTCCCCTCGTGCGTCTGCCGGAGCACCTCGCGCACGTCGCCGGAGACGCCCGACAGGCCCAGGAGGCCGCTATGCTTGTTGAGGAGCGCCGCCGCCTCGTGGAGGCTCAGCTCCTCCTTGGCGATGACATTGAGGATGACGGTCGGGTCGACGTCGCCGCACCGGGTGCCCATGACAAGCCCCTCGAGCGGGCTATACCCCATCGACGTATCCACCGACCGGCCGCGATCCACAGCGGTGATCGAGCAGCCGTTGCCGAGGTGGCACGTGACGATTTTGAGCGACTCGATCGGCCGTCCGAGGTACTCCGCCGCCTGCCGCGCCACCCACGCGTGGGAGGTGCCGTGGAAGCCGTAGCGGCGGATCGCGTGCCGGGTGTAGAGCGTCCACGGCAGGGCGTACATGTAGGCGTAGTCGGGCATCGTCCGGTGGAAGGCCGTGTCGAACACCGCCACCTGCGGCACCCCGGGCAGGAGCCGCTGGCAGGCCTGGATGCCGCGCACGTTGTGCGGATTGTGAAGCGGCGCCAGCTCGATGCACTCCTGTATCTGCTCCATGATCTCGTCGGTGATGACGGCCGCCTGGGAGAACCGTTCGCCGCCATGCACGACGCGATGCCCCACCGCGTCGATCTCCGCGCGATCCTTGATGACGCCGTGGTTCGGGCTGAGCAGGATGGCGAGGGTGTATTCGATCGCCTGGATGTGGTCGAGGATCTCGCCGCCGACCGTCACCTGGGGTCGATCGTGCGGCTTGTGCATGAGGAGCGCGTCGGCCATCCCGATCCGCTCCACCGAGCCGACCGCGAGCGCCTTCTTCCCCTCCGAGTCGATGAGTTGGTACTTGACCGATGAGCTTCCGCAGTTGATCACGAGTACCTTCATGTCCCTTACCTTTTCGTGTGCCCGGGTGAGGCGCCTTTGAACGGCCTTTTCGCGCCTGTGCACAGCCTGCCTCGATCCGCGACGGCGGCTCCCGGGCGCTGCCTCGTTCCCGGCCGCTCCGCGCGCGCCGTGACGCCAGGCGGAGACGGTGCAGCACAGGTGGTGGGATGCGGGGCGTACGCGCCGCGATGCGAGGCGGCATGGCGATGCGGTCGGCAGGCTGGTCGATGGTTCGCGTCCCGCGCGAAGCATGGGCGGAATACCCTTGCGAGGGAAGGATGGCATGCCGCAGATCACGACCGCCGGAGTCGAGGAAGGTGATCGGGGCGTCCGGGGCGCACACCAAAGGATATCACATTGACCGGCTCGGTTCAAAGCGTTCGCCGCGCAGCACCTCGGGCGCGTTGCTGGTCGTGGGGTTACGACTGACGAGTCAGCTGCACACGACCACACCCATGGTTTTCCTCGGAAGTTCACCGCAGAGACGCGGAGACGCAGAGAAACGGAAATTCACCGCAGAGACATCGCGCCGTGCCGCGGCCGATGCCCCGGACGAGGCCGTCCTCTCCGCTTGACCCCCTTCCAACGCGCCGCTATCCATACATATCCTGTCCTGCACGACGCCACGACGTCGACGTTCCTCATCTCCCGGAGGGCACCATGCCCAAGATCACGTTCATCGGAGCGGGCAGCCTCGGCTTTTTCAGGACGCTCATGATCGACTGTCTGAGCTTCGAGCCGCTGCGCCAGAGCGATTGGGCGCTCGTCGACATCGACCCCAAGCGCCTCGACTACGCACACCGGGTCGCCCGGCGGATCATGCGCGATGCGAAGAGCACCGGCAGGCTGGAGGTCTCGCTCGACCGGCGCGAGGTGCTCGAAGGGAGCGATTTCGTCATCATGGCGATCCTTGTCGGCGGCTACGAGCCGATCGCCTTCGACATCGACATCCCGATGAAGTACGGCGTGGACCAGTGCATCGGCGACACGCACGGGCCCGGCGGCGTGTTCCGCGCGCTCCGCACGATCCCCGTGAAGGTCGATATCGCCCGCGACATCGCCGATCTCTGCCCGAGCGCGTGGGTGTTGAACTACACGAACCCCATGAGCATGCTCTGCCGCGCGATGAACAAGGCCGTGGGGATCAACCTCGTCGGCCTCTGCCACAGCGTGCAGGGCACGACGCGTGGGCTTGCCGCATGGGCCGGCGCACCGCCCGACGAGATCGATCACTGGGTCGCCGGCATCAACCATCAGGCGTGGGTGCTTCAGATCCGCCACAATGGGGAGGACCTCTACCCGAAGATCCGCGAGGCGGCGAAGGAGCCGGGGCGGTACACCACGAACACGTCGAGCTGCGAGATGCTCGAGCACCTCGGCTACTACGTCACCGAAGGGGCCGGGCACAACAGCGAGTACGCCTCCTGGTTCCGTCGCACGCCGGAGATGGTGAAGAGGTACTGCCCCGGGGGAAGCTGGAACGGCGGCTCGGGTTTCATCAAGGAGCTCTACGGCAGCAAACGCGCCAACTGGGAGGCCGAGCTGGAGAAGTTCGCCTCCGACACGACGCCCATGCAGTTCCGCCGCTCGCTCGAATACGGCTCGAACATCGTCCACGCCATCCACACGCACCAGACGTTCCGCTTCAACGGCAACGTGCCGAACCGCGGGCTCATCGCGAACCTGCCGCAGGATACCACCGTGGAGGTGCCCTGCTTCGCCGACAAACACGGGGTGAACCCCTGCGTCGTCGGAGCGCTCCCGCCGCAACTCGCCGCGCTCAACGGGATGAACGTGAACGTCATCGAGATGGCCACCGACGCGGCTCTGACGGGCGACCGGGAGCTCGCCCTCCATGCCGTCCAGTTCGATCCGCTCACGATGTCGGTCCTCGACCTCCGCCAGACTCGGGCGATGGTGGACGAGATGTTCGAGGCGGAGAAGGCCTGGCTGCCGCAGTTTGCGTGAGCCGCGCACCGCTGGGAGGATCGGGGGAGGCCCGATGGGCGGCAGCCTGGCGGTCGCTGCCCATCGGCGTGTACGCGGCCGGCTCAGGCCGCGTAGGCCGCGCCGAGGAGGCCGATGGCGCCTGCGCGGCGGCTGCGCTTCCACGGCTCGCCCTCATGGATGGCCGCCTCGAGCTGCGCGCCGGTAGCCCCCATCCAGTCGAGCGCCACTTCGGCGAGGATCGCCCGCTCGGAGAAGTCGAACCGCCGCAGGTTGGGCTGCCGGGCCGCCTGACAAACGACCTCGCAACGACGGCCGAACCGCGGCACGCGCAGGAGAGAGATCGCCCCCTTGTCCGCCATCGCCTGGAGGACCGCTGTCCCGCCGTCCGGACACGGTCCGTGCCGGTCCTTCCGGTACGCCAGACCGGTCACCGGTCGGCCGAACTGCTGCTCATGCATGAGGTCAACGTAGTACAGCAGTTTCCAGAGCTTCGTCGCGCTGAGCCGGCCGCCCGCGGCCCGCTGGAGGAGGAACAGCACAACCTCGTCCACCTTCTCATCATCGCTCATCGCACATCACCTGCCTGATTGCCCGTCATACCGCCATATCCGCGCAGACCAGGGCGGTCACCAGCGAAAGCGCCACGGTGGTGGAGCCGGTCGGCGCCTTGCGGATCGGGTCCACCTCCTGGCCGCCCGCCTGAAGCACCGCATCGCCCGCCTTCCCCAGCGTGCTCGCCGGCTTGTTCGTCACCACCAGAAGCGTCGCTCTCCGCTCCTTCATGCGCGGCAGGATATTCGCGACCTCTTCGGTCTCGCCGCTGTGGGAGTACGCGATCACGAGGCTGTCGGGCCCGATCCGGCCCAGGTCTCCGTGTACTCCCTCCGCAGGGTGCAAATAGAATGCCGGCCGGCCGAGCTCGTTCGCCAGCATCGCCACGTAGCGCATGCAGTAGCCCGGCTTGCCCATGCCAGTGGTGATCACGCGCCGCCACGGCCGTCGGTAGATGCCGAGCCATGCCGTCACCGCCGCCTCGTCGAGGCGGTTCCACAGCTCGGCGATCCCATCCCGTTCCGCAACGAGGGCGGCGAGGGCCTGCTGCGGTGGCGAGAGGTAGGTCACGGTGGTGCCCCTGCCACCGGCTTGCGCCGCCGCGATGTTCTTCCCGAGGCTCCCCTTCGGATGGTCTCTCAGGAAGTCCACCTCCGTGAACTTCCGCGCGCTCTCGAGGCCGCAGACGAGCGAGTCGCCCAGCGCAAGCATCACGAGGTCCCGCTCGATCTCCGGCGCTGCCGGTTCCGGCGCGAGCACGGTCATGCGGACGCCTGGCCGGTTCGGCCATCCCTCGGGATGATCGCTGATGACGTCCACCGGCACGCCGTCGGGGATCGCCTTGAGGAGACGATTGAGCAGATCCCCCGGCTCGCCCCGACGATGGACCAGGAGCACGCGATCCTTTGGCCCGAGGAGCGGGAAATGAGCCAGCGCGTCGACGGCATGGACGAAGTACGACGGCGTGCCCGTGCTCGCGAGCGACGCGGAGGTCTTGTCAGCGATGTGGCGCGTGCGGCCACGCCCGGTGGCGACCCAGTAGTCGCTCGCCGGCACTGCCTCGAACAGGCAATCGTAGTACGCCTCGGGCGTCGTCCGCCGCACATGCTCGATCTGCGCGTCGAACGCCGCGATGGTGCGCGCGAGCCGGTCCATGACGACGCGAAAGGGTCCGTTGCGCGGGGTATTCATGCTCGCCAAATCCTCGTGCGATGAGTGTGGAGGCCAATCCGCCACGTGTATGGGTGGAGACGCTCAACGCCGCGGGCCGGCGCGGTCTATGCCGGCGAGGCCGCGAGCCGGTTCTTCCGCCAGATGAGCAGCGTGCCGACGACCCCGGCGACGACGAGGCCGGCGTCCTGCGGCACGCCGAGGGCAACCGCGGCGCCAGCGCCAATGATCGACCAGGCGAATGGGATGACCACTAGGTAGAGCGGCACCTGCCGCTCGGCCGAGAGAAGCAGGCCGAACGTGAAGATCGTCGTCGGGCACGGCAGGCCGAAGGTCGGCACCGCAGGATAGCGGTGGCCGGCGAGGTATCCGAGCCCCGGGTAGATGATGAGCGCGTAGAGGATCGCGAGCGCCCCGACGGCCCCGGCGAGATCGGTCAGCGCGCGGAAGGCGAGCCTGCCGCGGACGACGCCGTCGATCGCCAGCAGAACGCCCTCGGCGACGAACAGCGCGCCGAAGAGGTACGCGCCGCGGTTGATCGAGCTGAAGAACGCCCAGTGATACGCGATCCCCATCCAGAGCCAGAGCGCCGCCAGGATGCCGGCGATGATCCTGCCGCCCGCCGCGACCGGCCACAAGGCTAGCACCACCGCCGCGAGGGCGAGCGCGAGGAGGAGCACCTGCACCGGCCAGACGGCTGCGTTGTACGCGGCGAACACGCCGAAGAACTGCTCCGCAGTGAATGGCACCGTGCCTCGTTTCTCCCGCTGGTGACCCCTATGCCGGGACGAGTCGGTCGGCGACCTTCTGCCCGCGATTGGCGGCGATGAGCTTCCGGACGTTCTCCCGCGGCGTATCGGGGTCCACCGGGAACGCGCCATACTCCGAGCAGCACAGCCCCGCCGTCGCATTCGCGATCGTGCCGACGTCGGCGAGCGGCGCGTCGAACCCGTGGAGGACGAGCGCCGCGTTCATGCCGCCAAAGTACGCGTCGCCCGCGCCGCACGGGTCGACGAGCTTGCGCCCCACCTTCGAGAGGTCCAGCACCGGCTCCCAGTGGAGGTCCTTCCCGTTGGTGAGGACGCTCCCCTTCGCCGCGGCGGTGATGACGACGAGGCGCTGCCGGCCGAAGTCGCGGTGTATCTTCTGGATGGCCCGCTCGAGGTCGTCCGTCCCGGCAAGCTCCATCGCCGCCGCGTCGCACGGCTTGAGGATCGTCGCGCGCCGGGCCACCTGCTCGTACTGTGCCGCCGTGCCGATGTACTGCATGATCGTGTTGCTCGGCGCGATGTCGAGGTCCACCGCCACGGGCACGCCCGCCTCGCCGGCGATCTTCTCGATCTCGAGCACCGTGTCGAGCGGAAGCTGGGAGATCTCCGTCACGACGTACGCCGCGGAGCGGATGGCGGCGGCACAGTGCTCGCGGATGAACTCGGGCGTCGTCGTCGCGGTGGTGCCGAAGAACATGAAGAGCGTCCGCTCGGGCTGCTGGTCGAGGAAGAAGTCGGTGTAGGGCGCCTCGGCGCCTTGGATGACGGACAGGCCGGCATGATTGACGCCGAAGCGGTCCATCTCGCCGAGGAGGAACCGGCCATACTCGTCGCCGCCGAGCCTACCGAAGACGCCGGACCGCGCGCCCAGCATCTTCGACCAGACGAGGTTGTTGAGCGTCACGCCGCCGGCGATGAGCTTCTTCGACCGGCCGCCCTGCTCGACGATCTTCGTCTTGTCGCCCACTCGGAAGTTGGGCACGAGCTTCAGCACGTCCACGACGACGCTGCCACAGCCGAGGATCATCCCCTTTGCCATCGCATCCCTCACGGTCGGGTCATGAAACCGTATCCTATCCCACATCGCCGGCGCCGGTGAAGCGCCTCATCTCAACATATCCGAGAAACGCGATGGCGGCAACGCGTCGGTGCCGGGTGGCGAATGGTCTACGTCCGAAGTCCGCCGCGGAGACACGGAGTAACCGAAATTCACCGCGGAGACGCAGAGGCGCGGAGAAGGAGGGCGATTCTCGCTGCGTCTCTGCGGTGATCCTCCTCTTTTGTCTTCTCCGCGTCTCTGCGGTTCTCTCCACAATCTCTCTCGGAGTGAACGGCACTGGCTGGCCGCGGGACGTACCGCTTCACGTACAACGCGCCGTCATTCTGAGCGAAGCGAAGAATCTCCCGGCGCTGGGGACAAAGAGCCGGGGAATCCCTCGCCGGATGTGCATGTGCGCCGCAAGGCCGAGATTCTCCGGGGAACGCTTTGCGTTCCAGCTCAGAATGACGGCGGTTATGATGGGACCAGCACACCCCCTATGGGGTCATTCTGAAAGGCGCTCTAGTACAGCAGGTCCTTGAAGAGCTCCGTGCTGAGGTAGCGCTCGCCGAAGGACGGGAGGATGACGACGATGAGCTTGCCCGCGCTCGACGACCGCTGTGCGACCGTCCGCGCGGCGACGAGGGCTGCGCCGGAGGAGATGCCCACGAGGAGGCCCTCCTCGCGCGCGGCGCGACGGGCCATCTGCATGGCGTCGTCATTCCCGACCGCGATGACCTCGTCGATGATGTTCCGGTTGAGCACGTCGGGCACGAAGCCGGCGCCGATGCCCTGGATCTTGTGTGGCCCGGGCTTGCCGCCGGAGAGCACCGGCGAGCCGGTCGGCTCGACCGCGATGGCGCGGAACGACGGCTTGCGCTTCTTGATCACCTCCGCGACGCCGGTGATCGTGCCGCCGGTCCCGACGCCGGCCACGAGCATGTCCACCGCACCGTCGGTGTCGCGCCAGATCTCCTCCGCGGTGGTCTTCCGGTGGACTTCCGGGTTGGCGGGATTGGAGAACTGCTGCGGAATGAACGAGTTGGGGATATCCGCCGCGAGCTGGTTTGCACGGTTGATGGCGCCGGTCATGCCTTCCGCCGCAGGCGTCAGGACGAGCTCCGCGCCAAGCGCCCGCAGCAGCGCCCGGCGCTCGAGGCTCATGCTCTCCGGCATCGTGAGGATCAGCCGGTAGCCGTGCACCGCGCACACGAACGCGAGCGCGATCCCCGTGTTGCCCGAGGTCGGCTCGATGAGCACGGTGTCCCTCGTGATCTTTCCCGCCGCCTCCCCGTCCCTGATCATCGCCGCGCCGATGCGGTCCTTCACGCTCGCGAGAGGGTTGAAGCTCTCCATCTTGCCGACCACGGTCGCCTGCGACCCGTCCATGAGCTTGTTGATGCGCACGAGCGGGGTGTTCCCGACCGTCTCGATGATGTCGTTGTAGATCCGCGCCATCTCCCGGTCCTTTCGCGGCAGAAAGGTGAGTTTCACGAGCGTTATTGTCAACATAAATGTCGCCGCACCGACGCGGGCCGTCAAGCCGCGGTGCATGGTCGCGTTGCGGATCGCCTGTCCTGCGGCGTATGGCATCGCGGGCACGCCTTGCGGCGTCGACTTCCGCCGTGCGCCGGCAGTTTGCGCGTGGCATCCGCCTCTATGATCTTCTGGTCGTCTCCTGGCCGCCCATGCGGAAGGACCTCCATGACTCACCTATCGAAGCTCGCGATCACGTTCGACGCCTACAACACCCTGTTCGACTTCATCACCGACGCGGAGCGCGCGCTCCGAGCGATCCTCCCGCCGGAGGGCCGGCAGCACTTGCGCGACGTCCTCGAGACGATGAACGCGGCGGTCCCGCGGCTCCTCGATCAATTCCTCGGCCGGAGACGGTCGGACTTCTCCGAGTTCCTCACCCTCGCCGCCATCCACCGCGCGGGCTTCGACGAGGTGAAGGCGCACATCCTGCCGGCGCTCGACGTGGACGCGGCGACGGACGCCTGGAACCGCTACATCGCCCAGGTGCCGCTGTACCCCGACGCGCGGGCCGCAGTGGAATGGGTCGCCGCGCGATTCCCGATCGCCATCGTCTCCGACATTGACACGTGGATGCTCGAGGACAACGTGCGGCGCACGGGGCTGCCGATCCGGCACGTGGTCACGTCGGAGCGGGAGGGGACCTACAAGGCGATGGCGGATAGCACGATGTTCCAGGTCGCGGCTCGCCTCCTCGGTTGCGCGCCGCGCGACATCGTCCACGTGGGTGACTCCTCGGCGGACATCATCGGGGCGAGACGCGCCGGTGCGCGGGCGATCTGGCTGAACCGCCCGGGCATCCAGCGGCCGATGACGATGCCGGCGCCGGACGGGGAAATCTACACGCTCGCCGAGCTGCCCAACGTGCTCGCGCCGATCGCTCGGGAGCGCGGCATCCCGATGGGATAGAAAGGCGGGCTGCTCCCAGCCCGCCTCACACGCGCGCGGCCCAATCCCACTGCGGGCGGATCTGCCCGCCGCTGTCGTGCGGCTGGACGAGCCCGCTCCGGCCCTCGACGTCCACCGCGGCGAACCACGTCTCCATTCGCCCGCGGAGTTCGTCGCGAACCGCCGCGTGCGCTGGGTCGGCCACGAGATTGCGCTGCTCGTCCGGGTCCGCTGCCAGGTCGAAGAGCTCGTGCGGAGGGCCCTCGACCGGCGGATGGACGTAGCGGTGGACGTACTTCCATCGGTCCGTGCGGATCGCGCGCACCGGACCATACTCGCCGTAGAAGACGTCGTCCCATTCCTGTGCCTCGCCGCGCAGCATCGGCGCGTAGCTCCGGCCGACGAGCTTCTCCATGCGCGGGTTGTCCGGCAGCGGCACGTCGGCGTAGTCGAGGATCGTGCGGAAGAGATCGCAGTGATCGGCGATGCGGTCAATCGCCCGGCCGGCAGCGAGGCCGGCGGGATGATTGAAGACAAGGGGCACGCGGATGGAGCCCTCGTTCATGTTCTTCGGCTCGGTGCCGTTGCCCTTGCCCCAGATGCCGCTCTGGCCGCAGTTCAGCCCGTGGTCGGACGTGTAGATGACGAGCGTGTCCTCCCGCGCGCCAATGGAATCGAGGCGGTCGAGGATGCGGCCGATCTGCTCGTCGATGTGGGTCACGGAGGCGAAGTACTGGGCGAGGAACTCGCGGTTGCCCTGATGTCCGGCGAACTGCGGGATGAGCCAGCGGTGCGGCGGCAGCGTCGGGATGCCGCGGAACGTCGCCTCGCGGTATGGTCCGACGAGGCGCTCCGGGTGGCCGCGCCACGGGCCGTGCGTGCCGATCGGGCCGACGTAGAGGAAGAAGGGCGCGCGCGTGTCCGGGTCGCGCAACATCTCGACGGCGCGGTCGAAGACGATCTCCGTCTTGTAGCCGGCCTGTTCCGCGATCGTTCCCTGATCGCAGTACCGGTGCGCGCCGAAGTGGTCGCCCTGCGGCGGGACGATGGAGAACCACCGATCGAACCCCGCGCGCGGCGACTCGCTCCCGCCGACGTGCCACTTGCCGCTGAACAACGTCGCGTACCCGGCGGCGCGGAGGATTTCGGGCAGCGTGATCTGGTCCTCGACCCACGAGCGCGGCACGAAGGGCGGCACGCCCTCGACGAGCCAGTCGTGCACGCCGGTTTGCGACGGCATGAGCCCCGTCCACAGGCACGCGCGCGCCGGGGAGCAGACCGGGCACGGCGTGTACGCGCGGCGCATCCAGACGCCGGTCGCGGCGAGCCAGTCGAGGACGGGCGTCCGGATCTCCGGCAGGCCGTCGAACCCGGCGGCCCATGCGCCGTGGTCGTCGCTCTGCACGAGCACGATGTTCGGATGGCGCGCCATGGCCGTGCGTGGCCTCCCGATGGATGCGTTCAGCCGCCGCGGACGCCCACGTAGAGGAGGTGGTGCGATGCGGCGCGAAACGCGGGATCGGCGCCGATGCGCCAGTTGAGGTCCACCCACGCGTCCCACGCCTCGCCGGACAGCGCGTTCACCGCAGACTCGCAGCCCGCGATGGCTCCCTCGCAGCCAACCAGCACCCGCGTCGCGAACCCGCCCGACTCCATGAACGGGACGATCTCGTCCGGGTGGGCATAGTACGCGTCGGCGAACCCGTGGCCCCACGTGTCGACGCCGGTGGAAAGAGCGCGCTCCAGCTCTTCCGGATGCGCGAGGATGGTTTCGGGCTCTCTCATCGCGAAGACCATGAAGGGCGCCAACCGGCTGATGAACGCCGCGTAGATCGGCCGCCCCGGTCGAAGGACGCGCCTCGCCTCGGAAACGGCGCACCGTCGCTCGCCTTCTGCCGGGAGATGGTACAGCGGCCCCATGAGGAGCGCCGCGTCGAACGACGCGTCGGGGAAGCAGTCGAGCGCCCTCGCGTCCGCGTGGACGAACGCCTCGATCCTGACGCTCGCCTCCTCAGCCTTCCGCCGGGCGAAGTCGAGACAAGCCGGGGAGATGTCCACGAGGGTGAGCGCGTGCCCTCGCCGGGCAAGGGCGATCGCGTACCGTCCGGGGCCGCCGCCGATGTCGATGATGCGGGCCGGGGGCTGCGGCGCGTGCTCATCGATGGCGCGCAGCGTGAGGGCGAACTCGGTGCGGTGCCGGTCGAGTCGCTCCCACTCGCGCTGCGCCGCGGCATCGTAGTACCGCTCGACGCGCCCTGGCTCATCCGCGGCCATCGTCATCCCTCGCGCCAACGCTCCCGCATGATGAGC